>JACCDG012031927.1_pt1 | contig 11818 bp, 14 predicted proteins | sample 7442471 | NCBI WGS metagenome assembly JACCDG01 (sample SAMN15323444, study PRJNA562643) | freshwater metagenome | isolation source: river surface water | place: USA:Blue River Watershed | collected 2017-08-17
AAATATTTTCTTTGAGAATTTTGACCAATAATTTTGACTGATTTTCGGTCAAAAAATGCCCTTGATCCATTTGACTAGATAAGCTGAGTAAAATTCTCTTATCTTTGGTCGAGATTGGTTTAGGATCATTCTTAATGGCAGGAACAATTCTTTTTAAGATTAGATCTACTGTTAAATTCATTGTCTCTCAATGTCTTCTTCGTCACATTTTTCGCCATATTGTATTTCTACAATTTTACAAGGCACATCAAATGGATTAGTTAGTTGATGCCAAGATTTTTCTGGAATAAATTTGTAATTGTGTTTGTCAAGTTGTATGGCAGGAAGAAAATAACCACTTTCCATCTTTTGATTTACCACTGCGGCACCTTCAGAAACGACCCAGTATTCATTTCTATAAGAATGTCGTTGCATACTAAGGCTACACTTTGGATCAATGGTTAATTCTTTAACCTTCATGCCTGGTACATCATGTAGAACACGATAGTATCCCCATGTTCTCTGAGTCTTTGGTGCTTTCCAGTCTTCTAAAATCCAGCTGGAGCTATTTTTCTTATCTTCACCACCGACACCGAATACAAACTCAATATTTGAATCAACAACATCCATCTCAGGAATGTTGTCTTTGGTCCTATCACCACCGTTGGCAAAAATAATCTTGCTATCGGGGTAGTGAGCGCGGACTTGTTGAATGAAATGTCGAGCGGAACCGTCCTCGTCATTGAATGTATAGACTTCGTCTACCATTGATAGATTGTTTATAATACACAACCTTTCGTTCCATGGCATAAAAGCTCGGCCTTTTTTACGTTCGAGCCATTCGTCGCTATTAAGGCCAACAATTAACATATCTCCAAGCGATCGAGCTGCTTTAAAGTAAGCAATGTGCCCCGAATGTAACGGATCAAACCCGCCATTCACTAAAACAATTTTCATATTGTAGCATCTTCCATTCCAGCAACACGAAGCTTGATAATATTACTTAATTGCCACTGTTTAATATCTAATGATTTGGTAATTCCTAGCCACTTGTTGCGTAGCAAGGCAAATTCATTGATAATTTTTTCCATATCAACTACATCTGCCTCGCCATCAACATATTTTTCAACATCTCGACTAGTAAGTGCTCGCTGATAAGTTTCAAGATACTTTCTAAACAACGCACTACGCAATCTACGCAGTTCGATGTTCAAATATTCCAATATTGCTTCGATTTCTTGTAGTTGAGAGAATCTCTGCTCTACAATACCTGGCATATTGGCAGCTGCCTTTTCAATATTTCCCGCTATGCGAGCATCATTTCTTGCTGCCTGTAATTCGGCTTCAAAATATGCTATAGCATCTGGAATATTTGAAATATCTTTTGAAACTTTAGAGTACCAACTCATTCTTCGTCTTCGTTATAATCCCAATTGTCCTCATCTGTCTCTTCTTCGACCTCATCACCACCGAGATAGTACTCGATAGCATCATCAAGGGCGTCGTCGTAGCCAATTGAGTCCTTCAAAACTCTATCACTAATGCCGTGATCGGCCAGTAAGTCAATATATCGTTCAGCAAGGCCTTCGATAGCCTTTTTATCTACGTATTCTTTTACAAGCAGCCAAATATCGGCAATTTGATTCTCGTTCATGATTCTAAAATTTCTCCGGTTTCAAGATCGATGTTAGATTTTACTACAGGACTCTTGGAAAAGTCTACCATTACAGTATCAAGACATCCTTCTTCGTTACGTTCCCACTCTTTACGGTAGAGTTTAATCTCAGTGCCATCAGATCCAACGTATTTAAGTCTATTGCCATCTTTTTGGAGGAATCCTTTTGCTTCAAACAAGTCAACTAATCCACTATATGGATTCATACCTGTTTCATAAGGAATCTTAACCTGGACACTTTCGAAAGGTTTAGCATAACGTGTCTTCATGACTTTACAGGCAGCACGAATACCTCGAACTTCGCTGATCTTGTTGCCATCGTCATCTTCTTTGAGCTTGAGTTTCTTCATAGCTACAACAATACTAGACGCATAGATAAAACCTTGACCGCCTGAAATTTTATCATCAGGGTCGAACATATCTTGGCTAGCGTATGTGTGATTAGTAGCTATCAAGCCCACATTGTAGTTACCAAATGTGTTTACACAGTTACGAACTAGTGCGGTCAATGCTTTAGGTTTACGGCCCATGTCGCCTTTTAGGTCGCCCGCCTCAAATTGATTTACGTCGGTCGGGGTCAGCAACATACCAAGACTGTCTATGACGAATAAAACTCTGGGACGTTCTTCCATTGCCTTGTATTCCTTCATAAACTCATTGATAGTTTTAGCAACATCATCGATCATTGCCATATTGAGTTTAAGAAGTTTATCTTCACTAGTGTCGACGCCTAATGCTTCGAGCCATGCTTGGTCAAGAGCGTTTTCACTGTCAACTAGCACAACATAAATGCCTTGCTCTTGAGCATGACGAATTAAGTTACCAGAACAGATATATGATTTACCTGCGCCAGATTCTCCAGCAAACACAGTAACTTTGCCCAGCGGAACACCTTTGTGGAAATCGCCGCTGATAAGGTAATTCAGTGCGTAATTACCTGTTGAAACCCAATCTGTTGGGTCGTTAAAACCTACACCAAGACCATCAATTGACTTAGTTAGGGTTTTTCTAAATTTTGATAAATCAAATGCTTTACTTGCCATATTAACTGTCCAATTCCATGTTATTGTATTCTTTAATTAGATCAATTACTTCTTGTTCTGTGTTACACAAGATTTTACAGTTTTTCCAGTCGTTGTCATCATCACGACCGCCAACTTCAATCATCCAACCATTGTCATAACGATTGATAGTAATTGACTCATTTACCTTTGCGAGTTTGCCTAATTGTTTTGCCATAATCTTTTCCTTAAGTGGTGAGAGCTCGGGCGTAAGAACTATGTCTTAGAGGCCCGAGCCGTATTTTTATTTGTTACGATTACGAATCATAGCAAGAATGTCTTCAGCACGACCACCGGAGGTAGCCTTTGCTTCTTCTTGCTTTGCTGCCGGAGCAGGTGCTGCTTTAGCGGCAGGTTCTTCCCACGGAGCATCGTCGTCAGCGACCACTGGTGCAGCGGCCTTAGTAGTTTTAGCGACTGGGTCGCCAGTAGCTTGGCTCATGCCAGCTGGTTTGAAGTATTGACCCCAACGTTCCATGTCAAATGGCTCGCCGTCAACACTTGCTTCAAACATTTCCTTGATAACCTTAACTTCTACATCTGTAGGCTTCTTAGGTAGGAAGTCTTTTAGATTGTAAAGACCGTGTGTTTCAAGAGCTTGTGCTTCACTGTCGCTAAGAGGACGCTCACGACGGCTCCACTTTGAAGTAGAGTAGTCAGCGTAACCACCTTTGCTAGTTTTAATAAGTTTGAAGTCGACACCGTGAATAGCGTCAGTTGGCAGATTATCCATTTCAGGATCAAGCAAGGCACCGCGGATCAATTGGAAGATCTGTGGGCCGATGATGAATCGACGAATGGAATTTTCTGGCTTGCTTTCTTCTTTCAAACCATCTTCAACAACGAAACCTTGGAAGATGTAAGAACGCTTTTTCCAGTACTTACGACCCATATCTTCAAGATTAGGATCTTTGAACCAGCCGCGAACTTCTGAAAGGATTGGGCAAGTTTCGCCATACATTTCCATACAAGGAACGTTGACGATAGTTTGCTTAGAGTCAGTTTCACCCTTAATGCCAGCGAATGGCAGTTTGATCATGGCTCGCTCAACCCAGAAGAATGTGTTGTCGGGATTGCCATCGGGTAAGAATCGGACAACTGCTTCTTGTCCTTCTTTGAGATTCCAGAATGGATAAATTGAATTGTCACCGCCTGAGCGTTGATTGTCGGAACTGCGAGTTTCTTGTTCCTTAAGTTTTGCGCGAATTTCAGCTAAAGTTGCCATAATTGTTCTCCTATTAATAGCCTATATAAATTTAGTTTGCCTTTAATTTGTTTTAGAACCTACTAAAACAAAAAACGCATACATTGTATTGTATGCGTTTTTATTTATCATAGCAAGAGAAATCTTGCCTAAATTACGAACTTATTTCGCCAGACCGGCCATTTTCTTAAGATCAGCTAACATTTTCTTAGCTTGGTCTCCGGACATGGAATTGATCTGTTGATCTGGCAACTTTTGTAGCATTGCCTTAGGATCCTTAGGCGTAGCGTGTTGTGGAGTTGAGCCAGCTGTGCCTTGTGATGCGCCCGGCATACCTGGCATACCTTGTGGCATCATTCCTTGAGCTTTGGCTTGGATTGCTTTGTGCATCGCAGTTGGATCGGACATGTCAACATCGCCTAATCCAAGATTTCCGCCAATGCCTTTTGACATATCTTTAAATTTACCCATTACTTGATCAAAGCCAGCTTGGTCAGTACCGGATGTTTTCTTTCCGTTGTCGTCCATATTCCAATTAACGCTGTTGGATGTTTTTGCTCCGGGCATTTTTGCGATGTCGTCTACACCAGGCAATCCGCCAGGGCCTTCGCCAACACCAGCTAATTTTTTCATTCGATTCATTTCGCTCAATGATTGTAGTTTGCCAATTACTTTCTTTGCCATTGGCACAGAATCTTCACCGAACTTCTTTTCACATGCTATTAGTACTCCAGTTTCTCCCTTTGGAAATGAACCTTCTTCTTTATTAAACATGCTCTTAATAAACTCAACTAATTCGCCGGCTGCGCTTTGTTCTTTGTTACCAAAGAAATCTTCAACCTTCATACCTGCTTTTTCAATGGCATCTTTCAATGACATTTTCTTTCCAGCAACTTCAAAGGTATCTTCTAATTCCATTCCAGCTTTGACCGCACGTTCAACAACTTTGGCAAATCTACCTTCTGCTACTGGAGCAGGTGGAGGAGCTGCCGGTGCTGCCGCCGGTGCGGGTGGTGGCTCAACTGCTGGTGGTGCTTCAGCGGCAGCTGGTGCTGGTTCAGCGGCTGGCTCTTCTGGTGGAGGTTCTTCTGCTTGTTCTTCACCGAAATTAACTTTACTTAGAATGTCAGTACCGTTTTCTTGATCTTTGATTGTGATATAATCTTTCAAAATTTCTCTAACATCTTGCTCTGGATTTATATCTGCGAGTTCTTTAAAGACGTCCATTAATTCATCGTCATCTATGATGTCAGTTAAACTTTCAATTGCGTTAGTTCCATCTGCCCCTACAGGGAATGGCTCGGCAACTAGTTGATTTAATTTTTCAATTGCGGCAGTAGCAGCTTCTTCGTCATCGCTAAAAATGTCTGCTGAACCTTCTAATAAACGATTCATAAAACTCTCGTAGGCAGCAAACTCTTTAACTTCTTTTTCTTCTTTATGATCACAATCGCATGGATCCATATCACATGTAGGACACTTACCCTCGTCAATTAAATCTTCAATAGTTAGATCCTTAACAGGAATATCGCTTTCATCAACTAACTTAAAGATATATGGAAATACATTCTTAAGTTCTTCGTTGAATGTTTTAATTGTCAAACGATCAATCCAGTCATTCATAATTTCTTCTGGAATTTCTTTAGCAGAAGTTTCTTCAAAGCCTTCAGCAAATTGTTCGTAGTAAGAAGAATTTTGTAAACTAAAAATTTCTTTCTTTACTTGATCAATACGCTCTAACACTTTGGTGTTTACAGCACTCATAGCCTCGCTAACCATCGGGTTGCGTTCTACATAGCCTTTGAACATACGTAACTTTCCTAATTCTTCGCTTAGGCCAGTGATGTGTTGTCCAACAGAATCATAAGGTGTACCGCCGTGGCAAATATGTTGTGCTAGGGCACGAGCACCATTTAAATGCTTAAATGGATACTTGAATCTTTCTCCCTCAGCATTTTCAATATAGATGCTTTCGATGCGCTGTGTTCTTCCAGCTGGGCTGTTTAGGTTAATAGGGGCACTGTGTTTAACGATAATTTTCGACTCTCCAAACTCTTGAAAACTCGTTTTGTTTGTGCCATATAATTTGCTTTCGGTCATACTGCCGTCTCCGGATTTTGATAAAAATTTGTAATCTCTTTTTTCTAAATTGCTCTTAGCAATGTCTCGTGTGTCAAAGTTCATCATTTTTTGTTTAGCAAATTCTCTAAGCTCTTTTAAGAAGTTATAGAATTGTTGTTTGCTATAATTTGATTCGTCATTGGTAATATCGTTACTGTAAATTACAACAAGTCCGTCAACGTCTCCGTCGTCGTCTTCATCTTTATCAGAAATAGTAATTGTAATTCTTCCTAAATTTTCACCTTCGTAAACATAGTCAAAATCAAAGATTCTGGCATTTGATGGTTTATCCGTAGGGTTACTTTCTTCGTCTTTTAACGAAATTTCAGGAAAGGCTGTTCGAAGCTTACTAAACAACTCTTTAGCAACTAAAGCGAGATTTTTATTCATATTGATATTTATCCTAAACTAGACGAAATGAAAATTGGCATTGGCATGTCAAAATCTTCGTCTAGATTAATTTCGTTACTGGTAATTGTATCAAACACACGTTGATCCCAATCTCCTAAAACTGCTGCCATGCGTACTAGCAATAAACAAGCACTAACTAAGTCGTCTTGTTCTTCATTTTTAGCTTTAAATGTTACTCCGCTAGCAATAAAAGTCTTAAGTTCAGAGATAAGCGGTTTACTGTAGATTGTCATTTTATTAGACTCGATTAAGTACTTTAATCGTGCCGCAGCCGCAATTTTAGCACCGTGCGTAGTGTTAAATCCTTTACGGAATTTACGCACATGTCCTTTACGTACCGGTTCGCTAACAAATAGTCCTGGGAAGTTTTCTTCTCCAATATCTCTAATACATACTAGTCCAGCTTCTCCTACAGTGTTGTTTTCAATAGTCCAATATAAGCTGTTGGGATTTTCGTCACCCATGCTGGCTTGAATATACTGAAGCACTTCTCTAAGGATTTTAATCTGACCTTGTATTGGTGTTAAGTTATGCTGCCATTCACCGACTTGTGTAAAGCTAGGAAGTTCAAAAACTTCAATGGCAGCATTGTTACCGCCAGTACCTAAGCTAGGATCTAGTGTTACTGCGTATAACATATCTTTTTGTAATTTCTTGTACCAACGAATTTGTCCTAGTTTGCTGATAGGTTCTTTACCCTCCATCTCAGACAATTTAATACTGTTAACTAGAGTTTCGTCATAGACTAAGAATTCGCAATTATATTCACGACGGAAACGTTCTTCTCCGATACGTCCTTGTTCTGTACGTGCCCATTGATCATTACGATCAGGGTGCTCGCTCCAGTGGCAAGTAAATGGGAAGAAACCGTTTACACCTACATCGCGTTCATTTCCAAATTCGTCAAACTTCTTGTTAGCTTCTTTCCAGATAGTAGCAAATGTATCTTCGTCTGAGTTAGGTGTTGACGTAATAATTGCTTTACCACCAGTTGCTAGTGTTGGCGAAATTGATGTCCAGAATTCGTCAGCGATGTTAGGCGGAACAAACGCAAACTCGTCGCAGTATAGTAACGATATAGACATACCACGACCAGTATTTCCAGTAGTAGTAGTTGATACAATACGTGAACCGTTATCAAACTCAATACTACCTTTATTGTAGTTAACTACACCTGATCTTATGTAATCTGGACACAATTCATAAGCGTATCGAATACGCTGCATAATTTCTTGTGAGCCTGTATACTTGTGTGCCGAAATAAGAATAGTTTGATCTGGATGAAACATCGCGTACCAGAGAAGATAACCTGCTGCACAAGTAGTCTTCCCCATCTGACGAGGTAGCATATTAATGTTGAATCTATGACCGTGATATGCGTCTAACAACCTCTTTTGGTATTCGAATGGTTCGAATAACATTTTGCCTTTAACAGGGTGCTGAATGTAGAAAAAGTTTTCGCAAAAATAATGATAACCCGCGTCAGGGTTTGAACACTGTAACAAACTTTCAATTTGCTTCTCAGTGAACGTTTCTTTTGTATGTGCCTTTTTGGTTAAGACACCGTCTAAGCTCTTAGCTGCCATATTATTATTTACAATAAAAAAGGGGCCGAAGCCCCCTTTTAGATATTATTTGGTTCAACGACTCTTAATTTGTTCGTACAACGCAAAAAGATTATTCTTGATGGACTCAACAGCCATTGGGTTATCTCCGGGCTGTGCTCTAGCAAAACTTCTCTTAGCACGATTTAAGTCACCGCCATCTCTAATAGCAGAACTCATATCTCCGTACATTTCATCTGGTTCGTTCGCAAATGTTTCTGAGCTCATCATATCGTCAAAACCTGGAAGTTTCTTGATCATGATTTCGCCATCATCTTGTCCGCCAAATGGTGCTGGTGGATCCATTTCTACGCCACCGTGCTCATGTCCGCCATCTTCGATGTTGCGTAAAATATTCATTAGATCTTTAATGCCACCGGAGCCACTAGCGTTTAAGCTTACATTCATGTTAACACTGTCAGCTTGCTTTGGAGGCTCATTCCTCATGCCCATCATACCGCCTGGCATACTGCCCATTCCTGGCATGCCACATTCTTCAACGTCTTTGTCCATTGCTTGTTTGATTGCGGCATCTTTATTATCTAGGTATTCTTGATCATCAGGTTCTTGCTGGCCATCGTGATCCATGTCACCTTTGTCAGTTTCTTGAACGGGCTGATCTAACTCGTTCATCTTTGATAGTAATTCGTGAAAGTTCATTTTTTAGATCCTAATACACTTTTTGCTGGACCGGTCTTAGCCATAGATTCAGTTTTTTCTTTTGGTAAAGATTTAGCTAAAAGTTTTTCGTTTACACCTTTGTATTGTGTTGGCTGACTTTCTTTACGAACCTTAGCAAGGTCCTTTAGAAAGTTTGAAACATGTTTTTCGCCTACAAGATGTTGATTATTTTCTTTAGGGTAATCTTTAGTTAGAACAGGTTCGCTGCTATCGCTACACAGATTTTCTTCTTCAATTTCTTGATTAGCTTCTTCCATAGGTGTTCTAACTTTGATACAATCTCTGCTAACACCAGTAGAACTTGCTAGTAATTCTGTAAGCACTGTGCTAGTAGCTGGGTAATCTAATTCTACTTCAAAGACAGTCATTGAAGCATTTTTTACATTAGGAAATTCTCTTAAACTAGCTTGAATAGGTGTACTCTTACCTTTGGTAAATTTGCTTACTTGATACTTCTGTAAAGCAGCTTCCATACAATCTTCACAATTGTCTGGTAAGTCGCCCGCAATTTTTACCTTAAAGGCGTACTTCTTTTGTTCTTGATTTTCTTTTAAGTATTGGCTGAATAATTTCATGGTTTAAATCCCGATACATTATTTATTCATATTTTTTAGTTTTTCGATGAGACTATTGCGGTCGGAAACAATTACACCTTCGCCCTGAATAGTTATGCCATCTTCTTGTCCAGACTTTTGATCTAGCTGTTGTTTCTTTAGCTGTAGTTCTATCATTTTTAGTTTCTTATCTAGTTTAGCACTCTTAGCGTCGATGGCATTTTTTAACATTGTACCAGCTACTTCAAAAATACGTCCACTGTATCGAGCTTCAACGTTCATGCCTAAATCCATTAAGTCGTCATAGGCATCTGTTGCTCTTTGTGCTAGAGCATCTAATTCGTTATCTGCTATATCACCTAGTCCTTTAACTTGCGGCAAGGCAGCTGATATTTTATCAAACTCATCTAATTCCCTGAACAAAGTAGGAGCATCAGCCACTTCGTTTTTAGCGGCGACTTTTTCAGCATCCTTAACCATTTTCTTGTTTTCGGGCAGATTTAGCAATTCTTCAAGTTTCTTAGTCATAATACTACTTATCTTTTTTGACCGTTGGCAAAAATGTCTTGTTCGTTGACAACTCTGAACTTGATGCCTTGTGCTTTACACCAAGCTTGGGCAGCACGCCATTTGGCTACATTTTTAACATACTGTATTTGATTTCGTTTGCTTCTACCAACTTTTTCGTAGACTGACTGACTGCGTGGTTTTACTTCTATTAATTCAGTGTTAACTCTGCTGTTTTTATCAATATACTGAATAAAGAAATCTGGGACATAAATGGTTTGTCTTCCAGTTAAAGGACACTTGTAAGGAATAGCAATAGCCTCACTGGCCCATTTTTGTATACTTGGGTGCGTGTCACAAAAACGCATAAAAGTCAATTCCCAAGAACTTCGGTATGTAGGATTCTTTTTGCCTACATACTTTTCTGAGTTTACAATTGTATACTTTCCTTGGGCAAATCTGCTCATAGCTTAATGTTGCGACTTTCTATAGTTTCGTCTACATTTAGTAATCTAAAACCTAGTGCGCTAGTCTTTTGTCTTGACTGGTTAAGGATTTCTGAAACTACTTGACTTAACTGTACTTCTGTTAATCCTTTTAATGTATCAACTAACTGAAATACTTTTACATTATCTAACTTTGCTTGATTGAGCAACACAATAGCCGTACTTCTTGCGCTTTGGTCGTCGAATCCTCTTTTTAAAAAGAATCCTACAAGTGCGTCTATTTCCGTTGCGGGGTACGAAACTTGTGCTGTAAAGTAATTGTTAAAAAAGTTTCTAGTTTCAGTAGCACTATCTGTAGTAGAATCTGAAACTGGTAAATTTGTTGCTGCCATTATCTTCCGCCTCCTATTAATCCACCAACTGCTTTAGTTATCGTATTTTGAACCGGTTGCGGAAATGAAAAGTTTTGCTGTCCAGAGATTCCTTGTGTTATTACTCTGTTTAATCCTGTTGCGGCAGCTCCTGCTATTTGTCCAATAGCTTGCTCTTTAGATAGAGATTTAATATTTTGATAGGTGTTGACAGCGGCTGCGGCAGTTGCTATGAAGCCAAGCGGACTATTTAATGATCCGCCTGCTACTGCGCCAGCAATATCAGAGATACTGTTAAGAATTCCCCCTGGACCAAATATAGAAGTTCCACCACCTAGTGCTGCCGGTGTAGCTGCTGATCTTCTAAAATTAGGATTACTGCTATAAGGACTAGGAGTAAGATCGTAATGTTCTTGACTAAATCCTTGTGGGTTACCATTTTGGATTATACCAGTTTCGTAGCCAACACTTTCATAGGCAATTGACATAGACTGCTCACCCGGTGTATTACTTGAGCTGTCAAGAGAATCATGGTTCCATGCTGTGATCACTGGATTGATTAATTTGTACTTGTACCAGGCCTTTCTAGCTAGTTGATATATGTCAATGCTGGTAAAGAAAGGTATTGAACTGCCATTGTCTAATCCATACTTGCCTTTGATAAAACTTTGACTCTTCATCGCAGTTCTATTATATGCGCCTGGCACATCAGCGGCACTGGTATCGCCGTAGTAATAATGATAGTAATTGTACCAAAGCTGACCAACAACACCAAAGTTATCGTCATGGAATCTTATTGAAACTGGCTGATAATCTATCTTTACGTTTACAATCTTCTTTCTATTATACTGATTAAGTGTTTCTGTTTGTAGTGTAAACTTAGGCAATTCTGCTGCCTTAACCAACATATTAATTTCGTTCTGATGCTTGTACTTAAAATTTATTCCTCTTAACGCAGTACTATTAACATTGAATACTACATGATAGAGGAATTTATTTTTAGGCGCGAGTCTTAAGTCGCCGTCGGTGATTAGGCGACGAGCGTGCTGATAGTCACGAACCCAAGGTTCGCCGTTATTGTGTTGTATTGGTAAAGCTGGCATACTACTATTTACCTAAATTAAAATATGGGTATATAATGATCAGCCGTAATAAAAGGCCTTTCGGCCTTTTATTATTAAACTCCAGCGCCAGTAATTAGATC
>JACCDG011474164.1_pt1 | contig 11816 bp, 35 predicted proteins | sample 7442471 | NCBI WGS metagenome assembly JACCDG01 (sample SAMN15323444, study PRJNA562643) | freshwater metagenome | isolation source: river surface water | place: USA:Blue River Watershed | collected 2017-08-17
CACAATGCCCACACAGTGGTTGCCAGTGTACCAATATACGTTTGTAATCATTTCATTTCTTCCTGATACTTGTAGTTGTTGGGAACTTTTACCTGGACACATTGAGATACTCTGCCCGATGACTCCTTGACAACCGCCTGCATACGCTGACAGTCTTGTAGTGTGGCCATTGGTGGAGAAAAGACATGAATGGATCTGCCGTCATACGGTGCAATCATCAATATCCAAACTAACATTGTATTCATTCTTCAACTCCAAAATGTTGTTTCAAATCCGAGATGCATCGTCGCACCTCCATGTCTTCGCGATTCAAATCGCCCATGAAACGCTTGTACAGAACGCCGGTGCATTCCTTGACGATCAACTCAGAGAACTTTTTCTGACGTTGTGGAGTCATGCAAGTTACATCCAATTCTGGCATTTCATCTTGACACACGATTGTCCAAAGTTGATTAATTCGGTCGTTCATGGTAGATTTCTCCAATGATTTTGTGCCTTTGTTGAGCCTAACATCGCAAGCAGCAATACCCAGCTACCATAGAAAGCATATACAACCCCCACAATACCCAAGATAATTACGGGCGCAGTTGCAACTAAAAATATCCATTGTACAGCAGTCATTTTTCAATCCCCACGCATCGCATTTCTACATTACCTCGATTAGCTTTGGCTTCATTATGGAATGTTCTGATTGCTTGCTCACACTTGTCGCGAGTTGTAAATTCCATAGTTGGGATAACTGGATTCATCCAGTGCCCATTGCTGGTAATTACAATTAAAACGAATACAATGTTGCTCATACAATTTTTCCTTTTAATGCGTCCCACTCATGTCCGTGCCATTTTTCAAATCGAACACTAGTTACACCTTTATCGTACTCTGCATCTGCAGGTATCACTTCCCACCATTCACCGTCAGTGTCTTTATACACTAACCGCCAATGACCAGGTGTTGGTGCATCATGACTGTAGGTGATGTCGATGTGATTAAACACCGCTTCAGCATCATTGGTAACAGTCATGCCACCAGTGTGGTTAGCAATATCCTCGATGAAGATAATGTTGTGCTCATGGTCTCTAAGCACCATGGCGAATTGTGCTTGCATTTTAGCCACCGCAGTCAATCCTCCAAGGGCACATGCTTAACATGGCTGTGGAACAATCGTCCTCACCATGACATGAGGGTGCAACCGTGCCACGTAGAGACTTGATCTCTTCGTGAATGATTTTACGGAAGGGATGGTTGTTGTCCATCCCCTCGTTGCTCATCTGAGCTTCCTTGTCTAGAAGCTCTTGCACATACCTGTCGTTAGACTGTTTCTTCATCCTCAACACCATTTTCGTAGTCATACTCTGCTTGTTCAGCATCAATGACTTTGTTCATTGCACCAATCAGCAAACGATACTCGTCCAACTCTTGGCACTGACTACCTTCGTGGCCAGCAGGAATCCAGCTCTTGCGAGTGACTTCCATGAAGTTGTCAATGAACACACCCTTGAGGTATTCAGTGAGCAAGGCTTCCAGTTTCAGTACCTGGTCAGTTGTGGGAGTGTTATTGTTTTCGAACAAATCAAAGAATGCAGTCTTCATATCCACAATGCGGCAGTAACGATAGCCATCGCCACGCAACCATTGCGCTGCCTTGTTAGGATGGTTCCAATCAAACATATATTCAAGCCCACCCAGAAGTTTGAACATTACGTTATCCAGACCATCTTTCTTGGCTTCGAGAATCTTGTCACAAACTTCTTGGATCAAGGGCAGGATGTCTGCAACAATGTCTTCAAACTTGTAGTAGACATAGTTATTGCCCCAGCCACCAGTGCCTTTGCCGTCACCCACATACTTTTCAATCACGCGGTTCTCCAAGATGTGATCAACCACATCCTTGCGGAACATGACATAGCTCAGTTTAGTATGATCATCTTCGTCTTTTGCATAACGATTTTCCATGAACAGGCGATCTTCGTGAACAGCTTCAAAGAACAATGCTTCGTCAAAATTGTCTTTCTTGACTGCAATGTCGTGATACTCGTTCTCACCAAGTTCAATCTCGTGCAGGTGCTCTTTGATTGCTGCCATGATGATAGGGAGGCCTGGGCCTGTGCTGTCTTCACCACCGCCATAGTCGTTGTAGGTAGTTTCAAAAGGCAAGAGCAGGGGTTTGAACAAGTGTGTAGCGTAGCAATGGTCGCTATCGTTACCAGGCTCAAGCAAAAAGACGTATGCTTTTTCACCAGATTTGATATGCAAGTTGCTGAGACCGCAAGTTTTATTCCAAGAACCCATTTGATACCTTTCGTGTGTTGCTGTGTATGTGATGGATTATACAGTATTTTGATACGCCTGTCAACTGTAATCTTTGAAGTCGCCCTGTTCTTCATTGAAGTTGTAGCCAGCTGTGTACTCTGCTCGGCTTTCGGAATCAGTGACTTCGATTCGATCTCCGGATCGACCCCCCACACCACCGTAATGTGGTCCAGGTGCGCGGCCGTAATAGCTGTCAGCCATACCACGATCGTAGAGACTGCCGTGGTTGTTTCGAATCCATTGCCAGCCCTTGAGTGCTCGCCAAGTCTCTTCTTTTTCAGCTACCATGATAGTCCTTTACTTGTTAGATGAATCTATTATAGCAGCAATCAGACAGTTCGTCAATCAGACTCTAAACTGTGCCCAGAACGCCATCTTCTCTAGATCCTTTTCGAACTCAGGATAGACTTTGTTCAGTTTGGTCAAATCAATTTGTTGGTAGCCCTTGGCCTCTTTCTTTTCAAACATGCGTTCCATTGACCAATCGCTTTCATCTTGGTAAATTTTAGTCTGTAGTTTCTTACCACGACGCCCCCAGAAGCTGACATAATTGCCAGTCCAGTCACTGCCATTAATTTTAATCAATCCCCAGATTTTATCGTGATTGTCTTCTTTACAGTGCCCAATCCAAAAATAATCAGGTGTCATCACTCAACTCCGAAATGTTCTTTGATATCTTTAGTGGCCCTTGCGGTGCCCATAGTGTACCCGACATCAAATCCCACGTCTGTCCTTGGGTACAATTTAGATAGTTCATCTGCAATGTTAGCACATTCCCTCACGATCAACTCAGCGAACTTTTGAGTATATGCGTTGTGGAATTCATCGCCTCGATGGTCGGCAATAACATCGTCTTCGGCCTGTTCAGCAAGTTCTTTAATTCGTTCGTTCATCATCAATCCTTTTACATAGTGATCTGTAAGTGGGAATATCGATGTTCAGTGCATCCAGCCACTTGCTAAAGTAGTCGTACAGTTCATTGCTACGGGGGTGAGTGCCATGATGGTGACGCATAAAGTCCTTCATGTTCTGCACCTTGTCAGCGATCAACATCTCATTGACCTCAAGCAAAGGACTCAACTTTAAAGGTTGGTCTGTGGTGATCTTATCGCTCAAGTAAGCATTGGCCGTGTTACGATACTCCATAGTCAATAGTAACACATGAGGCTCGACAAACGATGCCATGTAGTAGTTTTCCTGCAAGTCTTCATCTGCTTGTAAAAGGGGATGCAGGCAAAATGCTCGCTTGGTCGTCTCCACTGCACTGATAGCAGTAAGTACAACAAGCCCTTCGTTGATATGATTAATCAACGGCACTCCACTACGCTTGGCACACTTGTCACCGTAATGGTTAGCAATCAATTTGTACTCAACTGAGTTCTTGATCATTTCTCTGCTTCCCTAGCCCATTGAATGCCTTGTAGGAATCCACGCAGGCCTTCTACAGTGAAAACATCGCCCACGATCTTACCTGTGCTGTCGTGAATAAAGAATCCAGTCCTGACTGCTGATACTTTGTATCCTTCCTTTTGTAGACGTTCTGATACATCTCGGTAATTAAACACTAATTCAAATTCTGTCATTTCCATCCCCTATTAGGATCAAGTTCGTCTGCTGTCCATCCACCACCGCCCATTCGGTCTGGGTTGGTGATCCAACTGTCATCACTTGCTTGCTTTTCAAGTTGACTAACGCGAGCGTTGGCTGCGTTGAGCATATCTTCCACACTGGCCAACTCGTGTTGCAAGTATGTCTTCAAGTCACTGACACGTTTGAGTTCTTCACGTAGTTCGTAGATCTGCTCATCACGCTTGGTAACTAACTCAACAATCATGTTGAGAAACTTTTCGTTATCATCACCGCACACGTTCTGCATCACGCGAATCTCTGTGCGATTAAATCTGTGGTCGTCTGTCATAGTGGATGACATCCTTTCATAAGGTCACGTGTACCAATTTCTGGCTCTTTGGGAATACAGGCTTCCACATCCTGCAGGATACGCTTGAGTTCGTCAATGTTGACTTTTAGGAACCCTCGGGTGGCATAGAGGGTTATGTGTGCTTCGGTCTCTAACTCCGTGGTGTTAAGCGTCTCCTCTACATTTTGTAGGTATCGTTCCTTGCCGGCAATTGTGACTCGCAGATTTTCTGCTACGGTTTGGATGTTCATCATTATTCCTTAAATGGATTTTGCCAATTCTTATGTACGATGCCTTGATGTAACCAAAGGAACGTACATAGATACCACCAATAAATTCTGACCTGTAGTGGCCATTCTTTTCTAGGTTTCTCTGCAAAGGCAAGTGCTTGAAATGTGTGATAATATCGTGTCACAATTTTGTTCATTCTTCAACTCCAAAATGTTTCTTAACCATATCAACCGAATCATTCACCGCCATTTCGTAACCATAATCCCTGTCACACCAAGTGTTTTCATCTTCGCACAATGATTCCTTTTGTGCTTCTACAATGCCAATACATTCCTGCACAATCAACTCGGCGAATTTTTCGAACTTTTTCAATGTATCGTTATATTCACCCGTACTCATGTGGATATGAATTAGCCCATGCTTTTTAGCAAGTTCTTCAATTCGTTTGTTCATCACCACACCTCGTCTTTGTACAGCTCTGCGGCATCCTCTTTGACAAGGATCTTGCAGGCACGTTCCATAGCTCGCCAGAATACAGGTGCATCCTGGATGCATGACCAAATAATGCTGTCAATGTGCTTGGCAGGAATCACATCCACTTGGCGGAAACTCTTGTGGAATTGGTAACCAATAAGGTCGTTGGCATTGTCACCTTCAAACTCATCAATGTTCCACATAGCACCTTCCAATGTCTCCTTGACGTCCGTCTCATACTGACTGAACAAGTTGGCAAGGATCATGTCGCATTGGCTGGCTGAACGGTCGTAACGCTCAAGGCGTGTGACAAAGAAGTGCCAAAACAGGTCTGTGAACTCTTTAGGTGTTAGGTATGTTTTCATTTTACTTCCCACAAATTTTAACGATGTCTTCAGCAGTCTTGTCGCTTTGTGCGAAAGACACTTTGCATTGACCCTTAGTGTATTCAGTCACAACCAGAGGGGAAAACATTGCCGTTGCAAATCCAATAACACAGATTGCGATCCATTTAGTTTCCATTTTTGTTCCTTAACAGATGTGCCCAATTGAGCGAAATTCGTTGATTGCTTTGCTACGCATCACAGGTTCACGAAGCGTGAGCAAAATGCTCTGACCACTTTGCATCATGTCACTGAGGTCCTTGGCTTCTTTGAGTCCAAGTCCGGTATAGGTGCGGATAGCTTTGATGCTGGCAATGCGATCAGGAACGTTGCCACCCAGTCGCAGTTTGCTGGTGTACTCACCAGTAACCATGGCAAAGAAAATCTCGCCTTTGACATCTTTGCCCAGTGCAGTTGCAATGGAGTCCCAAAGTTGCATGCCTTTCTCTGAACCGTAACAGTCGGTGATGGAGCGCATGAACTCCAGTCCAGCACTGATGATGGGCTCTTTGTGATCAGTGGGAATCATTTTGCATCCCGTCCCATGATATCAAACAAACGAGCATAGCCACAGCTGAATGCCACAGTATGTTCTGCACCCTGATGAGCGCAATCGCCGTTGGCAGCTTCGTGACATTGGTCGCGGAAAGGGCATTCTTGCCCAATTGGAATACGACCGTTTACCAGTTTGGTGTGCATTATAGCCTCAGTGTGTTTGTGTATGTGGGTATTCTAGCATAGTCAGCACGAGCTGTCAAGTTGTATAAATACAACATGCTTTTAAGAGAATTGATTACTGACCCAACTCAAATGCGCCGTGCCAAGTACAAGGGCAAGCCGGTGGCTTTTCACTTTGGTGGGATGACTGGAAACCGTATTCCAGATGATTTGAAGCCGTTACTCGCAAAGCATATTAAAACTTCGAAAACAAACGGCTCCCTTTTTGTCACTCAATACAGTGACGATTGGTATGAGCGTACACTAGGCCATATGGGCATCAACAGCTTTGATGACATGGCAAAATTAATCAAACCCTATTTTACCGTCACCAGAAGCTGGACACCACAGCGTTAAGGCGTTGGGCTGTATCTAGACAAAAACGCTTCCTTACGGCAAGAATATTCCTGCTTGGTTTTGACGTTTCTGTATGTTACCCAAGCATCACCTTCTTCATTAGGGCAGTAAGTGCTCAACAGTTCAAACACTGCTTCGTCATGTGCTCGGTACAACTCTCGTTTTTCGTAGTTCATAGCATATTCCCTGGGTTTGCTTGTTCAATTTCGTCCAGTCGTTCCCAAATATATTTGGCTAGACCTTTGCCAGTTTCTGGGTCTTGTGACATGAGTAAAACAAATCTACTCATCAATACACCACAGATGTGATGTGCTTCAAAATATTCTGAGTGCTTGTTAATTACAGCATCAATCTCGTCGACAAACACATTTAGTCTGTCTTCGTGTTCTTTATCCATTAAAACATCATCCTAATCAGTCCCACTGAATCGATTGTTGTTAGCAAGATGTAGTTAGCCAACATGCCAAACGATTTCCTAGTATAAGCAGCCCAACTGTACAAAGCGCAGCCAGTGATCCAAATAGGATAGAGTACCAAAAGAGGTGGCGTGGGGACTGTAAAAGCCATTGTGATACTGCACCCAATACTAATACCCCAAGCAAGAAGCTCGACAATAAAGCGAAAAGGATGGCTAGCATAATCTTCTTTTATCCATTCAATTGTTGGTTTAAAAATTGTGTCAATCATCGCGTACTTATAGAAAAACCCCGAGGGTTAGTCGGGGTTTTGATTGCACTCTCCCGAGTGGATTAGGCTAGGCCCAATTGACGTGCTTTGTAACCTGCGGCGATGATTGCCTTGCTAGGTGTACCGATAAGGTACTTGGTACACTTCTGACCACCTTCACGCTTGTAAGGGTGTGTGGCGTAGACAGAGTAACCTGCTTGACGGATACGTGTAGCTTCTGCACGAATATTCTTGATGCCGAAACGCTTCAATGCTTGTGCTGGAGTTACAGTTTCACCCTTGTGTAGAGCTTCAAACAGTTTGTGAGTCTTAGTGCCTTTGTTGATTTTATTCATAGTATTTCCTTTAACAAATTAAAAATTGCTAATTGCAACCTACATTGTACAAAATTGTGTATTGTAGGTCAACTGTTTTGATTACCTTCTTCAGGAAGGTCACCAAAAAACGTTTGCCCAGGAAATCGCTTGTGTGCAATCTTGAGTAACTCCTCAATGCTATTGCCCTGGGCTATAAATTGATTTGTAGCCTTGGAGTAGGCATACATTACACCACCAACCATCTCAATGGCCAGCTCAACACCTATGGTCTTGACCAGCTTGCCATCTTCAGTCTCCATCTCAATCTCGGACTGTCCCAATTGGTCTTCTGCTAGATTGCGTCGAGCAATTCTACAGGCTTCCTCAATGGACTCGGGATCAGTTTTAATAATGTGTACAAAGAACTTTTCGTTGACTTTCCAACCACAGTAAAAACCAACACCGAAGATGACGATCAGTAGTATTTCCATTTTATTAACCCAAAAATTTATTTAAGCAATTCTAGGTTAAGAATTTTGCTCACTCGCTCACCCACGTCTTCACCTGTGGGGATTACGTAAGTTGCAGTTTCGTTGATTGAGCCGCTGCCAATACTGTTGCCCATATGCTTGGATTGCACTGTGCGATTGACTCGCAGGATGCGGCCACCAATTGCTGGTGTCAGCGTGAACCGCAGTTGCTCGTCTTCATAGTCATCAGAACGTGCTGACTTGACCATGTTACCACTTTCAATGGCCATTGAGTCGCCTTCAAGGAATCGACGCAGTGCTCTGCGTAGCCAGTTTTTCATTGCAGGCGCCTTGCTCGGTCAGTGGCAACTTCTTCACCAAACTCTTCGTCAAACGACTGCATCAGTTGCACTTTGACTTCGTCAGGCAGTTCGTCAAATTCTTCTTCAGTGAGCTGTTGGCTTTGTTCGAAAATCTCACCAGAGTCAACCATGCGTTGGATCTCTGCGAGCATTTCGTCGAGTTCTTCCTGTGTGCCTTCAAAACTGTCAAAGCAGCCAGGGGCAAACACAATAGTGGGTTTCTTTTCTTCAGTCATATTAACCTTTGATGTTGAAATGTCGGTAATGGTCAGCCAGTGTCCAGGTATTGGGGTCAATCACCATGCCATCGCGTGTCATGATAAGGTCATTGAAACAATCATAACGCTTGAAGAACAACCAGTAATCGTCACTGCTACTGCCACGTCCAGCCTTCATTATAGCAATGTCTTGAGCTTTGTCAACCATACAGGTGGGAATATACATGGCTTGCAATGGGGAAATGATCCCAGCAATCAGCATGTCACGAGCACGACACAGGGGAATGGTATGCTCAAACACATCTGGATTCGATTTGCCCTTGGTCGTTTCATAATGGCTAATTGCTTCAGCGTGAGCATAGCCCTGGTATCGCCGCAGCCAAAAGTCCATGGCATCACGAAGTAGGCGACGGTCTTCTGTGGGCGATAGGCTGTTATAACGTGCGACAAGAGCTGCCAACTGCTCTTGCGTCATCTCAGTTTTGGCCCTGAAGTTCTCAGGCGTGCGCTGAGTTTTGGGATAGACGGGTGTAACGAACTTACTTACACCTTCTTGAAGAAGTTTTGCTTTGCTTTTTGCCATGTGTTCATTATAACACAGTCAATGTCAAGTGTCAAGCAGTACCATCTCTTCAAATGAGCTGCACTCGTATTCCCACATATAATTCGATCGCTTTGGTGTGCCATCTAACTCAAAAGGTATCGAGTGCTCATCAAGCATTGATGGAAAGTTGAAGTAGTAAAACTTATTCTGCTTACCTTCATAAACCAATGCAAGTATGTGTTCTTTATTCTTACAACCGGTAATACCTGCAGAGTATGCTGCGCCACCACTGTGTGATCTAACTATGGACACTTTGCCATCTCGCCCGCAACTCCAATCCTGTCCCTTGCCAAGAACGATTGCGATTGATTTTTCCACAGTAGGCACGGCAATCTCAAAAAGGTCCTCGTATTTTAAATACATGAGCTGGGCAGTAGTCCAAGGGAATCCGGGCTCTTTGTATTCATTTATAATGCTTATCAGATGATCTGCAATGATCTTGTTCTGCATAAACTTCTTATCATACCAGTCTTTTTTATAACGCGATGCTATCAAGGAATGATCTACCAATGCAAACAAATGTTGTATATTTTTTATTATTCTTTTTAATCCAAATATCACTTTCTAAAAACCCTATAGATGTCTTAGTTTAACACCTATGTATTATTTTTCAATTATTTCGAGCACCATTTTAATGCGTAATATGTATAGTCAGGCCCACGCAGCCTTGCTCTTATCTGATATTTGTAACCGTATGATACTGCATCTATATATCGGTACCAGGATGGTGACTCAATGGCGTGTTCCATGACCCATGTGCCCTTTTCAGTCTGCTGCCATTCAATCATGGGCACGGCTGCATATAAGTCTGGATCTTCAGCATCGTGTAAAGTGAACTCATGTACTGTGACGTCGTGTATTTCCACCACGCGATCATTTTCCACAGTGTATTTGTAGACAGCTTTGGTGGGTTTGGGTCCAAAGTAACCAGAAAAGGTATTGTTAAACGTGTTGTATGTCAGTGCCATACTTTAATCTCATAAATGTCGCCCATTTTTCTTCTTTAAAAAAGAAGCTCACACCTGGTCTCACACTTTGATATGTCTGCATGTCCCAATCCCTTGGTTGATACTTAAAATCAAAGTCTTGTCCCTGTACTAGCCCTTTTCCACGAAGCCAACGAACAATCGGCATGACCGGTTCAGCACCCTTAGTTGCTATAAAGACCTCGTGTGTAGTAATCATTTAAAGTATTCTAGTTGGAACAGTAGGAACTTCTTTTTGTCTAGGACTGAGTATGTAGCCATGAGGTTCCCCTGTGGGTCAAGGTCTGGTTTGACTCCATACTTGCGTTGCATGTGGTAATAGAAACCAGTGTCAACATTTTTATTACCAAGCATGTAGTCAGTTCTTGCCGCCCTGAGTGCATTCCAATATTGGTTGCGCCTCCGCTTGTCTTCCAGGTCCCATTCCATAAAATGCTTCTCCAAAGGATTGGTAGCTGCCGCGAATCTACTCATATTTGTTTTCCTAATATATCTGCATCGCCGTTGATCATGTCAAAGAGTGTGGCGTATTGTACCAGCGGCTCCATGTGAAACCCCGTGCCCCATACCACCCAAACTTTGCGCTTCCATACCTTTTGGCGCCACAATGTTTTGCCCGTGACGGATCTGACTGGTAACCAAGCATACACTTCATGCCAGGGATAGCAGTCACATCCGTCGGTAATAATCTGTGTAATGTTCATAGGCTTCCATCCTGGGGGTTTGAGTCGGTCCATGCCGTTAAAGCTCATGTTCCACCCTATGCTTCTGCCCCATACTATTTTCACACACCCTGCCCATTTAACTTGGTCCACATACTGAGTTTGCTCTTCATGTGTTCGCGTTCATCGTTGGCATGGCGGATGTCTTGTTGTAGCAAGATATTATGTCGCTTTTCTGATTCTAGCTTACGGTTAACGTCGGCTACAAATTCAATAATAGTCATTGTCTCTAAACGATGTAATTTTTCCTGTAGTTCCTGATTCTCTCTGTTCAAAAACTCAATCTCGTTTTCCAAATGATTGATCCAATCACCTGGATCGTAGCAGTTTTCAAACATACAAGTCTCCGGGTCCATGCCTACATCTTCTAAACGCTGTAGAATAAAGCCTGGCATCTCGTCCATGACCTTGGCCAGACGAACACGCACAGGATCTTCGTCAAATTTAAGTGTATAATCGATTAATTCTTTATCAGTTAAATGGTTCATGGATACTCCTTGCAAAACTGTATGTCTTGTCTTCTAAAATATATTCGCTAAATGCAATGCTGAACATCAAAGCAGCCTTGCGACTTTCAAATGTGATAAGTGTGTATTCTACCTCGACCTTCGATGATACACGCTTGCGTTGAATATGCCAGCGTTCGAATGGTCCTGTCAGAGGATAGCTTTCACACCATGCCCACATTTCATTCGTTACATCCTTAACTTCGAATCGATAGATGAAGTCTGGATTACTATTTCCTCCACCGCCATAAAAATATTCCATTATGCCCCCTTGAGCAAGATCAGCCCAAATAGCTTCTCATGCACCCAATACTGACCACGATGGTACTGCCCATGCACTTTCCACAATCTGTTACTGTGTTGTTCAATCCAGTCACCAAACTGATAACGACAGTCCAACCTGTACCAAGTGTAGCCATCTTCAGCCTTGTAGCTGACAGTGCGGCCATCTTTGGGCCAGTCCCAACCCTTGTATTCAGTCGTCATATTGAGCTGTATCCTATACTAACTGCTGGCGCACCATCATCAATTGCCATGACTTGGTTTAACAATAGGCAGCTTCCATATTTTAACAC
>JACCDG010076333.1_pt1 | contig 11815 bp, 9 predicted proteins | sample 7442471 | NCBI WGS metagenome assembly JACCDG01 (sample SAMN15323444, study PRJNA562643) | freshwater metagenome | isolation source: river surface water | place: USA:Blue River Watershed | collected 2017-08-17
AGGAGCCAGAGCGTTTCTTCGGTGAACATTTTTTCTTTGCGCAAGAGAGCCACGCAGATCCCGAGGCCGGAGTTGAGCTCGTCGAAAGTTCCGTAGGCGTTTACGCGTCCGTTCGCTTTCGAAACTCTTTCTCCACCAAAGAGCGAGGTTTGCCCTTTGTCGCCGGTGCGGGTATAAATCTTCATGCTTGTCGCCGCGACATGCGGCTCCTTATTCTCTTCTTTTACCCGTTTCGATTTTGGAAGGAAAGAAATCGCAATGCGTCATCTCCCTTGGCTGATTTTTCTGCTTCTCGCTTCCTCCTGCGCGCGTCACCTCGCGGATCTTCCTCCCGGAGGGGAAGGGGCCGAACGCGAAAGCATCGATCTCGCCCAATATGATCAGCTCGTGGTGGTGGGCACGAACGATTTCCACGGGTATTTGCGAACGGTGGAAGCAAAGGTGGGCGGGGCCAACGTTCTCGCCGGCGGAGCGGAATGGTTCGGCGGTTACGCGGATATCCTCCGTAAAAAATTCGGCGATCGCCTTCTCCTGCTCGACGGCGGCGACATGTTCCAGGGCACGATGGATTCGAACATGGTGCACGGACGCTCAGTGGTGGACTTTTACAACCTGATGCCCTACCGCGCGGTGGCCGTGGGCAACCACGAATTCGATTACGGGCCCGAAGAGAGGGGGGGCGCCGATTCCCGCGGCGCGCTCAAGGCCCGCATGCGCCAGGCAAAGTATCCCTTCGTGCAGGCGAATATTTTTAAAAATGGAAAGCTTTGGACGGAGAAAAATCTATCTCCTTCCGTGCTGGTGAAAGCCGGCGGGTATAAAGTGGGTATCATCGGCCTCACCACCACCACCACCCCCGCGAAAACCCTGCCGAAGAACGTGAGCGATCTCGAGTTCCGCGAATTCGCCGAGCCCGCGCTCGCCGAAGCGAAAAAATTGCGCGCGCGCGGCGCCGATCTCGTGCTGGTTACCACCCACGAAGGGGAAGGCAAGCCGGGCGATCCCATTTACAAATTCTTGCATGCCTTGCCTAAAGGCACGATCGACGCCGTGGTGGCCGGCCACTCGCACACCGAAGTGCACGAATTCGTGAACGAGGTGCCCGTGATCGAATCGAAAACCCGTGGGCTCTTCTTCGGGCGCATCGATCTCTACGTAAACAAAAAAACGCGCCGGCTCGAGCCCTCGCTCACCCGCATTCACGGGATGCAGCCCATTTGCGGAACCTGGTTCAAAAAATCCGATACTTGTGATCAGAAAGCGGCGAACGATGCGATCAAAGCGGGCCAAGCGCAGGTCGCCGACTACCTTCCGCTCCGCGCGCCGGTTTACGAAGGCGAAGCCGTGAAGCCGAACCTCGCCGTGCGGAAAGCCCTCGCCCCTTATTTCGCGCGGGCCGATCGCAAACGCAATGAGGTGGTGGGCACGGCGAGCGCCGATTTTGAAACCTATCCCTCGGGGGAAAATCAGATGGGCGCCCTGATCCTCGCGGCCTTCCACGATCGCTTTCCCGAAGCGAAAGCGGTGTTCATGAACGGCGGGGGAATTCGTCGCCGCCTTTTTAAGGGACCGATCACCGTGGGCGATCTCTACGAGGTGAGCCCCTTCGATAACTTCGCCGTGCTCGTGAAGATCAATGGCCGGCAGATGAAGGATCTTGTGCGCGCCATGGTTTCCGGCGCCACCGCCGTGCCCGCCATTTGGGGGATGAAGGTGCACTATTACGATCGCGACGATTCCGCCTTCGATCGCGACGTGAACGGGGACGGGAAAAAAGAGAAGTGGGAGCGGGATCGTTTAGACCCGAAGGACGGCCTCACGTGGGAGAAAACGGGCGAACCCGTGCGCGACGAAGAGGTGTTCTGGCTCGCCACCATCGACTACCTGGTAGCGGGTGGCGACAATACCACTCATGTATTTAAGGGCATCCCTGAATCCGCGCGGAAATATTTCCAGGTGGGCCCGCGTGATATCGTGGCCGATTACCTGAAAAAGCATCCCGGTATGGCATTGCCCCGGCAAGATGATATGCGAGTGCACGGGGAAGGGGCGGGTGCCCCGCACGAGCATTAAATGCTAGAATTTACCTATGAAGAATGCGGAAAGCATCCATAAGGCCATCAAAGAAGAATACGAAAAACAAAATAGGATTCTCTCCTTCGACGAATACCTGAATCTCGTGCGCAGCGAGCCCGTAAAGCAGGTGCGCTCCTCGGCCCAGTACGTGGCCGACATGATGGATTCCTTCGGCCGCGAAGGTTCCCGCTTCAAAGTTTTCGACCAAGCCTTCGCCGACACCCGCTTCCGCCTCATCGGCCAGGAGCGCGTGCAGGAAAATATCTACCAGATCCTCAAAAGTTTCATCCGCGAGGGCGTGAACAATAAACTCATTTTGCTGCACGGCCCGAACGGCAGCGCCAAGAGCTCCATCATTAATTGCCTCATGCGCGGCCTAGAGCAGTATTCCGCCCAAACCGAGGGTGCGGTCTATCGCTTCCATTGGGTGTTTCCCGCCGATCGCTTCGGTAAGCCCGGCCTCGGCCTCGGCCGTGATGGCAATGCCCGCGAAGACGACTCCATCCAGAGCTACGCCAAGCTCGCCGACACCGAGATCGCTGCCCGAATTTCCTGCGAGCTCAAAGATCACCCGCTTTTCCTCGTGCCGCTCAAGCAGCGCCAGGCCCTCTTGGCCGAGCTCGGCCTCCCGAAAGATTTCATTCTCTCGGAGTATATCCAGAAGGGCGATCTCTCGCAGAAATCGAAGAAGATCTTCGAGGCGCTCCTGCGCTCGCACAAAGGCGACTATAAAAAAGTTCTGCGCTACGTGCAGGTGGAGCGCTTCTATATCTCCAAGCGCTACCGCGACGCCGCCGTAACCATCGAACCGCAAATGCACGTGGACGCCACCGCGCAACAAATTACCATGGACCGCTCGGCGAGCATGCTGCCTTCCTCTCTCCAATTCCTTTCCCTCTTCGATCTCCACGGGGATCTCGTGGACGGCAACCGCGGCATCGTGGAGTACAACGATCTCCTCAAGCGCCCCATCGACGCCTTCAAGTACCTGCTTACCACCACCGAAACCGGCACGGTGAGCATCGGCGGCACCACGGCCTTCGTGGATTCCCTGCTCGTGGGCACCTGTAACGAAGCCCAGCTCGACGCCTTCAAGGAATACCCTGACTTCCCTTCTTTCCGCGCGCGCATCGAACTGGTGAGGGTTCCTTATCTCCTCGACTACAAAAAAGAGACCGAGATTTATTCCGCGCAGGTGCGCCGCCTCGCCGGCGATCGCCACGTGGCTCCGCATACTCTCGAAAGCGCCGCGCTCTGGGCGGTGCTCTGCCGTCTCAAAAAGCCGAACGCTTCTCACTACCCCGGTAATTTCGCTTACCTCGTGAACTCGATCACGCCGGTGGAGAAGGCCCGCCTCTTCGCCGAGGGCACCATGCCTTCGCGCCTGAGCTCCGAGGAGCGCAAGCTGCTCAAGAGCTACTTCGAGGAGATTCGTAACGAATACGCCGCCGTGCCTTACTACGAAGGGCGCGTTGGCCCTTCGCCCCGCGAGATGAAAATCATCCTCTTCAACGCGCTCGAGCGGAATCCCAAGGGCATTCTCTCGCCCCTCGGATTGTTTGCGGAGCTCGAAGACTTCGTGAAGCGCACTTCCGAATACGATTACCTCCGCGAGGACGTGGTAGAGGGCTACCACGATTGCCGTTCCTTCATTAGCACCGCCCGCGATAACTACCTCGACAATCTCGACGGCGAAGTGCGCGCCTCCCTCGGCGTGCACGACGAAAGGCAATACGAAGCCTTCCTGCGAAAGTACATCCTCCACGTGACCGCGCATCTCAAAAAAGAAAAGATCCGCAATACCATCACCGACCGCATGGAGGCCGCCGATCCCGCCTTAATGGACGAATTCGAGAAAGTGGTGGGCGTGCTCGAGGATCGCGAGCATTTCCGCCAAAACATCATGACCCAGCTCGGCGTGTATGCGCTGGAGAATCCCGAGGCGGGCAAAGAAGGAATGAACTACGTGAAGGTTTTCCCGGATCTCCTGAAGCGCATCCGCGATTTCTACATCGACGAGCACAAGCAATTGCTCAAGCGCGTATACGACGCCATCACCCTCTTCGAGCAGCGAAGCGGCGGCCACGTGGCGCCCGATACCCGCACGCGCACGGTGGAGCAGATGGAAGCCGAGAAGATGGCGCTCGCGATGGTGGAGAACATGCGCGTGAAGTTCGGCTACAACGACGTGAGCGCGCGCGAAGCGTTCGTGTATTTATTCCAGAAGAGATATTGATTCGGCCGGGCGCCACCATGTTGGTGGCACAAAGCGCCACCGGTCCGGCGGCGCAACGCTTCCTGCGCGCTTACTCGCGAGCGGCGTTGCCGGTTACGTTGAACTTGCCGGTGGTGGTAACCCACTCTATGCCCGGGCCGCTGAACTGGAGCTGTACGTCTTGGTCCGCCTGATTAAAGGAGAGCCCGTCAAAGCTCACTTTGCCGTTCACGGTGGTTACCGACTGCGGGCCGGTGAGCGAGCACGGGCTCGGCGTTAAGCAAGACACCTGCACCGGTAATCCCGTCACCGCTTGCTCCACGCCATCGGCGTTCACGATGGACACGTCGATCTTTTGCATCGTTGCGCCCACGGCCGGCGCGTAAACGGCGCTCGTGACGATGAGCTTGGCACCCGCGGGCACCGCGCTGCTCGAGGAGCTCGCGGAGGAATCCCCGTTGCTCCCCTCGGAGGAGGAGCTGGTAACGCCGTGCTTTTCAGCGAAGTTCTCGTCCTTCCATTTGTCTTTCTCTTTTTTGTTCTCTCGGTGCCTCTTGACGAGGTAAACGGTGCCGCCTACCACGGCCGCGCCGCCCACGAGCAGCTTCCAGTTATTGGCGAGGAAGTTCGAGACGCCGCCCTTTTCGCCGCCCGTCTCTTTGCCGGGAGGCGGGGGGAAGGTGTTTTCGGTTTGCGTGCCGGGAGGCGGGGTGGTGTCGGTACTGGTGTCTAGCTTGGTATCAGTGGCGCCGGTATCGGTGTCGCCGTTGCCGGCCCCGGGAGCTTGGTCGCCTTCTTGGGTGCCGGGTTCTTCGGTGGCTTCGGTTTTGGCTTTGGCCTTGGCACTTTCAATAACTTGGCTAGCCTGATCTTCACTGGCCTTATCTGTGGCCGACAGATCACTATTTTTAGCACTATTGCAACGCGCTTTGAGCGCCTCGATTTTCTCTCTATGCACATCGATCTGTGAAAGAATGGTGCGGGCGTACGTGGCTTCCTGGCGAAGCTGAGTCATGAACTTATTATAGTAACCCGTAGTTCCCCAAAGTTTGCCCACTTCATCATTAAGCTGGCTGGCTTTAACTTGGTTGGTTTTTACAATCTTCGTAGCGATCGCTAAAACTTCGTTGCGGTTGGTAGCTTCGCTTTGCTTGTAAATCTTCTCCAGGCCCGGGAAGCTGCCTTCTTTGCCATTTAGGAGATCATGAATCGTGTTATTGAGGAGATTGTAGTTGAGATCGGCGCTCTTATACGTCTTTTGGAGCTCACTAGCGGCTCCTTCACAAGAGGCTCCCTCTATGTTGTCTAAAACTTGTTTGGGTGCTTTTGCGAACTGGTCCACACTTTCGCTAACTAGTTTTTTATAATTGCAGATTTCGGGGATCATTCCAAACGATAGAAGGAAGAATTGATTTCGAGCTTCGTTGGAGGCTTTCAGGTTGATTCCGTCAGTCCCATTGTATTGCACATGGTACTTGCTCGTGGATTCGAGCTTGCTCGCCCTCATTTTGGCAATGAAATTCTCTTTGTTCCTTTTTTGAATCGCATAATCCCGTGCTGATTTTGGGTCCACATGGCTCTTGGGGTCTTTCATGATTTCGTAACCGTAGGAGCTCTCTGCGGTAGACGAGCAGAGGGAGAGACCGTCAGCTTTCGCCTCCGAAATGCCGGGCGGAATAAAATTCACCAGCAGCGAAAACACGGTGAGGTGGGCCAGTACGCGATGGGGTGGTCGCATTTTTTTCATAAGGGGTTTCCTTATTAGCCGTATCGGCCTGCCCGATGAAAAGCTGAAGAAAATTCCCCAAAGATTTCCAGTAGCTACGGCACCCACCGCAAAAATTTCTAACACCTGTGGTTTTTGAGATACGCGCCCGGAATCATTAGCTTTTTCGCCCCAAATTAAGGTACATCTGCCCTCTCAACATGGCGCGTGAACACGAAACAACCGCTGATTCTTACTTAGTTACTTGGACCGTGGAGCCCGGCGAAAGCGGGGAGCGCCTCGACCTGTTTCTGAAAGAGAAGTACCGCCGCCTTTCCCGCGAATACCTCCAGCGCGCGATCCGCGAAGGCAACGTAACCCTCAACCACCGCGCGTCGAAGCCCAGCCAAACCCTCAAAGTGCGGGATAAAGTTTTCGTGCTTTCCACCCGCGGCGCCGAGCCGCCCGTGGATTTCGGCTACAAAGTTCTCTACGAAGACTCTGCGATCCTGGTGATCGATAAGCCGGGCAACCTTCCCGTGCATCCCACCGGCCGTTATTTTTTCCACACTTTGCTCACGCAACTGCGGGTGGAAAACGGCAACGAGGTGAACCAGAAGAAAGAGTTCTTCATGGTCCACCGGATCGACCGCGAAACGAGCGGGGTGCTAGTGATCGGCAAAACCAGCGCCGCGGCCGCCGATCTCGTGAGCCAGTGGGAGCGCCGGGAAACCGAGAAGGAATACCTCGCCATCGTGAAAGGCGTGGTGAAAGAAGATAAATTCGAGGTAGACGCTCCCTTAGGCAAATGCACGCGCTCCGAGATCCGCCTGAAGATGAACGTGGTGGAGATGGGGCACGACGGCGAACCCCTCTACATCCCGAAAAGCGAGATGCTGCCCGCGCGCACCGCCTTCGAGGTGGTGGCGCGCCTCCCGCGCTATACCGTGGTTCGTTGCAAGCCGCATACGGGCCGCCAGCACCAGATCCGCGTGCACCTTTGGCACGTGGGCCACCCGATCGCGGGCGATAAGCTCTACGGCCAAGACGACGATTTTTTCCTCCGCAGCACCAAGGAGATCGTTTCCGTCGAAGTGGAGCCAGGCCTTTCCCTCACGCGGCACGCGCTCCACGCCTATAAGCTCGGGTTTCGTCACCCGCTCACGCGTGAACCGCTCACCTTCGAGAGCTCTTTTCCGCCGGAACTAGACGAATTCCTGAAAAAGGTGAGAGAGTAAATGGGCATGAAACGCCGCAGACCTTGGGTAGCTTTTATTCTCACGCAGTTCTGCCCCGGGCTCGGGCAGCTCTATAATGGTGATCTCCGCTGGGTGATTTATTCCTTCGCGCTGAGCTTTGGTCTCGCGCTCTTCAGCGTGATCTACCTCTTCGATTCTCTCGCCAAGCTCCTGATTGCGATCACGCTCGCGCTCCTCGTAGACCTCTGGCTCAGCATCCAGGCTTTCCTGGCCGCCAAGCGAATCGGCGCGGTGGAGTTGAAGTGGTACCAGCGCTGGTGGGCCCGCTCCCTCTTCGTAGTCTTGGTATACGGCGTGCCGGATTTTTACGGCCTGGTATTGCCTTCCCGCATCCGTAGCTTCCAGATTCCTTCCGAATCAATGGTGCCGAACCTCCTCGTGGGTGACCGCCTGATCGCCGATGGCTGGAGCTACTGGTGGAACGGACCCAAGCGCGGCGATGTGATCGTGTTCGATTACCCCCGTGATCCCTCGATCAAATACGTAAAGCGCCTCATCGGTTTGCCCGGCGATAAAGTAGAAGTGAAGGCCGGAGAACTATTTCTCAACGGCGCGCTCGTGCCCCGCCGGCGCGCGGTGGGAGACGGGAAAATCCTGGGTTCCTCGCACAACGCGATCGAATACGTGGAGAATCTCGAAGGGCTCGACCATACCCTTTACCGCGCGCTGCCCGAAAATGTGGACAGCTTCGGCCCGGTTACCGTGCCTCCGAACAAATACTTCATGATGGGCGATAACCGCGACCACTCGAGCGATAGCCGCGTGTGGGGTTTCGTGGATCGCGAGCAGATCATCGGGCGGATGAATTACGTTTATTTCTCCTGGGACCAAGAGGCCTACGATTTCGTGCGCGAAGACAATCCCGCCGACCTCCTCGCCGCGATTCGCGCGGGGATTCGTAGCGATCGGTTTGGGAAAAAGGTGAATTGACTCTCCTGGACGAACTTCCACGCCGATAGCGCCCACGCAGCAATGGTCGGGTAAATTTTTCGCGGGAAGAGTTACTGCCACGATGATAGCGCCCGTGCAGCAATGATCAGGTAAGTTTTTTTAGAAGAGTTGCCACTTCTATGGCTAGCCAGGGATCTTTTCCATCTTCCTCGGCCCAAATCGCGCTCAAGCATCCATAAGTAAACGCCAGTGAAATAAAGCGCTCACGATCGAGCGTCAATCGCTCCACAAGAAACTCCACTTTGCGCAAGAGTTCCGTCAAAACTCTCTCGGGACGAGAAATCGGATTATAAAGTAAGTTAACGGCGTCAAATCCGCGCTCCCCGCGCAAACCTTTCGGATCGATCGCCAGCCAGCCCCTCTCCGGATGGTGAAGCAAGTTCTCGTGGTGAAGATCCCCGTGCAAAACGATCTCGGGCGTGGGCAAAGCAAAGAGAGTGTTTGCTACGCGCTGGCCTGCGCTCAGCAGCTCGTGGTTGCCTTGGTAATACAAAAGAGAGGCAAAGCGCTTTTTCAAAGGAGTTAATTCCGCCGGTACCACGCCCGACGCTCCATGGAATTTTTCTACGGTGCTCGCCAGAGCTTCTAGTGGTTCCTCCAGCGCGTTTCTTCCAGGCACGAATTCCAGTAATTGCGCTTCTGCGTCTGCGCACAAAAGGTGCACCGCGCCCCGGCCAGCGAAATATTCGAGCGCCCATGCGCCCGCGCCTTCATCGCGTGCGCCGAGCTTAGTGAAGCACTTGAGCGCCGCGGGTTCGCCGTCACGCAATACCCGGTATACTGCACTGGTGGGCGAGCGGGCCAAAAGCTCGGGCTTCGCGAGGCCCCAGGAATCTATTCGCCTCTTTGCTTCAGAATCCATTTCACCGCTTCGGCAAATCCGTGCCCGCCTTCTTTGCGTGTAATGTACGTGGGATGTGATTTCATCCGCGGCAGGAAATCGCGCACGTTCGCCACGCCCACCGTATAGGGAAATTCGCGGAAGAGCGGCTCGTCGTTCGGCGAATCGCCGAAGTAGAGGTACTGCTCCTTCACTTCCGCGACCCGCTCGCGGTAGAGCTCTTGCAGCAGCGATTCGCAGCAGGAAAACTTATCGTGCTTCCCGAACCACGCGTTCACGTGGATCGAGCTCACCTTGGCCTGGGCTCCCGCGCGCACGAAGGCGTCCACGATGCAGTCGATATCGCTTTCGGGCAGGCGCTCCACGTCTTCGCAGAAATCCACCGCGAGATCGATCTCGCGGTAGCCTTGATCGCTCGCCACTTCGAGGCCCGGCATCTCTTTCCGCAGCGATTCGAAAGTATCCCACAAACGCTGGCGGTTCGCCGCGCGTGTGGCCTTATCCTGCACGAAACGCTGCACGAGTTTTCCGTCGCGGCCCTTCGCTTGGTCTAGGTAAAAATAAAAGGCGCCATTCTCGCCGATCACCGCGTTCACGGGCCACATGCGCGCAAAATGATCCACCCATCCCGCCGGACGCCCCGTGATCGGGATCATCCGTAAGCCCGCGCGCTGGAGCTTCCACATCGCGGTGTAAGCATCTTCGGTGAGCTTGCCTTTATGGGTTAGGGTATCGTCGATATCCGAAAAGATTCCCCGGAGCGAACGGCAAACTTTTTTATTGAGCTTCCCGAGATCGAGGGGCTCTTTATTTTTTGAAATCTTCATCGGTATAGTTATCGTCTTCTTTGCGCTTGCTGCCGCCGCTTTTTTCCCCGCGCCCACGCTTCTCGTTATCGTCCTTGCGCTCAAACGTGAGATCACCGAGACGCGTGCCCACGCCCAAGAGCACGTAGGAATCCGTGCGCGCGATCTTGATACCAAGCTCGGTGGTCATGTACACCGAGCTCGATCCCGCGATGTCGAAATCCGATCCGAGCACGAGCTGCGTGCCCGACGCCGTGCCGCCGCTGCGCGCTTCGAGTTGCCAGAGAAATCCCGCGTGTAGGTTCGCGGGCAAGCCGCTCCAGCCCTTGATGCGCTTGTGCACCATGGGACCCACCTGCGTTTGCAATCCGCCCTTTTCGTAGCGGCGAAGATAGAGCGCTTTGCCGAGAAAGGAGAGACCGAGCTGGCCTTCCCAATCGGGCAGCAAATTGAAAACGCCCTGGCCGCCGAAGCGGAAATTCTTCTCCTTCGTGCCGGTGCCGAGAATGGCGCCCACGTTCCAATCGTCGGAGATGCCATAGCGGCCGTGCACTTCCACGCCCTCGGAAGTGGGATCCGAAAGCAGGATTTCGCCCATCGCGGAGATCGCGCCCGAGTTCTCGGGCAGGATATCGGCGGCGTCGAAAACGGTGGCTTGGGCAGGGGGAGTGAGGAGCAGGGCCAGGAGGATTAGCGGGGATTTTCTCATGGGGAAAACCATAACAGAGCCGGCGGCTACCGAAAGCCAAATCTTTCCGGGCGCTTATTGGTTTCCCGCGCGCGGCCCCCATGGGCGCATCGCGTTGAGTTTGCGCGTAAAGGATTGATTTTCCAAGCCTCTCCGCATTGACAGCCACTCGCCCCATGGCTTACACCTGTTGGTTCTATTGGCCGTCGCACCATCGACGGTATCTCTGTGGTAGCCGTAGCTCAGTTGGTAGAGCACCGGATTGTGATTCCGGGTGTCGCGGGTTCAAGCCCCGTCGGTTACCCCATTTAATTCAGTTGAACCCCGTGTCCTCCGGAATCACGGGGTTTGCTATTTCTGGGATTTGATTTCAAGTAGTTACTACGGGAGGACGCGGGTTCGGTTAATCACTCAGTTGGGGATATCAACGGGAACCGAACCCAGGCTCGTGATTCAATACCTGAATCACTTTGATTCAAAATATCTGGTAATTAACGAAAAAGAAAATATAATCGCACCATGTTTCAAGCGGACAAAGTGCGGGGTCTCCTCCTAGAGGAGTTTGTAAAAGCACAAGCTAAGAACCCAAGCTATTCCATGCGTGCCTACGCAAAAAAAGTGGGTATATCGCAAACGGCGATCTCGGAAATTTTTGGTGGGAAAAGGCCGATCACTAAGAAAAGTGCCGAGAAAATTTTGTCCGGCTTGGCCCGCAGTCCAGAAGAAGTTTCTAACCTTCTTTTGGGGTCTGATGATTCCTCCTTAACGAGCTATAAGTCATTGGACATGGATACGTTCCATCTCATTTCTGAATGGCATTACTTCGCGATATTGAGCTTAGCAGAAACCAAGGGCTTTCAAAGCTCTGCGGCTTGGATCGCCGAGAGGCTGGGATTGACTGAAAAGATAGTCCGCGATGCGCTCGCGCGTCTTATTCGCCTTGGTTTGATCGAGTCCGATAAAAAGACGGGAAAAATAAAACCTACTGGCGACCAGTTCGCGGCCATCTCGGAAGTTGCCACCTCGGCCCTTAAAAAGGCAAATCGGCAAAACCTGGAATTGATCGAGGAAGCACTGGAAAGCATCCCGTCGGAAAAGCGTGACTTCACCGCCATGACTCTTTGCTTTGATCCCGATCGTATGGATGAAGCCAGGAAGCTCATCAAGAATTTTCGGCGGAGCTTTGCGAAGGTCATGGAAGCCGGCCATAAGAAAGAAGTTTACAAAATTTGTGTTCAGTTTTTCCCCCTAACGAGGAGTTCAAAATGAAATAC
>JACCDG010934625.1_pt1 | contig 11814 bp, 7 predicted proteins | sample 7442471 | NCBI WGS metagenome assembly JACCDG01 (sample SAMN15323444, study PRJNA562643) | freshwater metagenome | isolation source: river surface water | place: USA:Blue River Watershed | collected 2017-08-17
CAAGAGAGGTATTGGATGCCCCTACCTACCTTACTGTTCAACTCAGTGATTCCGAGCACATACTACTGGGGCCTGAATTTTTACAGTATACGAATCACAGTTGTGATCCTTCTGCATTTTTTGATACTACTGAAATGAAGCTGGTGGCATTGAAAGATTTACAAGCGGGTGACCCCATCACTTTTTTCTATCCCTCTACTGAGTGGAAAATGGATAGGGCATTTCAATGTCTTTGCGGAGCACCCAACTGCATTGGTAAGATTCAAGGGGCTTTCTACCTGACTCCTGATCAACAGCAACACTACAAGCTGAATAAATTTATATTGCATAAAATTCAGGAATCAAATGCAAGTAAGCAATCGGATTAAAAAAATAATATTTTCTGTAATCTTTTTGCTCTCACTCTTTTCCTCTCATGCTCAAAAGAGAGATAAAAAATTAGAAGATAAAATTGCAGCGCTTGTTCAGGGATTCAACGGAAGCATCGGTGTATATGTAAAGAGTCTTACAACCGGACAAACAGTCTCCATCAACGGGGATACTATTTTCCCGACAGCCAGCATTGTGAAAGTCCCGATACTGATCGGCATCATGGACCGCATACACAAAAAAGAATTGGATTATCATCAGAAGTTGGTCTGGTATGATACGTTGAATTACGATCCGGGAGAAGACATTGTCGCCTACCTCAAACCGCAAACAGAAATTGAATTGAGCAAAGTGATGATGCTGATGATGACCATTTCAGATAATACCGGAAGTTTATGGCTGCAAAGCATTGCAGGAACAGGCAAAAAAATCAATCAGTTGTTGGACAGCATGGGATATCATGCAACGCGTGTAAACAGCAGGACACCCGGCAGAGAATCTGACAGAGTGGTATATGGCTGGGGACAAACAACGCCCAATGAAATGGGACGTATGATGGAGGATATCGTAAATGGAAAAGTGATCAGCAAAGCAGCCAGCGACCAGATGCTTCGCATCATGGGTCGCCAGTACTGGGATGAAGAAGCCTTGTCAGCCATTCCTGCTGGTGTATTTGTTGCTTCCAAGAATGGGGCGGTCAATGCCAGCAGAAGCGAGGTACTATTTGTAAACGGAAGACATCCATATATTTTCAGTGTATTCACCAAAAACAACAAAGACATCAGCTGGGGGAATGAAAACGAGGCCTGGCAGCTGACTAGAAAATTATCCAAACTGTTGTGGAATCATTTCAATCAATAATCAAATGAAAAAAATCTCATTGTTGTTTTTTGCTTGCATTGCATTGTTTGCATGCAACTCATCCCATCAAGCTGATGCACTCTATGTGAATGGAAATATTTGGACAGGCGACTCATCCAATCCAACTGCCACCGTGATGGCAGTCAAGGAAGGGAAGATCATTTATGTAGGGGGTGATGCAGCTGTATTTGATGCTGCAGTGAAAATTGATTTGGGTGGTAAGATGGTCGTGCCTGGTTTTACTGATAACCATACCCATTTTTTATCTGCAGGCTATGCGCTGTCCAGCGTGAAACTGAAAGATGCCATGACCAAGAAGGAATTCATACAGCGCATCAGTGATTATTGCAAGCAGCATCCCGGTGATGCGTGGATCAAAGAGGGAAGTTGGGACAATGAAAACTGGGGAGGGGAATTGCCCAGCAAAGAGTGGATTGATTCAGTTTCTGGAGATCATCCCATTTTCATCAGCCGATACGACGGACATATGGCGTTTGCCAATTCAAAAGCCATGCAGCTTGCGGGTGTCGATGTAAACACTGTTTCTCCATCAGGAGGAGTAGTGGTTAAAAATGCAAAAGGTGAATTAACCGGATGTTTCAAAGACCAGGCGATGTCATTGATCGACAGAGCCATTCCTGCTCCCAGTGAAAACGAATTGGAAGCTTATTACAAAGCTGCAGCGGAACATGCATTGGAGAGAGGCGTTACACAGGTATGCGACATGGGTTCCTATGGAGGCTGGGCTGATTTGGAAACCTACAGAAGGGTTGCATCTAAGAACAATGCATTGATCAGAATGTATTCGTTTGTTCCACTCGCCACCTGGTCGAGACTTGATTCATTTGTGCAAAAAAATGGAAGAGGCGATGATATGTTGAAGTGGGGTGGATTGAAAGGATATGTTGATGGTTCACTGGGATCAACAACTGCATGGTTTCATCAACCATACTTGGATGATCCGAAATCACATGGATTAACCATTACGGACACAACTGATTTAAGGAATTGGGTATTGGGTGCTGACAAGGCAGGATTGCATGTTGCTGTCCATGCCATTGGAGACCGTGCGAATGATTTTATTTTAGCCGTTTATGCTGAGGCACAAAAATCAAATGGATCGCGTGACAGAAGATTCAGGGTAGAACATGCTCAGCACATTCAGTTGGGTGCCATTCCACATTTTGCCAACCAGCAGGTAATTGCTTCCATGCATCCTTATCATTTGTATGATGATGGAATTTGGGCGAACAAGCGACTGGATGAAGAAAGATTAAGGGGCACATATGCATTCAAAGAGATGATGAATGGAGGCGTCCGGGTAACGTTTGGATCAGATTGGCCCGTTGCACCCGTCGATGCCATGTATGGTATTTATGCTGCTGTGACCAGACAAACGGGGGATGGAAAAAATGAAAAGGGCTGGTATCCTGATCAGAAAATTGCTGTAGAGGATGCATTGAAGGCATATACGGTCAACAATGCTTATGCATCTTTCATGGATGGGAAAACCGGAATGCTCAAAGTGGGCGCCTATGCTGATTTTGCTGTATTGGAACAGGACTTGCGCAAAATAGATCCGGTTCAAATAAAAGCTGTAAAAGTGGTCAGCACCGTATTGAATGGCAAAGAGGTTTTCAGGCGAAAGGATTAGAATGTTCAGCTCTGCATTACTTTTTCTGCTTCTTTGATCATGTCTTTTCTGATCATGTATTCAAAGTATCTTTTGTCGCTTTCGCTTCTGATGCTTTGCACCAATGGTTCGTCCCAATCTGAAATCAATTTGAATTTTTCGTTAACGGCATTGAAAACCTCACTTCTTACTTTCTTTTGGAGTCCGATATTCTTGTCTTTTACCCCCAACACATAATTGATCTCATTGATGGTGGCTGTTTGATTGGATTTTGATTTTTCCAATAGCATTTGAATAAGTGCTTTTTCGATATCTGAAAATTCAAATTTGAAATTCTTTGAAAGTTGATTGGCTGGTTTTATAGATGCTATTTTTTTATCAAACCATCGTTTAGCCAAAGCAACAATCAATATGATGGCAATCGCTCCACTCAGCATCCAGATCCATCTGTAATCTTTGATAGGGTTATAGATGGGTTCACCGGTGTTCTGAAATGTATCTAAATCAAGTTGAAGAGAATCCACTGTGCCTTTTTGCCTGTCAATCAGGTACAGTTGTTTATTCAAATGGTAGACCGCATTCACATCAGTTATGCGCATGTATAGCTGACCGATCAGGTTGTCATTGAGTTTTAAAATCTTATTATTGACATAATCAAATAAATAAAGCTGTTCGAATGCCAATACCATCAATCCTTTTTTGGTACTTAAAAACAAATTGGCATCTTTTAAAATATCGATTGACTGTTTTGAACTTTCCCCCAATAATTTCCAATCTCTTGTATTGAGGTCAAATTGATAGGCCAGTGGGGTTATTTTACCATATTGATAAATATTTTCCTTTAACCCGGCATTTACTTCTGATCGGTAGGGTACATATAAATGATTTTTCTCAGAATCAAACCAAGCGGTGATGATTTTGAAAATCTGTTGTGGGACTTCTATATTGGTTTTGATGATGCTCCATTCACGGCTTTTTTCATCATATTTTCTGATGAGTCCACTGCTCTTCCAGAATCCATATCCACCGTAGTTGTAAATATCTTTCCCGCTGATAAAGTTGAAAGCACCAAGGTTGTAATTGATATTGACTGTCTTGTCAATTCTCTTGAAACTTGCCAGGCTATCATTCAGTCCAACAAGTTTGAAAATAAAACCAGTTCCATCGAATCTTATGAAAATACCATCCGGTGTTTTGTAGAGAATTTGTTCTTTTTCAGGGTAAACTCCAATGGGAATGTCTAAAAAAACAGATGCTTCTTTTGATCTAATGGGGTACAGATATTCTTTGGTTTCGAGAATGGTTTTCAAATAATTGATCTTTCTGCTGGAAATCAGTGAATCACTGATTTGCGAAAAGGTTATTTCTCGTTGGAGCAAGAATGCAGAAACCAAAAGCAAAAAATATTTCATAAAATATTAAATATCAAATATTTAAAAGGTAATTTCCTATGTAGTTTATTGATATTCTGAGATAAATATAGGCAATAACCTAGAAATTATCCAGTTACATAACCTACATATGATATGAATGATTAATATGTTTCAAATTTGAGATGCGTTTATTCTGTTTGTCCTATGATATAAATATATCTACGCTGATTTATGTTTAGGCACCTATACAAACCCATGTTTTAACATGGGTTTTTTGATGTACGGTACCCAAGCTTGGGCATACCTGACTAATTTTACACCCTTAAAAATATGCTATGAGTAAATTGAAGTATGCTGCGTTTTTGTTTTTTATACTGATTTTGACCCTGCCTTCTTTTTCCCAGTTGGATATGAATGCGGGATTGCCAACCGATCCCAAGTTGATGATGGGCAAATTGAGCAATGGTTTGACATATTATATCCGTGAGAACAAGAAACCCGAGAAAAAAGTTGAGTTGAGATTGGTGGTCAAAGTTGGATCCATCGTAGAGGATGATGATCAGCAGGGATTGGCCCATATGGCAGAGCACATGGCATTCAATGGAACCAAAAATTTCAAGAAAAATGAAATCGTGTCCTATCTGCAGTCCATTGGTGTTGAATTCGGCAATGATTTAAATGCCTACACTTCATTTGATGAAACAGTATACATCCTTCCCATTCCAACGGATCAGCCTTCAAATCTGGAGAAAGGTTTTCAAATTCTGGAGGACTGGGCACATCAGGTAACCTATTTTGATGATGACATCAACAGCGAAAGAGCCATTATTCTGGAAGAGAGTCGTCTGGGTAAAAGTGGAGATGAGCGAATGTTCAAAAAAATCTATCCTGAACTTTTCAAGGGCTCACAATATGCAAACAGATTGCCCATTGGTGTTGACAGCATCATCAAGCATTTCAATCCCGATGCTATCAGAAGATATTACCGTGACTGGTATCGTCCGGAGTTGATGGCGGTGATTGTTACTGGAGATATCAGCAAAGAAGATGCATTGACATACATCCAAAAGCATTTTGCTGGCATTCAATCATCTGGCAATCGCCCAAGAAAATATTTTGATGTCCCTCCATATCAATCATCCAAGGCGATGGTGGTAACCGACAAGGAAGCAACCGGATTTGAATTTGGCATTGTTTATCCCGCAATGCCTTTCAAACGTGCAACCAATATCAAAGAATACAAACAGGAAACGATTCAGTCACTTTATGCTTCGATGTTGTCCAACAGGTTACAGGAGCTGGTTAGAAAAGAGAATCCCCCCTTTGTATTTGCTTATGCAGGCTTTGATGGATATGCAAGAAATTTCAAATCATTCATGGTTCAGGGAAGTACCGGAACCAATGATGTGCAAAAGGGGATAGATGCTGCTTTGACGGAAGTGGAGCGATTGAAGAGGTTTGGATTTACTGCAGCAGAATTGGAGCGGGCCAAAAAGAATCTTTTGAGCAATTATGAAAAAACATGGAACAACCGCGATAAGACCGAATCAGAAAATTACGCCGCCGAATACATCAGAAATTTTGTTGAGAATGAACCTGTCCCGGGTATTGAATACGAATTTGAGTTGATGAAAAAACTTTTACCAACGATTCAACTTGCAGAAGTCAATGCAGTAACCGATGTATACAAGAATGAAAAGAACAGATTCAGTTTCGTAATGGGTCCGGATGCTTCCAATATCAAACTTCCATCAGAAGCGGATATTGTAAAGCTGCTTGATGCAAGAGCATCGGTTGCAAGCATCAAGCCATACGAAGAAAAGGCAATCGCTGCATCATTGTTGCGTGTCGTGCCAACATCCGGTAAAGCGATTGCAAGTGCGAAAAATCCAGCACTCGGCACTACAGAGCTGACACTTTCCAACGGTGTAAAAGTAACGTTGAAAAAAACCGATTTCAAAGATGATCAAATCTTGCTTTCTGCCACACGCTACGGTGGCACCACCCATTATGGATTGATAGACAAGTACAGTGCAGAAAATGCAGTGGCCATTGTTTCCAGCATGGGGGTTGGGGAATTCAGTCCTGTTGATCTTGGAAAGTCACTCGCAGGAAAAGTAGCCTCTGTTCGTCCGGTGATGAGTCAATACAGCGCCGGATTCAGTGGAAGCAGTTCAAACAAGGATGTGGAGACGATGTTCCAGCTTCTTTACTTGTATGTTACATCACCCAGAAAAGACAGTGGCTTGTACAATTCTTACATGCAAAGGGCAAAGGCCCAGGTCTCGATGTTGAAATCGAATCCGCAAATTGCATTTATTGATACATTGTATACAGCCATCTACAATGGCAATCCACTTGCTCCAACAACGGTGCCCAAGATGGAACACTTTGAAAAAATTCAATTGGCAAGGGCCATCGATATTTACAAAGAGCGACTTGGAGATGTGGGTGGAATGCATTTTACCATTGTCGGAAGTTTTGATGAACAAACAATGATTCCGTTGCTGGAAAAATACATTGCCTCATTGCCGGCCAAGGGAAAGTCGCAGTTCATCGACAACAAAGTCAGCGAGTTTACAGGAGTCAAGAATTTTCAATTCAAGAGAGGAAAAGAAGATAAAAGCCTGATTCTTGGGATTTTGCATGGCGAACTGCCATATTCTGAAGCCAATGCTCTGAAATTACTCGGACTCAGTGACGCACTGAATATTTTGATCATTGAGGAAATGAGAGAAAAAATTCAGGGAATTTATGGTGGAGGTACCAATGCGTCTTTGGAAAAAATTCCCACAGGCAAGTATCAAATGGTCTTGCAGCTTCCCTGCGGTCCGGATAAAGTTGACACCCTGATCAGTGCTTTCAATGCAGAGTTGAAGCGCATTGCAGAGAAGGGCTTGGATCAATCCTATGTTGACAAGATCAAGAAGGCCTGGATTGAAAAGAGGAAAGTAGACATCAAGAAAAACGAATATTGGCTTTCTGTTTTGCAATCCCTTAAAAATGGGGAGAGAACGGTTGACCGCATCTTGAATGGCGAAACGTATTTAAATGCATTTTCTGTAAAGGATTTGCAGGATGCCGCCAAGATTGTGCTCGCTTCCAAAGGGAAAATGATGGCAGTTCAAATGCCTGAAATTTCCAAGAAATAAACAGTTTTCAGATGGCCGATAGGCCCTCTTTCTTTGCTGTGGCTTACGAAATAGGGAATAAAATCCTAAATTCAAGGCTGCATCTTGTTGAAGCTGATTCTGCAAACTAGTTTTGCGGACTCGAACATTTGTTGGAAATCACTGTTAATCTATTGGTAACCAATTTGTTCATCGTTTCTGTCGTAGTTCTAAATTATTCAGATGGCAAATCCAATTCAGTCAGTTTCCCTCAGCGGGGCACTCAGGAAGTTTTTTCAGGTCATTCGACTTGAAAAGAAGGAAGTATCTGCTATCTACTTTTATTCTATTTTGAGCGGTTTGATTCAGTTATCGCTCCCTCTTGGCATTCAAGCAATCATCAATTTTGCACAAGCAGCTGCAGGCTCCGGAAGGTTACCCATTTCCATTGGTATTTTGATTGCATTGGTACTTGGTGGAGTGCTGGTTGCCGGAATTTTGCAGGTGAACCAAATGAAAATCATCGAAAAAATTCAGCAGAGACTTTTTACCCGTTATGCATTTGAATTCAGTTTTAAAATTCCACGTGTAGATTCAAACGCCATCAATCATTATCATCTGCCGGAATTGGTCAATCGATTTTTTGAGACTCCAACCCTACAAAAAAGCTTATCAAAATTTCTGTTGGATATACCAATGGCCATCATTCAGATCCTGTTTGGATTGATTTTACTTTCCTTTTATAATCCAACTTTTATTTTTCTCGGACTTTTGTTGTTTGTACTTCTTTACTTAATCCTTTATTTCACTGCAAAACAGGGCCTGGTTCAATCAATGGCAGAAAGCGATTATAAGTACAAAGTGGCTGCATGGATGCAGGAAGTAGCCAGGGCATTCAAAAGTTTCAAGATTTCAGGAATGTTCAATCTTCACTTGAAAAAAACAGACTACTATTTAGATGGGTATCTAGACGCAAAAACAGCTCATTTCAAAATACTCGCTACACAATACTGGAGCCTTATAATTTTCAAATTGCTGATCAGCGCGGCCATGCTAATCATCGGCTCGGTTTTACTGGTCAATCAGCAGCTCAATGTTGGTCAGTTCATCGCTGCCGAAATTGTAATTTTATTGATTATCAATGCTGTTGAAAAACTGATCCTAAATCTTGAAAACGCCTATGATCTTCTGACAGGCTTGGAGAAGATCAGTAAAATAACAGATCAGCCAATTGAGCCAGAAGGCAATATAAAGTTTGTCCCAACTGCCAATGGGGTTTCTCTTGATGCGCATGGCATTGATTTCTCATATGACGAAGGACATGCTGTGTTGAAGCAGATCAATTTCAATATTTTACCCGGACAGAAAATTTGCATCATGGGAGATGCAGCTTCCGGTAAGTCAACCCTGATGGAATTGCTGACTGGTTACCTGAAAACTTTTGAAGGAAACTTGCTTGTCAATAATATTCCCATCAACAATCTCGACATAGATTCTTATCGCAGGCATATCGGGGTTTTCTATCATGAACAGGATATTTTTCAGGCAAGCCTTTTCGAAAACATTTGTATGGGCAATGGGGATGTATCTGCATCAGAAATCATGCAGTTGGCAGATGTCATCGGACTCAAAGAGTATATCAATGAATTGCCCAACGGGCTGGATACAGTGCTTGAGCCTACTGGTAAGGGTTTGAGTACAATCATCGCAAAAAAAGTCTTGCTTTTGAGAACCATCGTCAATCGGCCTTCCTTGTTATTATTAGACGAGCCTTTTGAGTTGGCCGGTGCAGAATCAAGTAAAAACATCTCTAACTACTTGCTCACTTTGAAAGATATAACAACTGTTGTCATTACTGGATATATTCCTTTTGCAAAAAACGCCGATATAGTTATATGGATGGATCATGGGAAAATACTTCACATAGGTGCGCCAGCTGATGTATTCAATAAATTGAATATCGCATGAAAAAATTAAATGAATCCATATTAAAACAAACCGGTTTCCAACCAAACTCTCCTGATAAAATTTATAGGGCACATAAAAACAGCAATGTCAAAAAATGGTTTTGGGGCTTTTTTATTTTTCTGCTCTTTTTTTTAATGCTTCCCTGGACCCAGAATATATCTACAAACGGAAGTGTTACGACCCTTTATCAGGATCAGCGTCCACAAGAACTCAATTCCATCATTCCGGGCAGAATTGTCAAGTGGTGGGTGAAGGAAGGTGATTTTGTAAACAAGGGGGATACCATTTTGGAACTTGCTGATGTAAAGGATGAGTACCTCGATACGAATCTTGTACAAAGAACAGAAGCACAGCTGGAAGCCAAGGAGCAAAAAATTATTTTTTACAATGAGAAAATCAATGCAATTGTAAATCAAATACAGGCGGTTGAAAATGGCCGGGATCTGAAACTGAAATCACTCGAAAACAAACTTGAGCAGTTCAAAAGAAAACTGATCAGTGACAGTGCTGAAGTAGTTGCTGCTGAAATGGAAAACAACATCGCAAACCAGCAATTGATCAGGGGTAAGCAGATGTTTTCACAAGGAGTCATTCCGTTGACTGAATTGGAAAAGCGAACGGCACAGCACAATAAAACCATGGCTGTTTTTACAGAGAAGCAACAAAAGTTCCTCAATACAAAGCAGGATCTCATCATTACCAAACTCGAAATGAACGAAGTGCAGCAAGAGGCCGCTGACAAGATATTTAAATCCAAAAGTGAAATTGCCATATCAAAAAGTGAAATCGCAACCACCGGAGGTGATGTAGCTAAAAATCAAAATCAACTTTCGAATTATATCACTCGCGGGAAACAGCGTTGGTTGATTGCTCCCCAAAGTGGACAAATTATCAACGCCAAAAAATCAGGTATCAATGAAATTGTAAAAGAAGGTGAAATGATTGTTGAGGTGGTTCCAACCAAAATAAATCATGCTGTTGAATTGTTTATTGAGCCGATGGATTTGATACTCGTCAATATTGGTCAGCCGGTACGCATCATATTTGATGGATTTCCAGCCATTGTTTTTTCAGGTTGGCCCACAAGCAGTTATGGGACATTTGTAGGAAGGGTGGTAGCCATTGAAACCAACCGAAATCAAAATGGAAAATTCAGGATTCTTGCTGTACCGGATTTAAATGAAAAACCCTGGCCAAAAGAATTGAAAATGGGTGCAGGTGCAAAAGGTTTCGCTTTGTTGAAAAACGTTCAAATCTGGTATGAGTTGTGGCGACAAATCAATGGCTTCCCGCCAGATTATTACAAGCCCAATTATAACCAATCTGCCAGTGATACGGAGAAAAAATGAGGATGAATAGAAGATTTTTACTACTTGTTCTATGTTCGATGATCTCTTTTTTTGAATTGAGATCCCAGTCCATGACCTTGTCACTCGACAACGCGTTGAACATTGTACGAAAGTTTCATCCTGTTGTCAATCAGTCCAATCTGATCATTGACCAGGCATCTAATTCCTTGCAGGCTTCCAGAGGTGTATTTGATCCAACCCTGCTGGTTGACAATGATCGCAAAACATTTGACAACAAACGCTACTTCAATTATTACAATCCTGAATTGCGCATACCCACCTGGTATGGGATTGACTTCAAAGCAGGCATTGAAAACAATGTAGGTGACAGACTGAATACTGCATTGACTCCCAATCGAAGTGCTTATATGGGAGTATCTCTTGATCCCCTTCGCGGATTGATATACGACAAACGCAGAGCAGCAGTGCAACAGGCCAATGCCATGGTAAAACTAACCCGACAGGAACAACAATTGGTTGTAAACGATCTTTTGTTTGAAACTACGGAAGCATATTGGGAATGGGTCAACGCTTATCTGGTAAACCGCGTTTTTCTATCTGCTGTCAAAACCAATGAATTTCGATTTGATTTTGTCAAGAAGGCTTTTCAACAGGGCGACAGGGCGTCTATTGATACAGTGGAGGCACTTTCACAATTGCAACTGGTTCAAACCCTTCAATTGCAGGCTGCTTTGGACCTGCAAAAAGCCAGATTTTTTCTGAGCAATTATTTCTGGACAGAACAAAATCAGCCATATGTATTTGGTGAAGAAGTGGTTCCCGATACTTCCGGTGCACAATTCAATCCATCCAGGGTACAACTCCCTGTGTTGGAAAAGATCATTGAGGCAGCCATGATGCAGCACCCTAAATTGAATGCAATCGACAGCAAGCGCGATATACTTGAAATAGACAGAAAAGTTAAAACGCTGGATCTGTTGCCCAGTTTTAAAATCAATTATAATTTTCTGGACAAAGGTTACAATGTGCCTGATGTTTTCAAACAAACTTTGTTTCAGAACAATTATAAATATGGAGTGTCATTCGGTTTGCCACTGCTGCAACGCCAGGCGAGAGGAGAGCTCTCCAGAACAAAAAATAAAATTTCTGAAATTGACTTCAGCAGAAAACTGACAGAATTGGAAATCCAG
>JACCDG011396537.1_pt1 | contig 11812 bp, 10 predicted proteins | sample 7442471 | NCBI WGS metagenome assembly JACCDG01 (sample SAMN15323444, study PRJNA562643) | freshwater metagenome | isolation source: river surface water | place: USA:Blue River Watershed | collected 2017-08-17
CAATGCAATTGAAACACGGTTCAATGAAATGAATATGCGATTCGTTGCAGTAGAAGCACGGTTCAATGAAATTGATAAGAGGTTCAACCAATTAGATGCAAAGATTAACCAGCTGCGGGGTGAATTCGTCTCGTTCAAGGAAGAGATGCGGCTCGTTCCCGTGAAAATTGCTGGCTGGGTTGCAGGAGCGATGATCGGTTCTAGTGGCGTTATCTTCGGCGGTTTTCAGCTGTTGCGCGGTCTGTTATAGAGCCCAAAGTGGTCTAATCTTTGTTCAGCACTACTGCTGAAAGGGGAATATATGACAACGGCGTCATATAAGAACTACTCGGCACTCGAAGCGGCAGAACTTCGCGTACGCGAAGCCGGCGAGTGGCTGAAGTTGGAAGATGGCTTGATCGAAACGATCGTCGCACCACGAAGAATCATCGAGGTGGCAATTCCATTTCGACGAGACGACGGCACACGTGACCAGCTCACCGGCTGGCGAGTGCACCACAACACCACCCGCGGACCAGCCAAAGGTGGAATCCGCTACCACCATGAGGTGAACCGCGAAGAAGTAATCGCGCTCGCTATGGGAATGTCGCTGAAGACCGCCATTGCCAACCTGCCACTCGGTGGTGCAAAAGGCGGCGTGTGCTTCAATCCAAAGGACTACTCCATTGGCGAAATTGAGCGCATTACTCGCCGATATGTTTCAGAGATTTCCTCTTTCCTCGGACCAGACAAAGACGTTCCTGCACCAGACGTTGGAACCAACTCGCAAATCATGGCTTGGATCATGGACCAATACTCAACGGGCGTCGGTCACGCAACGCCTGGTGTCGTTACCGGTAAACCAATTGAGCTCGGTGGCTCACTTGGCCGCGAGTCTGCAACAGGCCGAGGCGTAGTTGAAGCTGCAGCGCTCATGCTTGAAAAAATGGGAACCTCATTACAGGGCAAGAAGATTGCCATTCAGGGTTACGGACAAGTTGGTTCGTGGGCAGCACGACTCGCAGCAGCACGCGGAGCTCTCATTGTCGGGCTCTCCGATGTTGGTGGAACCATTCACTCTGGCGGCGGGCTCGACCTTGCAGCAATTGACAAAGCGTTCCGTGAAGGCGCACGAAGCGTGTGTGACACAGGCGTAGGTGAAGTAGTTGCACGAGGCGTTGCTGGCTCAACTGCTGTTTTCGCTCTTGACTGCGACATCGTCATGCCATGCGCACTTGGTGACGCCGTTGGCGAAGAAGAAGCAAACAGCATGAAGGCCAAATTGGTGGTTGAAGGCGCAAACGGTCCACTCACCCCTACTGCAGACCTCATCATGGCCGACAAGGGCATCATCGTGATACCAGACGTATATGCAAACGCTGGTGGTGTTACTTGTTCATACCTTGAACAATGCCAAAACTTTGCACACTTAACGTGGGACGAAGACGAAGTGAACGCACGCGTCATCGACCTCATGCGTGCAGCATTTGAACGCTTCTACGCTTTCGCTCAGGAATCAAAGTTGCCGAACAGGCTTGCTGCTTCGGTTCTTGGAGTGAAGACCATCGCAGACGCGCACCGCATGCGCGGCCTGCACCCTTAACCCAGCAGGCATTTCCCCAGGCTGCTTGACAGCCAAAGTGGCACCTGTGTAATAGTTGGGATTTATTGCCGTTCGCTCGGCCTTCTGCACACCTGTCTGTATGACAACAACTATGGAGAAACACTTGAGCGACGAATTACCCGTTGATGAATACTTACTTGAATCCACCGACCCTCGCTGGAATCAGCCTGCCACTTTGTTTTCAGTGCGAACTGCCGCAACTCGGCTGGACACTCGGATCGATTGGGTATTCGTCACGCTTGACACCAAGATCGACCGCAAGTTTGCTGAAGCCGACAACAAGATTGATCGCAAGTTCACAGAATTAGACAACAAGATTGACCGCAAGTTCACTGAATTAGATAACAAAATGGACCGTAAATTTGCCGAAACCGACACCAAAATTGAAATCCGATTCAAAAGCGTTGAACGAAATGCCCGAATCAACTACGTCCTCAGTGCCATCATCGCACTTTGCTCGCTCATCGGCGCGCTCGGTGTTTTTGTAAGGTAACGCCAGAAATGAAAAAGGCGGGGTGCCGAAGCACCCCGCCCAATTCGTTGAGAACTGAACTAAATCAGTTTCCACCTTCGTTGAGGGTGACTGTGATTGGTGCGAATGATTCGCCCTTGTAGTCAACTCCCAAACCATCGAGGATCGCGTATGCGGCGGTCACGATGTCGTTGGTGTATGCACCATCAGTTGGTGCTGCAGTAAGAACGGTTGAACCTTCAAGGTTCTTGGTTCCCTGTGCAAGCGTTACGGTGCGGTCCCAAGCAGCTGCATCGATCATGCCTGCGCCCATAGGTGCTGGCCAGATCAACTTGCTTACTTCGTTCATCTGCCACAACTGGTGGCTTGCACCCAAGGTTGAACCCTTGGCTACAACGATGTCACGGCAAGTTTCAGCGTTGTCGCGGCAGAATGCCCAACCCTGAATTGATGCTGCAACAAACTTTGCTGCAGTGTCTGCATACGCTGGGTCTGAAGCGAGCTTGTCGCCATTTGCCCAAATTGCGTCCTGCAACATACCAACACCTTCAGCTTCGTATGAAACGACGTTGAAGTCTTCTGGTGTGTACAAAGCGCCAGTGTCTGGGTTGATTGCTTCAAGAACCTGTGCATATTCGTTGTAGGTCATTGCCTGTGCAACATCAATGTCGCCAGCGAGCAAGCCCGACATGTCGAATTGCTGCTGAACGAGCTCTACACCAGTTGCTGGATCAATTCCGGCCTTGGTGAGTGCTGCGAAGATTTCGAACTCGTTGCCGAAGCCCCAGTTACCAATCTTCTTACCTGCGAAGTCTGCAGATGAAGTTACGCCTGCATCCTTGAATGACACTTGCAACGTTCCTGAACGCTGGAAGATCTGTGCAATGTTGACGATGTTCGCGCCAGCTTCGCGTGAAGCGAGAGCCTTAGGAACCCATGAAAGTGCGAAATCAACTGCGCCGTCAGCAAGTTGTTGCTGCGGAACGATGTCAACTCCACCTTCAACGATGGTTACATCAAGACACTGAGCTGCATAGAAGCCCTGGTCCTGTGCTGCGAAATAGCCAGCAAATTGTGCTTGTGTTACCCACTGCAACTGCAAACTGACAGGTGTGGTGGTTTCACATGCTGCTGGTTCTGCTGATTCTTCACTATCGCTTGAACCGCCGCATGCTGCAACGATCAAGGACAATGCAGCAAAGCCCGCAACTGCGAGTTTCTTTCCTGATTTCCTCATGTGTTTGGTACTCCCCCGAGAGCCTGAGCCCTCTACTTGTTTGTGTTATTTGTGGCGCCGTTTCCCCGAGAGGCAACGTTCTCCAGCACGACGGAGACTAGGTAAAACACTAATCCAAGAAGACAGGCCCCTAGAACGTAAGCCCAGGCCGCCGCATTCTTGGAATTAGCGATATTGCTAGTAATTCGGCTTCCCAGACCATTCTGGGATCCACCGAAATATTCGGACACGAAAGACGTAATTACCGCCGCCGGGGCCGAAATCTTGAGCGCCGTAAACAAGTACGGCACCGCGTTTGGAACACGCACTTTACGCAGAATTTGAATATCGCTTGCTGCATACGAGCGCATGATTTCTAGGTGAGTGGATTTCACCTGAGTAAGTCCTTTTGCCACGTTCACGAGAACAATGAAGTACACCACGAGACTGACCATGATTCGACGTGGTATCTCGCTGGTAATTGAGTACATGTTGTTCAGTACTGCGACTAACACGAAAATTGGAACTGCGTTGAGTGCGATTGCAAGTGGCGTAATGAGCGAGTTCAAAAAGCGAAAGCGACTGAGAATAAAGCTCATTGCAACGCCGAAAACTGTTCCTGCAATAAGGCCAACGAGTGCATTCATTCCCGAAACCGACGCTGCTTCCCAAATACGTGACGCGTTGTCGAAGAAGTTGCTCAAGATTTTTGATGGCGGAGCAAGGAAGTACGGCTTCAAATTGAAGAACTTCACTGCCCCTTCCCAGAACGCAAGAAATGCGACACCAAAAAAGAACGGCGTGGCAATGTTGCGAAGGCGATTAGCGAAAGTCATGATCAGCGATCTTCAACTCCGCGAATTGCACCAGCGTTTGCATGATCTGCATGTGTGCCGCGAAGTGCTTCGCGGACTGCAGTAATTCCTGCAAAGAAATTGTCGGCTGCACGTGTGTCTTCGCTGCGATTCTCGCCAAGATTCACATTGATCACTTCAGTAATTCGACCTGGGCGAGGCGACATCACCACTACCCGATTCGACAAGTACACAGCCTCAGGAATTGAGTGCGTTACGAACACCACCGTAGTTTTGGTCTCGGCACAAATACGCAGCAACTCGCCTTGCATATATTCACGAGTCATTTCGTCAAGTGCCCCAAAAGGCTCATCCATCAACAGCAAAGGTGGGTGCGCTGCAAGTGCGCGAGCAATGGCAATACGTTGCTGCATTCCGCCCGACAATTGCCACGGCATCAGGTCTGCAAACTCAGGAAGCTTTACGAGTTCAAGCATTTCCTTTGCGCGTGCTGCACGCTTCTCTGTGTCCCAACCTTTTAGTTCAAGTGGCAGTTCAATATTTTTTGCTACTGAACGCCAGTCAAACAATCCGGCTTGCTGAAACGCCATGCCGTAGTCCTGATCAAGTCGTGACTGCGCAGCGGTCTTGCCATTAACAGTGACTGCACCAGTGGTTGGTTCAAGCAAGTTGGCAATCAAACGCAACAGCGTTGACTTGCCACATCCTGACGGACCGATGAGCGAAACAAATTCGCCTGGCTCGACAGTGAGGTTCACATCAACAAGCGCATCTACTTGTTTTGGTGTTCCCTGATTGAATATTTTGCTTACTCCCGCAACATGAACTGCGCTCATGTGGTGGTCTCCTTTGGTCGGTTACGCATCAACAACACATCTGCAAGTGCAACTAGGCCAGCCATTGCAAGACCAAGTCCAGCTGCGCCAAATACCGCGGTAAATACCTTTGCCGGGTCACCAGTTGCTTGGCGGGCGTATTCAATAATCAAACGGCCAACACCACCCTTAAGGCCCGTCGAAATCTCGGCAACCACCACTCCAATAACCGCACCTGAGGCACCTAACTTAAACGCCGGCACCATGTACGGAATCGCCGCTGGAAAACGCAATTTGAACAGCGTTTGCTTCCACGAAGCCGCATAGCTATCCATCAACTCAAGCGATGCTGCGGGTGCGCTCTTCAACCCACGCAACGTGCCAACTGCAATTGGGAAGAACGCAAGGAACGCACCGAGCACTGAAGCCGAAAGCCAGCGAGGCCACGTAAATCCGAAGATCTCCAACTTGCCACCCCACGAAACCACAAGTGGCGCAAGTGCGATCAGTGGAACCGTTTGCGAAATCACCAAATATGGAAGCAGTCCACGTTCCATGGTTTTGAATCGCGTCATGAGGGCCGCAAGAGCAACCCCAATAACCGAACCGAGAATAAAGCCGACAAGCGCCAACCTAAAGGAATAGAACGCACCCTTCAAAACAACGAACCAAATAAGTTTTGAATTTGGTGAGCGCATTTCAGGCTCTGCGTAACGACTAAGCATTTCCCAAATGTGCGGCATTGCCGTGTCATTTGAGCGCGGCAATATCGCTACTCCAAATAGCTTGCCGCCTTTTTCAGGACCAACAACTTTGTACAACTCCCACAACACAGCGACGAGCGCAATCGACACAAAAAACATTCCTGTGCGATATGCGGCCCGTCGCAGTTGTTGGTTCATTGCTTGGCTTTACCCAAATCCTGAATTGCCGGGATGATCTTCTCGCCATAGGCCTCAAGAGTTTCCTCTTTGCCGTCGTGCTGCAGATACACCGCAAACTGATCAACGCCCAATTCCTTCAACTCAGTGAGTCGACGAATGTGCTCGTCGGTGTTTCCAAGAATGCAGAATCGATCAATGATTTCATCTGGCACAAACGTGGTGTGGCTGTTGCCTGCACGACCGTGTTCGTTGTAGTCGTAACCCTGACGATTCTTGATGTAGTCGGTGAGTGCTTTTGGTACTGACGAATTCTCGCCATAACGCTCCACGATGTCGGCAACGTGGTTACCCACCATGCCGCCGAACCAGCGCGTTTGATCACGCATGTGCGTGATGTCATTACCAACGTAAGCAGGTGCCGCAACGCAGATCTTGATGCTCTTTGGATCGCGTCCTGCAGCCTTCGCTGCATCGCGAACTGCCTTAATTGTCCATTCGGCAATACTCAAGTCGGCAAGTTGCAAAATAAATCCATCTGCTACTTCACCGGTAAGCGCAAGGGCCTTTGGACCATAAGCAGCAACCCACACTTCAAGCTCACTCTTTGAAGCCCATGGGAAACGGATGCTCGAGCCGTTGTAATCGACTGCGCGTCCGCAACCAAGTTCACGAATGACATGCACGCTTTCGCGCAACGTTGCAAGAGTTGTTGGCTTGCCGTTGGTTACACGAACCGCCGAGTCGCCACGCCCAATTCCGCATACGGTGCGATTTCCGTACATTTCATTAAGCGTTGCGTAGGTGCTTGCTGTCACTGTCCAGTCACGCGTCGCAGGGTTGGTCACCATTGGCCCAACAATGACTTTGCGAGTTTCAGCCAAAATCTGGCTGTAAATCACATACGGTTCCTGCCACAAAATGTGACTATCAAATGTCCAAACATGCGAAAAGCCGAACATTTCGGCTTTCTTTGCTAAATCCACTACGCGCGATGACGGCGGAGTGGTCTGCAATACAACACCGATGTCCATTGCTCTCCCCTTAATTATGTAGACGTGTAACTAGCGGTTTTGCGGGAAACCCAGGTTGACCGACGATGTGCGTGGGTCTGGCCAACGCGAGGTAACCACTTTGCCACGGGTGAAGAAGTTGATTCCTTCTGGTCCGTACATGTGTTGGTCACCAAACAGCGAGGCCTTCCAACCACCAAATGAGTAGTACGACACTGGAACTGGAATTGGCACGTTGATGCCCACCATTCCCACTTGTACGTCGAACTGGAATTGGCGAGCAACACCACCGTCACGGGTGAAGATTGCTGTGCCGTTACCGAACTGGTTCGCATTGATGGTGTCGAGGCCTTCTTGGTAGCTCTTCACGCGCATCACGGTAAGAACTGGTCCGAAGATTTCTTCGTCGTAGCACTTCATGCCTGGCTTCACGTTGTCAATAAGGCTTGGGTTCAAGAAGAAACCAGCATCTTTTGCCTTGTCGGTTCCGTCAACTACAACTTTTGCGCCTTCTGCATTTGCATTGGTTACAAAGCTTGCAACCTTGTCGCGGTGTTCGCGGCTAATGAGTGGTCCCATCTCGGCTGCTGGATCGGTTCCTGGTCCAACTTTGATGTTTGGAATGCGTGACTTCAACTTGTCAACCAGTGCGTCGGCAACTGAGTCAACTGCAAGCACAACCGAAACTGCCATGCAACGCTCGCCTGCTGAACCGTACGCTGCAGAAACTGCTGCGTCTGCCGCCATGTCGAGGTCGGCGTCTGGAAGCACGAGCATGTGGTTCTTTGCGCCACCAAGTGCTTGCACGCGCTTGCCGTTCTTGGTTCCGGTTTCGTATACATACTTTGCAATTGGTGTTGAACCAACAAACGAAATTGACTGAACATCTTTGTGCTCAAGCAAACGGTCTACCGAAACTTTGTCACCGTGCACCACGTTGAACACGCCTTCTGGCAACCCTGCTTGACGCAGCAGGTCAGCAACGAACATCGCTGCTGATGGATCTTTTTCCGATGGCTTCAACACGAATGTGTTTCCGCACATGATGGCGTTTGCAAACATCCACATTGGCACCATGGCTGGGAAGTTGAACGGGGTGATTCCGGCAACAACACCAAGTGGCTGACGAATTGAATACACATCAACTCCACCCGAAGCCTGCTCCGAATATCCGCCCTTCAACATTGCAGGAATACCGCAAGCAAACTCGATGTTTTCGAGGCCGCGAGCAATTTCACCCATTGCATCGCTTGGCACTTTGCCGTGCTCAAGCGAAACAATGTTGGCAAGTTCTTTACGGTTTGCATCAACAAGTTCACGCATGCGGAACATAATTTCTGCACGGCGCGACAAGTTGGTTGCACGCCACGTTACGAATGCTTCTTTTGCGGCTGCAACGACTGCATCAACTTCGGCTACTGATGCCAGGTCAACTTCGGCCTGTACTTCTCCGGTGGCTGGGTTGTACACCTTGCCAACGTTTCCTGATGTTCCGGCTACAACTTTGTTGTTGACCCAATGGCTAATGCGTTGCATGTTTCTCCTGATTGTTTTTAGTTAAAGGGGTGACTGAATTAGTTGAGGTACTGGCAGAGGTCACGCTTAATGAATTTGCCGTGACCTTTTTTGCCCTTAAAGGTGTCGTTTTCGACAACGATCATTCCACGCGACAACACGGTGTCCACCTTGCCGTCGATCTTGAAACCTTCCCACGAAGAGTGGTCCATGTTCATGTGGTGCTTGTCGTTAATACCAATCTTGGTTTTTCCGTTTGGATCCCACACCAAAATGTCGGCGTCTGATCCTGGAGCGATGATGCCCTTCTTTGGATACATGCCGAACATGCGTGCTGGTGAAGTACTGCACGTTTCCACCCAGCGCTCAAGTGAAATTTCACCTTGCACAACACCCTGGTAGATGAGTTCCATGCGGTGTTCTACCGAGCCCATTCCGTTTGGAATCTTGGAGAAGTTGCCAAGTCCAAGTTCTTTTTGATCCTTCATGCAGAACGGACAGTGGTCAGTTGAAACCACTGCAAGTTCATTCATGCGCAAACCCTTCCAGAGGTCTGCATGATGGTCGTGCGTGTCGTGCTTACTGCGAATTGGTGGCGAGCACACATACTTTGCACCTTCAAACCCTGGCTGAGCCAAGTGATCTTCAAGCGTCATGTACAAGTACTGCGGGCATGTTTCACCAAACACGTTCAAGCCTTCATGACGTGCTGCAGCAAGTGCATTCAACGCTTCAGATGCCGACATGTGCACGATGTACAGCGGCACGTTGCCTGCAACTTTTGACAACACGATCGCACGACTGGTTGCTTCGCCTTCCAACAAACTTGGACGGCTGTAGCTGTGGTACTTCGGATCGGTTTCGCCACGCGCAATGTGCTGTTGCACCAACACGTCAATCGCAATGCCGTTTTCGGCATGCATCATGATGGTGGAGCCGTTGTTGCTGGCCTGTTGCATCGCGCGAAGAATCTGACCATCGTCGCTGTAAAAAACGCCTGGGTAAGCCATGAATAACTTGAACGAAGTAACACCTTCGTTTTTCACCAAGTAATCCATGTCAATGAGCGATTGCTCATCAATTCCGCCAATGATCTGGTGGAACGCATAGTCAACCGAGCAATTGCCCTCGGCCTTTTTGTGCCAGGTTTTCAGTGCTTCCTGAACGTTTTCCCCGTAGCGCTGAACTGCAAAGTCAACAATCGTTGTTACACCACCCCATGCCGCTGCATTGGTGCCAGTTTCAAATGTGTCACTTGCATTGGTGCCACCGAATGGCAACTCCATGTGCGTGTGCACATCGATACCACCAGGAACAACAAACTTTCCTGTTGCGTCGACAACCTTGTCGGCTGTGATGTTGAGTGCTTCAACTTGGCCTGGTTCGAGCAGTGCGCTAATGGTCTCGCCTTCAATCAACACATCGACACGATGTCGACCTGTTGGACTAATGACGGTTCCGTTTTTAATCAGTGTGCGTGCCATATTTCCCCCCTATGACTCGAAGTGATATTTAACGTTCTGAAATTTCGTGATATGCGTCTGGACGGCGGTCGCGGTAGAACGGCCAACGATCGCGCACCATGCGGATCTTGTCCATATCCAATTCACGAACGATGAGTTCGTGCTTAAACGGATCGCCAACTTCACCAACAAACTTGCCTTCTGGGTCTACGAAATAGCTCTGACCATAGAAGTCGTTTGCACCCATGTCTTTTTCAATTCCAACGCGGTTGATTGCGCCTACGTAGTACATGTTGGCAACAGCTGCTGCTGGTTGCTCTACGCGCCAGATGTATTCGGACAAACCACGGCTTGTTGCCGATGGGTTGAACACGATCTCAGCACCGTTCAGCCCGAGTGCGCGCCAACCTTCTGGGAAGTGGCGGTCGTAACAGATGTACACGCCAACTTTGCCAACAGCAGTATCAAAGATTGGATAACCGTGTGTGCCAGGTGTGAAGTAGTACTTCTCCCAGAAACCCGGAACCTGCGGGATGTGCTGTTTACGGTACTTGCCCAAATAACGACCGTCTGCATCAATTACGGCTGCAGTGTTGTAGTACAAACCTGGTTGCACAATTTCGTACATTGGCAACACGAGCACCATGTTCAACTCTTTTGCAAGTGCCTGAAAGCGCTTTGTTGTTGGACCATCTGGAATTGGCTCGGTGTAAGAAAAATACTTCGGATCCTGTTCCTGACAAAAGTACGGTCCATAAAACAATTCTTGGAAGCACATGATTTGTGCACCCTGCTTTGCGGCTTCACGGGCTGCTGCCTCGTGCTTATCGATCATCGACTCTTTGTCGCCAGTCCATTCGGTCTGCAACAGCGCTGCCTTAACAATTCTTGCCATGATGGCTCTCCCCTTTGAATGCCTATGTAAGAAGAGTCAGGCTAGTAGCCCTTGCCCCAAACGGTAAAGCCCCAAAGGGGTGAAATTGCTTATGCGGAAACTGTGGCGCGCCGTGCTGGAAGGAACTTCCATGCAAACAATGCTCCGGCAAGGGCTACACCCGCACCCGTGTAACAGGCCGTATGGAACCCGTGCATAAAGGCATCGCTCACGGCTTGACGAACTGCGGCAGCGGCTTCCGGGGTAGGTGACATTTCGGCAACGGCAAATCCTGCACCCGCAGACTCCTTGGCCAAAGCCACGGCTTCTGCTGGCATGTTGAACTTGGCCAACAAGTCACCAATTTTTGGTGCATACAACGATGCGAATACTGAACCGCTAATTGCGACACCAAGCGTTCCACCAACTTCGCGACTGACGTCGTTCACTGCAGAACCAATGCCAGCTTTCTCGCGCGGCAACTCGCCCATTACTGCATCGGTTGCAGGTGAAGTAACGAGTGCAAGACCATTGGCAAGAAACAACATGCTGATAATGACCGGACCAAAGTAGGCAGTGTCTGCTTCAGAAGTTCCAATGATGATCAATCCAATTGCCATGTTGGTAAGACCAATAGCCACAATTCGCTTGGTTCCAAACTTCAAAGCAAGTCGAGCTGCAATTGGCGCAGTAACACCAGCGCCGATCGCAAAAGGAAGTGTGTGAACACCAGCGGAAAGCGTGCTGTATCCACGCACGAACTGGAAGTACTGCGTTACCAAGAATGTGAATCCAAATAACACAAAGAATGCGATTCCAATAGATCCCGTTGCGGCAGAGAGTCGCGCATTGCGAAACACTCGTACGTCTAGCAATGGTTCATTCGTTGAAAGTTCACGCTTAATAAATGCAAAGAGCAGAATCAGTGCACCAGCAAACGATGTCAGCGTTTCAACACTCGTCCATCCACGATGTGGACCTTCGATAACGGTGTACACCAATAATCCGACCATGGCAATCGATAAACCGAGGCCAGGAAAATCGAGTCCGTGTGGGTTCGGGTCCTTTGAGGTTGGAATAAACACCGCTCCAAGAACGAGAGCGATAATCACGATGGGAACGTTGACGAGAAATACGGAGCCCCA
>JACCDG010800440.1_pt1 | contig 11811 bp, 11 predicted proteins | sample 7442471 | NCBI WGS metagenome assembly JACCDG01 (sample SAMN15323444, study PRJNA562643) | freshwater metagenome | isolation source: river surface water | place: USA:Blue River Watershed | collected 2017-08-17
ACCTGCGCGACGACGTCGTACGTTATCCCCGTAGACCGCAAGGAGGATTACTGCCCCAACGACCACGTACTGCCACTCTTGCTGGAGTTCGAGGATACGTAGACCGTTGATGAGAACAGACATGATCAGCGCACCGATGATAGTTCCGGAGATTGTTCCCTTGCCACCAAGAAGTGATGTTCCACCGATGATTACCGCAGCAATCGCCTCCAGCTCGTAACCAAGTCCAAGGTCGGGCTGTGCTGAACCAAGACGTGATGTCATAACTATTGCAGCAAGCCCTACGAAGAATCCGCAGAGTGCATAAATTGCAACGAGCCAGCGATCAACCTTTACACCAGATAGCTTTGTTGCTTCTGTGTTTGAGCCAATTGCAAATGTATATCGACCAAGAACAGTCTTATTGAGAATGATTGATGCAACAACAGCTGCGAGAAGAAGGATTAGCACGGCATTTGGGAAGTTCGGGATGATATTTCCCTGAGCAATAAGATCCCACCCCTTCACATCGGTTGTGAAGAGGATTGGCTTGAGGTCAGAGATAATGAGAGCTAATCCCTGTGCACCCTTCATAGTTGCCAGAGTTGCAATAAATGGTGGCAATTTAAGAACTGTAATAAGAATTCCATTAATAGCACCAAGAATCGTTCCGACTAGGACACCTAGCAGCATACCGGCCCAGACATTAAGGCCCATCGCCATAACAGTCTTGCCAGTAATTACCGCCACAAGAGCCATTGCTGTACCGACTGAAAGATCGATACCACCAGTAATAATTACGAAAGTCACACCAATTGCCATCAGGCCGATAACTGTGGTCGACATCAAAATTCCACCAGAGACATTTGCCCATGAGGCAAAGACTGGGCGCATGATGGTGAAGAAAGTGAAGATGACGACGAGGCTTGCTAGCGCAGTAACTCTTCCAATCTCACGCTTGACGAAGGCCTTGAATTTATTGGCCTCTTCAGATTGTGTCGCCTTGTTTGCTACATCTGACAATTATCTCTCTTTTCCTGATCTAGTTTACTGTCGTTAAATCGCTACTGAATTTTGTTGCTAGGTTCATGATTTTGTTCTGGTCTGCATCTTTATTCTCAATAATTCCAGTTAAGCGACCATCGCACATAACCGCAATTCGATCAGAGAGGCGAAGGACTTCTGGAAGTTCAGATGAGATCATGATGATTGACTTGCCTTCTTCAGCAAGTTTGGTCAACAATCGATAGATCTCGTCCTTTGCACCAACATCAATTCCACGTGTTGGTTCGTCGAAGATTAGTACTTCGCAATCTCGTGTGAGCCACTTAGCGATAACAACCTTCTGCTGATTTCCGCCAGAGAGATTCTTGAGGAATTGGCGCTCAGAAGGGGTGCGAACGCGGAGTTGAGCAATTGAATCACGGGCGATACCTGCTGCTGATTTCACTTTGAGAAAGCCGAACTTATTTGAGAATCGCGGAATTGAAGAGAGAATCACATTGAATGTGATGTCCTGAATTAACAAAAGGCCAAAGCGCTTGCGATCTTCAGAAAGGTAGCCGATTCCAGCAGCAACTGCATCCGAAGGTTGTTTAATCTTCACCTCTTTACCGTGAAGGAAAACTTTTCCTTCAGTCTTTGGATCTGCACCCATGATTGCGCGAGCTAGTTCTGTGCGACCTGCGCCCATCAGGCCTGCAAAGCCGAGAATCTCGCCCTTACGGAGTTCGAATGAAATATTTTTGAGAAGATGGCGATCAGAGAGCCCCTCAACACGAAGGACTATTTCCGAGCCAATAGAGCGGTTCTCAGGACGTTGATCCTGAGCAACTTTGCGACCAACCATCAGAGATATAACTTCTGGGATATCTGTCTCTGTAGTTTTGAGAGTCTTTACATACTCTCCATCGCGAAGAACTGAGATGCGATCTGTAATCTTTTCGAGCTCTTCGAGGCGGTGTGAGATGTAGATGACGCCCTTGCCGGCTGCCTTAAGTGTGCGAATAATCTTAAAGAGCGCATCAGTTTCAGCAGGAGTAAGCGAAGATGTTGGTTCGTCCATGATGATGACAGAGCCGCGGTAAGAAACTGCCTTAGCAATTTCAACCATCTGCTGCTTAGCGATTGTGAGCTCGCCTACGATGGCATTTGGGTCGAGGTTGAGTTCAAGTTCTCGTAGCAGTTCTTCAGCAGCCTTAACCTGCTTCTTATTTGCCAAAAAGACTCCACCAGGAAATACATCTTCGCGACCAATAAATATGTTCTCTGCAACTGTGAGGTGTGGCATCAAGTTCAGCTCCTGGTGAATGATGCTGATGCCAAGTCTTTGGGCTTCGAAAGGGTTGGGAATTGAGACCGACTTACCCTTATAAGTAATTTCTCCTGAATCCTTCTTGTAGATACCTGAAAGAATCTTCATGAGCGTTGATTTACCCGCTCCATTTTCGCCCACGATTGCGTGGACTTCACCCTCATTGAGATCAAAACTCACATTGTTGAGAGCCTTCACACCAGGGAATTCTTTACTGACACCTGTGAGGGCTAGAAGTTGTTTTGATGCCATTGTTTTGTCCCCATAAATTTAAGTTGATTTCGAAATATCGAGAAAAGTATTTGGTCTTAATAATAAAGGATGATGGCCGAGATTACTCTCGGCCATCATCTCTTCATTTATTACAAAAGAGTCGAATTAATTCGACTTATTCGTAAAGGTTTCCAGCGATTTCTGGCTTTGTGATGTTCTTCTTATCGTAGTAGTAGAAACCTGTATCGATAAGGTTCTTTGGAACTGTCTTGTTACGTACGTAGTTAACAAGAGCTTCTACAGTCTTAGCACCGATACCCATTGGGCTCTGTGTGATAGCACCAGTCTGAAGACCAGACTTGATGTTTGCCATCTGCTGCTTTCCTGAGTCGAAGCCGATCAACTTAACTGCGCCGTTCTTCAACTTAGCTGCCTTGAATGCCTGGCCAGCTCCGATTGAAACGCCTTCGTTAGTTCCGTAGACACCCTTGAGGTCCTTGTTAGCAACAAGTGCTGCGCTAACGATTTCCTGTGCCTTGAGAGCATCTCCACCTTCAGCGTACTGAACTGTGAGGAGCTTGATGCCCTTGTGCTTTGACTTGATGCGGTTTGTGAAGCCCTTCGCACGGTCGATACCTGTCTGGTTTGTCTGTGAGTGACCAACAACCAAAACCTTACCCTTACCGCCGAGAAGTGCTGCCATCTTGTCAGCAGCAAGTGAACCTGCAGCCAAGCTGTTTGTGTATGCAACGCCTAGTGCGCAGTCAGACTTTGGTCCCAATGCTGGAACTCCACCTGGGCACTCAGCAGCTGTATCGAACATGTATACAGGAATTCCTGCATCCTTTGCAGCCTTCAACTTTGGAAGTGACTGTGTTGTACCAAGTGCTGCGTAACCGATTGCATCTGGCTTAAGTGCAATTGCTGCATCAAGCATTTCGAGCTGCTTATCGATCATTGTTTCTGCAGCTGGTCCGATGAACTTAATTTCTGCGTTCATCTTCTTAGCCTGATCTTCAGCGCCCTTCTTTACTGCTTGCCAAAACTGGTGTGTTTCGCCCTTTGAGATCAATTCGATCTTAAGAGTCTTATCTGCAGCCTGTACTGGTGAGTTAACGCCAGCTACAAGTGCCAGAGCTGCTACTGCAGCTACTGAAAGTAGACCTTTCTTCATGTGTTTCCTTTCAAAAGCAGCCGAATTGCTGTGTCCGTAATCTAGGGCTACCACTCTTTAGGCGCAAGGTTTTCGGCGCCAAATCACGCTAAAACGAGCGATTGTTATTGATTTGTTACCTTGTACTTCTCAGTAGCGTGGCCGCCCCAGAAACTGCGCTTCTCACTATCTGAGAGTTGAGAAGTCACCTTCTCTGCAAGATTTACAACATCTGAATAACTCTGAGTTGCCAGTAAAGCCACCGGCCAATCAGATCCAAACATAATTCGCTGCGGTGTAAAGCTTTCAATGATGTGATCGACATATGGAGTGAAATCAGAATCGTTCCAGTTATGCCACTTTGCTTCAGTCACCATTCCTGAAATTTTGCACGATACATTTTCAAAAGAGGCAAGTTCTGTAATGAGAGATTTCCATGGTTCGAGTTCGCCCTTGGCAATATAAGGTTTTGAAATATGGTCGAGAATAAATTGCACATCAGGACATGCACGTACTAATTCGATACCAGCGCGAAGTTCTGGTGTCTTTGTGAGGATGTCATAGGTCAGCCCCATCTTGCCTAAATCTTGAACGGTCTTAATTGACTGAGGTTTTGCTAAGTAATTAGAATCTGGAAGGTCTTGGGCGACATCGCGAATTCCCTTGAGGTAGCTTCCACCTGGTGCGGCTAAATACTTTTCGCACTCCTTAATTGCATCTGCAGAGTCAATCGCCACCCAACCCACAACACCGATAATCGTTGGATCAGTCTCAGCCAGCGCAAGCATTTCATAAGTCTCATCGTGGGTAGTTGTTGCATGCACCAGGATGGTTCTCTCAATTCCAGTGCCTGCAATTGCTGCACGTAGGTCATCGGCATCAAAGTTGCGACGGACTGAATCCATATTGTCGCCGACCATCCATTCTTGCGGACGGATTGAGAGATCCCAAAGGTGATGATGTGAATCAATTTTCATTTGGGAAATCTAGCCTTGGGCTACTACATGTTCAAGAGCCTTACCCTGCGAAAGCAAGAGAAGTTGAGATTCAATCAACTTACGTCCGCGGGGCTCGAAAGCTGCAGAGTTTCCACCTACATGCGGAACAAGAATTAGGTTGGGCGCCTTCCAAAGTGGATGGCCAGCTGGCAACGGTTCTGGATCAGTCACATCAAGGGCTGCAAAGATTCGCTTTGAATTTAGCTCTGCAACGAGAGCATCGGTAACTACCACTGGCCCACGCGCCATATTGATCAGCAGTGCTCCATCTTTCATCCTTGAAAAACGGTTGGCATCGAACATGTGGCGCGAAGTGTCAGTAAGGGGCAGAATCAAAATAACGATATCTAGTTGTGGAAGGTGAGCATCGAGCTCTTCAACCTTGAGCGAGCCATCGCGACCTGATTGCGTAAAGGCTGTGATTTCGACATCGAAAGCCGAGAGCTTCCTGGCAATCTCTTTACCAATAGATCCAAATCCAACGATTCCCACTTTGCTATCTGAGAGTGCAGGGAATCTTCTGTGATTCCAGACGCCATTCTTTTGATCTTCCATAAACTCTGCAAAACCTCGGCGAGATGCAATTGCAAGACCAACAGCAAGTTCGGCAGTTGATGCATCATGAACACCAGTTGCATTACAGAGTGTTAATCCAGGGCGAAGGTGGGCCATTGCATCTTCATACCCAGCATTGGGCATCTGCAGAACCTTCAGGTTGGTCATCTTCTCAACATAGGAAAGACCCTTGGCACCTGTCATATAGGTAGGTACATAGAAATCTACCTGCGAAAGATCGGAACTATCTAGTGGAAAGTTTTCAGGGGAGAGAAGAGTTACTCCGTGTGGGACTGATAAATCAGACCATTGAGTCCAGACCTTTATCTCTGACACTTAATTAACTCTCTCTGGAACTACTTCAACAACATTGGAGAGCACGCCAACGCCTGCAACATCAATTTCTACGATGTCGCCCGCAGCAAGTGAGATATCCATGGGCGGCACGATTCCAGTACCAGTAGAGAGAATGACTCCATGTGGGAAATCTTGGCAACGGAATAAGTAATCAACGAGATCTTTAAGAGTGCGATTGAGTTGGCCTAATGAAGTCTGCGCCTCCCATGTAGTTGCAGCACTGCGCAGAATCTTCGCTTTAATTGTCATCTCGGCAGCTGTTGGTGCAAGCCAAGCGGGAGTGATATCTGGACCTAGAGAAGTTGAGCCAACATAGATCTTTGCCTGAGAAAGATAGAGAGGATTTTCGCCTTCGATTGAGCGAGAAGTTACATCGTTACAGATTCCATAACCGATGATTTCTTTATGCTTATTTATAAAGAGCGCAACTTCTGGTTCAGGTACTGATGCAGCGCTGTCATAGCGAATTCCAATCGGAGCACCTGTGCCGCGAGCTCGAACAGCGGTTGATTTGAAGAATAACTCTGGGCGATCTGCCTCGTAGACGCGCTGGTACACGTCGGGAACGCCAGACTCTTCTTTGCGAGCATCGCGAGAACGAAGGTATGTGACGCCAGCGCCCCAAAGTTCAATTTCAGGTGCGATAGGTGCAGCTAATAAACCAGTAACTTCCCCGGAAGTCTTAGCGACAGCAGCCTTAAGTTCGGCAAGCGTCAGATGAAAAGCATCGGTAAGAGTCGGTATACCTGCAACGGTTGAATGTTTTCCATTCTCCGTGACAGCAAATTGATAAGGGTTGCTTGCAGTATTGAGGATTGAAAATTTCATTATTCTCCAGATTAGTCGACGTGGAAGTTTTCAGGAATTGTGTGCCACCACTCGCCTGGGCGAGCTTCCGGAACTTGCGCCTGCATTGCATCGGTGATCTTCCACCAGCGCTGTGTTTCTGGGTCAGCTGCAATCATCGCCATATCGGCTTCATAGTTATCGCCGGTGTACTCCATATACGCAAAGAGGAGATGTTCGTAGCGAAAAATTGTGTAATTCTGGATATTGGCTTTTTTAATTGTCGCAAGAATCGACGGCCATGCATCTGCGTGAATTCGCTCGTACTCTTTGATCTGATCAGGTTTGATACCAATAACTTGTCCAATGCGCTTCATATTTAAGCTCTCATTCTGTCTACTAAACCAGAGTTCTCAAGATCGACCCACACGCTATCGGGAATAGGGAAATCGAAACTATCCACATATGTTTGTAGCTCGCTCACATTTCTTGGGCCAGTAACTACCGAAGTTACTGCAGGGTGACGCATCGGGAATTGAACTGCTGCTGCGATAAGAGGAATCTCTCGTTCCTTCAAGAAGTCACAGATCTTCTTAGCTCGGGAGATGATTTCATCCGATGCTGGGAGATAGTTATATGTTGCCCCCGGAACCGGATTAGCCAGAACTCCTGAGTTGAGAACACCACCCATCGAGATATCAATGTTGTGTTCAAGGGCGTATGGAAAGAGCTCTTCCTGAGCAACCTGATCGAGCAACGTGTAGCGGCCAGCAATCAGCGCAATATCTAATTCAGTACCCTTCATAATCTTCAGAGCTGGTTCTACATAATTCATACCGAGACCGATTGCTTTGATGAGACCTTGGCGCTTTAGATCTGCAAGGACTGGGAATGCATTATCGATCGCTTCAGGAATGTAATCCTCAGCATCGTGCATTAAGACAATATCAATATGTGGAAGGCCAAGGCGTTCGAGGCTCTCTTCGAAAGATCTCTTAATTCCATCTTTTGAATAATCGTAAACTGGAACGATATCGCGAGGAGCATCTGGGAACCATTTCTCGGGTTCAACGCCTTCTACATGTTGGAGAACTCGTCCAACCTTGGTTTCAATAACAAAGGGTACTTTTGCTTTTTGCAATATTCGGCCGACTCGGGTTTCGGCGATGCCATGACCGTATTGTGGAGCGGTATCGAAATAGTTGATTCCAAGATCTAGGGCGCTATTGAGCAGTTCATCCCCATCTTTATCGCTGACTGAAGCGAAGAGGCCGCCAAGAGGCGCGGTACCTAAACTCAAACGCGTGACTTCTAGCTCTGACCTTTTTAGCTTAACTTTTTCGTTGTATCGCGCCATAAAATCATCATATATGATTTTTCAAGCTAAACGAATAGTCAATTTTCACTAATTTGTTTCTATAAAGGATGACAATGCCAAAGATTACTAGTTTCAGAACTGTCGACGTTCGCTTTCCTACTTCGCGTGGATTAGATGGTTCAGATGCGATGAATAAGGAACCTGATTATTCAGCGGCGCTAGTAATTCTTGAGACTGACGATCCGAAACTTCAAGGACATGGTTTTGTATTTACCTGTGGACGTGGAAATGATCTGCAATGTCAAACAATTGAACAACTTGCCCCTTATGCAGTCGGTCGCGATGTAGATGATCTTGCAAAGAGCATGGGTGATTTCGCTCGTAGCCTTGTTCGCGATTCTCAGATTCGTTGGTTAGGACCTGAAAAAGGTGTAACTCAAATGGCAGCCGGTGCAGTGATTACCGCCGCTTGGGATTTAGTAACAAAGAATGCGAAGAAGCCGCTCTGGAAATTCCTTTCAGATATGTCTCCAGAAGAAATTGTTGAACTTGTAGATTTCCGTTACATCACGGATGCGCTTACACCTGAAGAAGCACTCGAAATGTTGAAGAAAGCTGTACCGAATCGCGCTGCAAATGAAGCGAAGCTTCGTGCAGAAGGACTTCCTGCTTACACAACAACTCCAGGTTGGCTCGGCTACACAGATGAAAAGATGGTTCGCCTTGCGAAGGAAGCGGTCGCCGCTGGATATAAGTTGATCAAACTCAAGTGCGGTGGTTCTCTAGAAGATGACAAGCGACGTCTTAAATTGGCCCGCGAAGCAGTGGGACCAGATATCAAAATTTCGATCGATGCAAACCAGGTTTGGGATGTTAATCAAGCAATCGAATGGATTAAAGGTATTGGCGATGTAAACCTTCACTGGGTTGAAGAGCCAACTAACCCAGATGATGTCATCGGCCACGCGGCTATTGCGAAAGCAATTGCGCCTATTCGTGTAGCAACTGGCGAACACGGTATGAACCGCATTCTTTTCAAGCAGATGCTGCAAGCGAAGTCATTCTCATTTATGCAGATCGATGCGACTCGCGTTGCAGGTGTTAACGAGAACATCGCAAATATTTTGATGGCTGCCAAGTTCGGAGTTCCCGTCTGCCCACATGCTGGTGGAGTCGGTCTCTGCGAGCTTGTCCAGCACCTAGCAATGTTTGATGCGGTAGCTGTATCTGGCCACCACCCAGATCGCGTTGTTGAATTCGTAGATCACCTTCACGAGCACTTCGTTGTTCCAACAAATATTCAGAATGCGCATTACATGCCACCGACCGAACCAGGTGCAGGTGGAGAGATGTTTGCGCAGACAATTGCAGATTTCACATTCCCAACAGGAAAAGAGTGGGTTAACGCATGACAACTGAATTCAAAGGCTTAACTGCTGCTGTTACCGGTGCTGGATCAGGAATTGGTTTAGCAACTCTCAAAGTACTTGCTGACGGTGGAGCAACTGTTTACGGCCTGGATATCGCCGAAGGTGGAATTGCAGAGCACGGAACTTGGCTGCAATGCGATGTCGGAGATGATGCATCTGTTGCAGCCGCATTTTCGAAGATTTCTTCACTAGATATTCTGATCAATAGCGCGGCTATCAGTGCGGTTGGAACAGTTGAATCCAATCCATCTGACGAGTGGCACAAAGTAATGAACGTCAACGTTGTAGGAATTGTGCGCACCGTGCGTGAAGCACTTCCATTACTGCGTAAGAGCAAGAGCGCATCGGTGACGAATGTTTGTTCTATTGCAGCAACGGCAGGTCTACCAAAGCGTGCTTTGTACAGCGCAAGTAAAGGTGCAGTACTTTCATTAACGATGGCTATGGCTAATGACCATATCGTTGATGGCGTACGAGTTAACTGCGTAAATCCAGGAACTGCAGATACTCCATGGGTTCAGCGTTTGCTAGCACAAGCTGCTGATCCAGCTGCAGAAAAGAAGGCGCTGGAAGCCCGTCAGCCACTGGGTCGATTGGTTAGCGCAGAGGAAGTTGCACGGGCGCTCTGTTATTTAGCAAGCCCATTGCAAGGATCAACAACAGGAACTTCACTTGCAGTTGATGGTGGTATGCAGGGTTTGCGCATTCCTAAATAGGAATTTTAATTCTCGCCCTTTTTCGCATTTCTCTGTGAAGAGATCACTCCGGTATTGAATCCTGCAAGATGTAACCCACCATGGAAACGTGCATGCTCAATCTTCAAGCATCGATTCATGACAACCTTCATTCCTGAAGCGTCACCTTTCTCAGCTACCTCTGGAACTGAGATACCAAGTTGAAGCCAGAGAGTTCCAGCCTTTATTGCAATTGCCTCATCGAGAATTCCCATGCAATCTGCTGGTTTTCTAAAGACATCAACGATATCGACATGCTCGGGGATATCAGCAAGAGATTTATATACGGGCTCCCCTAGAAGTGTTTCCAGACGAGGATTGACGAAGAACAATTTGAAGTGTGAGCTCGACATTAAATATGTTGAAACGAAGTAACTAGCGCGAGCTGCATTATCGGATGCGCCAACAATCGCAACTGTCTTAGCGCTCTTCATAATCTCGAGGCGTTCACGCGCCGATGGTTCAGTCCAAGTCATTAGCGGCCACGACCTGTTGCCACAGTGAGAGCTTGGTCAAGATCCCACAAGATATCTTCAACGTCCTCAATTCCAACGCTGATGCGGATGAGATCCTGAGGAACGCCTGCTTCTACGAGTTGTTCATCTGTTAATTGGCGGTGGGTTGTACTTGCTGGATGAATAACCAGAGTACGAACATCGCCAATATTGGCTAAGTGGCTAGCAAGTTTTACAGAGTTAATAAATTTTTCACCTGCTTCGCGACCTGAAATTCCATCGCCACCCTTTACTCCGAATGAGAAGACAGCCCCCGGACCTTCTGGGAGGTACTTTTGTGCGCGAGCAAAGTGAGGATGGCTCTTCAGACCTGAGTATTTAACCCATTCAACTCGTGAATCAGAATCAAGATACTCCGCAACAGCCTTTGCATTCTTTACGTGATCTGCCATGCGCTGTGAAAGAGTTTCAACTCCTTGAATAAGAAGGAATGCAGAGTGAGGCGCAAGAACAGGACCGATATCTCGCAATTGTTCTGAGCGAATCTTTGTTAAGAATCCATACTCACCGAAATTCTCCCACCAGGAGACTCCGCCGTACGAAGCAACCGGTGCAACCATCGATGGGAATTTTCCATTACCCCAATTAAATGTGCCGGCATCGACAATGACTCCACCAAGAGTTGTGCCATGTCCGCCGAGGAATTTAGTGGCAGAGTGAATAACAATGTCTGCGCCGTACTCGATTGGGCGAGCAAGGTATGGAGTCGCACAGGTTGAATCGATAACAAGTGGAAGTCCTGCATCGTGAGCAATCTTTGCCAAGCCCTCGATATCTGCAACCATCGAAGCAGGATTGGAAACCATTTCGGCATAGATAAATTTAGTCTTCTCATTAATCTTTGCGGCGAAATCCTCAGGCTTATCGCTTGAAACAAAATCAGTGTTTACACCGAAACGACGAAGAGTTACATCGAGTTGCGTAACAGTTCCACCGTAGAGTGCAGATGTTGAAACAACATGATCACCCGCTTCTAGTAGAGCTGCGAAAACTAAGAACTGTGCAGACATTCCTGATGCAGTCGCAACTGCACCGATTCCGCCTTCAAGGCTAGCAATCTTCTCTTCAAAGGCTGCAACAGTCGGGTTGCCAATTCGGCTATAAATATTGCCGTACTTCTGGAGAGCGAAGAGATTTCCAGCATCTTCTGTATTTTCAAACACGAAGGCGGAAGTCTGGTAAATCGGAACAGCTCTTGCACCAGTCTGTGGATCTGGCGATGATCCTGCGTGAAGCGAGCGGGTCTTGAAGCCCCATTGACGTTCAGACATTGAACTTCTCCCGTTCGAAATTTTAAGTATTGCGCTTGGTTTGTTGTTGCAATCATTTCGCAACAACGGCGTTGCATTAATTTGCAATTGTGCGTATTAAACGCTAATTTTTGCCACACATCAAGAGCGACTGAGAGAACTAGCTCAGTGAAGTCGCAGCAACCGATAACCAAAACGGTGCTAATGCT
>JACCDG010994681.1_pt1 | contig 11808 bp, 9 predicted proteins | sample 7442471 | NCBI WGS metagenome assembly JACCDG01 (sample SAMN15323444, study PRJNA562643) | freshwater metagenome | isolation source: river surface water | place: USA:Blue River Watershed | collected 2017-08-17
GTGGCAACGGGTACAGGTATTGCCCCATTCCGATCTATGTTGCATTATATCAAACAACACAATATTCCGCGCAAAAATGTGTACCTGATTTATGGTAACCGCTACGAAAAGGACATATTGTACAAAGACGAATTACAACACATGTGCGACAAGGAAGAACATTGCTTTTATTTTCATCCTGTACTCTCCAGAGAAGATGGGTGGCAAGGTGCCAAAGGATATGTTCATCCCATTTATGAAGAAATTCTTGCTGACAAAAGGCCTGCCTATATTTTACTCTGCGGATGGAGCAGTATGGTGCGAGAAGCACGAGACAGATTATATGCTATGGGCTATACCAAAGATCAAGTGCATTTTGAGCTCTATGATTAATTTCTTGCTTTTATTTCATAGCCTTGACTATTCATTTTCAAACCACCAAAATCTAACCAAATGAAAAAATACATTATTCTTCTTTTCGCTATTACTGGTACACTCCATACTACCATTTTTGCGGCAACCAAAACATCTACCGGAAGCGGGGACTGGACTACAGCCGGAAGCTGGAACCCCAGCGGACAACCCACGGTTGGTGATGTTGTTAACATACAGTCAGGCCATACTATTACTGTAATATCAAACGTCAACTCGAGTTCAGGTTCTGCTATGACAATTAATGTAAGCGGAACACTTGCTTTTTCGGGTGGGGGAAGCAAATTAAGACTCTCAACCGGTTCGTCTATCAACCTGCTTTCAGGAAGCAGTTTAAGAGGAAATGGAAGCGGTAGCAGTCAACAAATTGTTATTGGTGGAACGGAAGTTTGGGCGGTATCCATGGGTAATTTTTCTGGCCCAAGAACAATCAGTGCCGCATCACCATTGCCTGTAGTATGGCTATCTTTTACCGGTAACAGAATGCCCAACGGAACAGTGCAGCTTAACTGGTCAACAGCTACAGAATTAAATAACTCGCACTTTGAAGTAGAAAAAACAACTGACGGAAAAACATTTACTAAACTTGATGAGGTAAAAGGAAACGGCACAACAAATAAAATAAGCAAATATACTTACACGGATAAACAACCGGGTACTGCTTCTGTTTATTACCGTTTAAAACAGGTTGACTTCAACAGTAAATTTGAATACAGTAAATTGGTTGCTGTTAAAGGAATTGCAAATACTACGACAACCTCCGGTGGAAAAAACAACGGTGGCAGTTCAACAGGAGGACAAGGCACAACGGGACAGACTAAAGAAAAAGTGATGGTGGTCAAACCTATGGCTATTGTTGACATTGCACAGTTTAAAATTGAAGGACAAGATCAGGCCGATGTAATTGTAGAACTGGTGAATGGTAAAGGAGCAGTAGTGGTAAGTAAAAACACCATACTGTTTGGTGGAGCAGCCAAGATAGACCTTTCTGATACTCCCAAAGGAGTTTATAAAATGGTGGTAAGACTGGCCTCTGATAAAACAAAAATCGGCTCAGCCAACGTAGTTAAAAAATAGATTTTAATCTCTTCCGGTAAACTTTCTCAGCAACAGCATCACTTCCACAAGTGATGCTGTTTGCGTTATAGTCATGATGAGTGATTTGGTGGTTTGCTTCATGGCCGCCCTTTTTCCCAACTGTTGAACACCGGTCACTATTTTTCCGAAAATTTCCGATTGGTAATATGATTCCTCACTTACCGGAGGGAAATAAGCGGTAAGTTGTTTGTTTTTAATCACCAGTTTTTCAAAACCCAGTTCATTGCCCAACCACTTCACCCGCATGGCATCAAGCAAAGCGATTACCTGCTGTGGCAAGCGACCAAACCGATCAATAAGTTCATCCTGAAATTTCAATAGCTCATCTTCCGTTTTCAAAGAAGCGAGTTGGTTGTATAAAACCAGTCGCTCCGGATTACTACGCACATAAGCATCCGGTATCAGAATTTCCATATCTGTTTCCACAATACAATCACGACTCACTTCTGCCTTTGCTTTTCGCTCTGCCTCCAGCTCTTCACTGAACACATCGCTGAACTCTTCGTACTTTAATTCATGTATGGCTTCATCCAGAATTTTATGGTACATGTCGTAACCAATCTCAGCAATAAAACCGCTTTGTTCAGCTCCTAATAAATTACCTGAACCACGTATGTCCAAATCGCGCATGGCCACATTAAATCCGCTACCCAATTCGCTGAATTCTTCAATGGCACTTAACCGTCTTCTGGAATCATCAGACAGGGTACTGAGTGGAGGACAGATCAGGTAACAAAATGCTTTTTTGTTGGAACGCCCCACACGACCACGCATCTGGTGCAAATCACTTAAACCGAACATGTGGGCATTGTTGATGATGATGGTATTGGCATTGGAAATATCCAAACCTGATTCAATGATGGTAGTAGCCACCAGCACATCGTATTCTCCTTCTATAAAACGCATCATCACATCTTCCAAATGGTCGCCTTCCATTTGTCCGTGGGCGGTGCATACCCTGATGCCCGGACAAAGTGTTCGTAATTTGGTGGCCACTTCCTCAATATCTTTTACGCGGTGATGCACAAAAAACACCTGACCACCACGCTCAACTTCATAATCAATGGCCTCTTTTATTACTTCATCATTGTATACATGCAACTCGGTGGTAACGGGTTGGCGGTTGGGCGGTGGTGTAGTAATCACGCTTAAGTCGCGCGCACCCATCAACGAAAAATGAAGTGTTCGTGGTATAGGTGTAGCAGTTAAGGTAAGCGTATCTACATTCACCCGCATCTCTTTCAGTTTTTCTTTTGCCGCTACACCAAACTTTTGTTCTTCATCAATAATCACTAATCCCAGCTCTTTGAACTTTACATCTTTGGCAATAAGTGAATGCGTACCGATAATGATATCAATTTTTCCTTCCTGCAATTTTTGCTTTATCTCTTTGTGTTCTTTGCTTGATTTAAATCTGTTGATGTAATCAATGTTGCAGGGAAACTCACGCAAGCGCTCTTTAAAAGTCCGGTAATGCTGATTGGCTAAAATGGTAGTAGGAACAAGAACGGCTACCTGCTTACTATCACACACCGCTTTAAATGCTGCTCGAATAGCAATCTCTGTTTTACCAAAACCCACATCGCCACACACCAGTCTGTCCATAGGATGCGGTGATTCCATGTCCTTTTTAAAATCGACTGTGGCCTTCACCTGATCAGGCGTATCTTCATACATAAAAGAGGCTTCGAGTTCCGTTTGCATGTAATTGTCGGGGGCAAAGGCAAAACCCGTTTGAGATTTACGTGAAGCATACAGCTTTATCAAATCCCTCGCAATGTCTTTTACTTTTTTCTTGGTAGTACGTTTGAGTTTATCCCAGGCATCGCTTCCCAGTTTATTCAGCTTAGGAGGTGTGCCGTCTTTGCCCACGTACTTGGATATTTTGTGCAGGGAGTTAATGTGTACATACAACAAATCCTCGTTCTTGTAAACCAGTCGAACCGCTTCCTGCCGCTGACCGTTCACATCAATTTTTTCCAGTCCGGCAAAACGACCTATGCCATGGTCAATGTGTGTAACAAAATCTCCGGGTTTTAATTCCCGAAGTTCTTTAAGTGTGATGGATTTATTTTTGGAATAACGTGTGCGGCTTTTGTATTTGTAGTAACGGTCAAACAACTGGTGCTCGGTGTAGCAGGCCAGTTTTAAATCGCGGTCAATAAACCCCTCACTCAATCCGTGGTAAACAGGAATAAATTCTACGTCCTTGTCTAAGTCATCAGATATGCTGAACAGACGCTCAACCTGACGGCTGCTGTCGCTAAAAATAAGGGTGTGGTATTGTTGTTTGCGGTTGTCCTTCAGGTTATCAATAAGCAGCTGAAACTTTTTGTTGAAGGCGGGTTGCGGTGCCTGAACAAATTCAATTTCGTGTGCGGGTTGCGTCGTAAATCTTTTGCCCCATTCAATGCTGGAAAATTGTTTCAGATTTTCTGAGAGTGTTTTTTCATCTGCGTACAACATTTGCGGAGACAGTATTGCTCCTTCTCCGTTTTTATTATCCTCCGGTAAACCGGCATAATGTTTCTTCGCTTTCTGAATTCCTTTGCTCATCATTTCCGTAACAAGCTGCGGTTCTTTTATCCAGATGATGGTATCGGGTGGCAGGTAATCAAAAAACGTTTGCATCAAATGTTCCTGAGCAGCCGATTGCACATTGGGCACTATGGAGAAGTGATCCATGTCTTTAACCGAGAGCTGATCGTTGGGGTCAAAACTTCGAATGGTTTCAATAATCTCACCATCCAGCACCAATCGATACGGCAACTCGTTACTAAACGAAAATACATCTACTATACCACCACGAATGGAATACTGCCCTGCTTCAAAAACAAAATCGGTGCGGTCAAAACCATGTTCATTTAAAAAATCAACAAAAAAGTCGAGGTCAAATCTGTCACCTGTTTTTACATCATAGGTATTGGAGGTCAAACTTTTTTTATCCATTACCTGCTCACACAAAGCCTCAGGGTAAGTAACCACCAAGTGGTACCGGTGCTGCGGGTGATTAAGTCTGTTGAGTACCTCGGCCCTTTCGAGCACCAGTGAGTTGTCTAAGGTTTCGGTTTGGTAGGAACGCTTAAGGGATGACGGCAGCAATAGCACCGTTTTATCTTCGAGAATGTTCTGTAAATCTGTGTAAAAATAAGAGGCTTCCTCCTTATCGGGTAAAACCATTAAATGAAAGGGGAAATCGTGTTGTATCACAGAAGCGGCCGTAATACTCCCTGCCGAACCCAATAAACCGTTCAGCCGGATGCGCTTCGTTTTTTGCTGTAACTGCCTCAGCAACTCCTGTTGTTTCGGGCTACCGGCATACAGCGACAAAAATTCCTGAATCTTCACTTGCCCGAATTAAGGCTGCGAATGTACGTAAATTATCTTTCTTGAAAATGGCAACCGTTACTTCATTTGCAGGCAACCGTTGCCAGTTTAATTTTTCTTACATTTGAACACCTGATAATTTTATGCTCAACAAAATCCTAACCCTTTGCCTGCTGATTTTCGGGTTTACAACACAAGCCCAACGTGCACCCGATTACAACCACCTCCACGACTGGGCCGCACATCCCTGGAAAAAAGATTTAGCTGACAGCGTTCATGCCACATTTAATGGGGAACAACGCGACAGCAGTGTAGATGTATTTTTTATACACCCTACTTCGTATACGCACAACTTAAGAACAAAAGTGTGGAACGGAAACTTGGATGATGAAGAATTAAATGCTGATACTGACAACGGTTCTATACTCAACCAGGCTTCTGTATTTAATGCACAAGCAAGGGTGTTTGCACCCCGCTACCGACAGGCCCACCTGAAAGCTTTTTTTCTGAGCAAAAACCCGAAAAGCAAAGCGGCATTAGATTTCGCTTATGCTGATGTGAAAGCGGCATTTGAATTTTACCTGAAACATTACAACAATGGCCGGCCCATTGTTATTGCTACCCACAGTCAGGGTACGCACCACGGAATACGCTTAATGCAGGAGTTTTTCGATGGTCAACCTTTACAAAAACAATTGGTATGTGCCTATCTGGTGGGTTGGACCGTATTGAAAAATGATTTTAAAAACATTGCGCTGAGTACCTCACCTGAACAAACCGGCTGTTATGTAACCTGGCGTTCGTTTAAACACGGGCATGTAGATAAATTCTCCAAGGCTGCCGGAGAAAATGTTATTACCTGTTCTAACCCCATAAGCTGGGACACATCAACTGTTTTAACACCAAGGTCACAACATACCGGAGCGATGAAGGCTAATCTGGAAGAGTTTTTACCTCAGCTGGCTGAAGTGGAAGTGAACAGAACATACGGTATACTGTGGGTGAAATTAACCGACCATGAAATGGGCAACAACCACCGGTTAAAAAATTACCACGTAGGCGACTACAACCTGTTTTATGCTGATGTGAGAAAAAATGTGGCACAACGCATCAAAGCGTTTCAGCAGAAATAATTAGTCTTTCGCCTCTTCTTCCCAAAACTCACTGCGGTACACTTTCACCAGTATCACAAAATACGAGATAAGCAACGGACCAAAAATTAAACCCGGTAATCCGAAAAGTGTTAAGCCGGCCACAACACCCAATACCGTAATTACGGGATGTACATCGGCAAAATGTTTTTGCAGCAACAAACGCACAAGGTTATCAATATTTGAAATGACCAAGGCCCCGAAACCCAGTATTACCCAACCTTGCCAAGGCTCTCCTATAATGAGCATCACCACTCCGGCAGGTATCCAAATGATGGCTGTTCCCACTACAGGAATGATGGAGAAAAAACCGGTAATAACGGCCCAGAAAAAAGGTTGTTCCAACCCGCACAAACGGTAGCAGAGGCCTGCTGCTGTACCCTGCACCACTATAAGAATGGGGATGATAATGGCGTTGGAATAGGTTTGCGATTTAAGTTCTTCAATAAACAACGAGGTATCCTTACGTTGATCAAACGGACTGTACATTCTCACTGCAGCCACCAATGAAGCTGAGTGCAAAAGCATGTAGTAGAGTACAAAGTACATGATGCCCAGCAAACCAACAATGTTGAGCGTTTGATTCACTGCTGTACTGGTCCAGTCGAGCACCGATGTTTTTACTTGTTCAATATTTTTTTCTGAAAAAAGTTCTATTCCAATTTTCTCCTTGCTGAAAGCCTCTACCTGATGCATGTAATCAATAAGCGATGTGGGGTCGGAAACAAAAACCTGTGCTTCCTGAAAAAGCAGGTAACTCACGGAGCCCATGGGCAGTAAAAAAACCAGAAACGAAAGCAGCAGTATGAGCAACACACTCAACCGCTTGTTCCACCTGTATTTTATCGTGAGTTTCTCATGAAAGGGCTTAAACAATACATAAAACATAATTGCTCCGAGAATGGAGGGAATAAACGGATGCAGCGCGTAAATAATCACCACACCGGTTACCAACATGGCCAGTAATACTCCGTTTCGTTTAAGAATTTCTCTTTCGTTGAATTGCATAATTGCTAAAGTTCAAATCTACCTTTTATCTTTGAAGAATAAAATTTCATCTATGCGTATTCAACGTTCGCACCTTATTACCGTTTTATTGGCTTTTGCTGCCGGATTGCTTTTGGGTAATCCTAAAAACAGGCAGAAGCTGAAAGAGTGGTTAAAGGGATAACTCATTCTTCTTGCTAACGGGCTTTCCTGTCTCATTTTGTTTATGTGTTTATAAACTGAGGAACTTCGTAAGTTATATGTAAAATCCGACTCTACCTTGAATTTTACGCACCCAGTTGGTAAACTACTTCAATGTGTCAATAGCTATAGGTCTATGGCTAAAAGAAGAAAAACCACATAGAAACATAGCCACATAGGAATTCAACAGCAAAAAAATCTATGTGTCCGATAACTATCGGACTATGTGTTTATATTTAGAGGTCGACAAGTACGCATCAATGATAAATGGAAGATGAGCTGTACATTCATAAATTTTTAATCGGACAAATCAACTCGTAAAGGGATAACTACTTGAGCAACTTGGTAGCTTTGGCTGCCGGGTAATACGAGGTAATGAACCCGATAACGGCACTGGTAAGTAACACTACTACAAAATCAAGCGGTTTCATTTGAACCGGATAAGCGTTTACAACTGCAGTGTTACTTCCGCCAATAGTGACAAAACCGTAGGTTTGCTGCAACCAGCAAAAAATAAAACCCAGGATTATACCCAAAACAGAGCCCGTTAGTGTAACCAGCAAACCCTCACTTAAAAAAATGCGTTGTATCAACTTATCATTGGCACCCAGCGAACGCAACACTTCTATATCAGCTTTCTTTTCTATTACCAGCATATACAATGAACCCGTAACATTAAAAGCAGCTATCAGTAAAATAAACGTAAGAATAAGGTACACGGCCAGCTTTTCTGATTTCATAATGCGGTACAGTACTTCATTTTGCTCGTAGCGGTTTTTTACATTGTAGTTTTCGCCTAGTAAATCTTTTACCTGTTGCTGCACTTGAGTTAAATCAGCTTCGGGATGCAGACTCATCTCTATGGCACTGGCCTGTGTAGGATAATCGAGCACCTCACGTGCAAAGCGCAAGGGTACAAAAACATATTTATCATCAATGCTTTCTTCTACTGCGAAAATGCCACCGGGTTGAATATTACTTCGGTTAAATGCTTTATCGGGTTGTAACTGCGGATTGGCTCCCCGCTTGGGCACGTACACCTGCAAGTGCTCAAACTCACTGTGCGGGTTGAGTGAAAGTTTGTACGCTACTCCTCCACCGGCAATGGCATAATCTATTTCGCCTATTTCCAAAAACGGAGAACCCTGCACCACCAAACTATCCATGCCCGATACTTCCAGGTATTTTTCATCCACTCCTTTTAGCGTGGCAATACTTTGTTTGTCTTCGTATTTCAGCAGTACGTTTTCTTCCAGCACTTCTCCCGTAAAAATAACGTTCTCCATGCTGCGCAATTTTTTCAACTCAGCCTTACCAACTTCAAACACTTTCCCTTTTTTAGCAGTAATGCGCAGGTCGGGGTAAAAGGAATGATAGAGTGAGTCAACCAATACCTCAAAGCCATTGAAGGCCGAAAGTACAATAATGAGTGCCATGGAGCCTATGGTGAACCCGGCTACTGAAATGGAGGTGATGATGTTGCTCGCATTCCGTTTTTTTCGTGTGAAAAAATACCGTTTCGCTATGTAAAGGCTAAGGTTCATGCGGTAACTGAAGCGGAGAAAATTTTTGCCCGAGGTTGGCCGTTGTGCCTTCCTTTTGCAAAATGTTATTCATTGTCTTTTTTGTTGATGCGCTTAAACACCTCTTCCATGTGCTGCACATAATCGAGGCTATTGTCTAAAATGAAATTAAGCTCCGGAACTTTACGGGCCTGGTTGCGCATTCTGCCGGCCAGTTCATGACGAATGGTTTTGGTGTGCAATTGCACCAAACCAAAAAGCGTCTCCTGATTTTTGCCGTTCAAAAAACTCACCAGTATTTTGGCATAACCCAAATCGGGCGATACTTCTACATGACTGATGGTTATGAAGGCTCCCTCAAACAAAGAGGAACTTTTTTCCTGAAAGATAGATGCCAACTCTTTCTGAATGATTTTGGCATATTTTTCCTGACGTATACTGGCCATAATGGGCAAATATCTGCAAAAAGTGTGTACTTACCGAAAACGAAATGATTTTGGCAGCAAAACCGCAGCTTCGCACATAGGCCACAAGTGCTAATTTACTATATTTGCCCGCAATGAATAAGTTTTTCAAACTTTTGCGCTACGTAAAGCCCTACAAGTCGAAGGCATTTTTTAATGTGCTCTTTAACCTGTTGTCAATTGTAGCCGGCCTGTTTTCGTTTACTCTGGTTATCCCTTTTCTGGGACTCATATTCAAACCCGACCAACTGGTTACCGCACCCCCTGCTGATGATTTAAGTTTCAGCTCCCTCAAAAATCAGTTTTCGTATTACCTGAGCCAAATGGTAATTGAAAACGGACCTTCACAAGCTTTGCTGTTTGTGTGTATGCTCATTGTGATTATGGTGTCGCTCAAAAACCTGTTCCGTTACCTGGCGCTCTATTTTATGGTGCCGTTGCGCACCTTGGCCATACGCGATATTCGCAGGGATTTGTACGATAAAATTCTTCGCCTGCCACTTTCGTATTTTTCAGATGAACGGAAAGGTGATTTAATTACCCGCATGAGCAGCGATGTTCAGGAAATCGAAGTCTCGATTATGAGCTCACTCGAGGCTATTTTTAAAGAACCGCTTACCATAGTGGTGTACCTGGGTGCGTTGATTTACATGAGCCCGCAACTAACCTTGTTTGTACTGGTTTCCCTGCCGCTCACAGCTTTGGTGATTGCCCGTGTGGCCAAAACCCTGCGCAAACAAAGTACCCTCAACCAGGCCAAGCTGGGCGAAATGATCAGCATGTTTGAAGAAACTCTCTCGGGCATGCGCATCATCAAAGCTTTTACAGCCGAAGATAATTTCAATAAAAAATTCAATACGGAAAATGATTTACTTGCCCGCATCAGTATATGGGTAAACCGCAGGCGCGATGCCTCTTCACCACTTTCTGAATCCATGAGTGTGGTGGTGCTGGTGTTGATTCTGTGGTTTGGCGGACAAATGGTGCTGGCCAACAACGGCTCCTTAGATGCTGAAGTATTTATAGGTTACATCGCTATCTTCTCGCAGGTAATCACTCCCGCTAAAGGATTCTCCACAGCCTTTTACAACGTGCAAAAAGGAGCTGCCTCGGCTGATCGTATTGATGAGATTATGCAAAGCCCAGAGCGCATTACCGACTCACCTAATGCAGCTGTTGATGTAAAATTTGAACAACACATTGAATTCAGAAATGTATCTTTTGCCTATGAAAAGGAAAAGGTACTCGATGGCATTAACCTCACCATTAAAAAAGGTACAACGGTAGCGCTGGTTGGTCCTTCGGGCAGTGGCAAATCTACATTGGCAGATTTGGTACCGCGTTTTTATGATGCTACCGAAGGAGAAATTTTGCTGGATGGTGTACCCATCAAAAAATATAAAATAGCTGAACTGCGCAAGCTGATGGGCATTGTAACGCAGGAAGCCATTTTGTTTAACGACAGTATTTTTAACAACATCGCTTTTGGCGTACACCACATTCCTATGGAGCAGGTGGAAAAAGCAGCACGGGTGGCCAACGCACACGAGTTTATTCTGGAGCAGGACAAACAGTACCTCACCAACATAGGCGACCGAGGCAACAAATTGAGTGGGGGCCAACGGCAGCGTTTAAGTATTGCCCGCGCGGTATTGCGCAACCCGGAGATTCTTATTCTGGATGAGGCCACCTCTGCACTGGATACCACCTCAGAGCGTTTGGTACAAGAGGCCCTGAGCAATGTAATGAAAGGACGTACCTCCATTGTAATTGCCCACCGCTTAAGTACCATACAAAATGCCGACATGATAGTGGTAATTGACAAAGGTAAAATTGTGCAGCAAGGCACCCACAGCGAACTCATTAACCAACCCGGCCTGTACAAAGAACTGAACGAAATGCAGAAGTTGCTGGAGGGGTAAACAATTACCTATTCTATCCCTTCCATAACAGCATCTATTATTGCCTTATCAGAAACTGGTAAAGTTTGTACCTCTGTTACAACGTATGCTTTTTTATATCCTGCACAATAAAAAAGTAAAAGCGGAGAAACCTCTAAGACTTCACACACCGCAATTAACTTGTCGACATACAGATGCGACTCTCCTCTTTCTGCTTTGGAATACATAGATTGGGGTATGCCCGTTTTGGCTGATACATATTCTTGTTTGTAGCCTTTCAATTGCCTTACAACCTTCATGGCTTTACCTAATAACTTATAGTTGAATCCTGCAGACAACATCATAACATTTAAATTAGTTACGCTAAAATAATACATTTATTCTTCTCCTGTATATTTATTACTCTAAGGAATACGATTTCAATTGCTTGCAATGTTAATGGCAACCAACTTTGTTATAAACTTGAACTACCCTTATTGCGCATACAGGATTAGTTTAAGCAAAGGGGAAGCCGAAAACCTGATAGAGTAGGTCTTTATATTAAATAGAATAAAAATGAAAAATATTTTATTTCTAACAGCCACATTTTGTTTATCATTAATTGCAAATGCAGCGGAGCTAAAAAAATGGGTAGTATGTACATCACTTAATAATAAAACCTTAGATTGTTGGATAGAATACGGGGAAGAAAATCCTTGTGATGTATATGACTTTTGGACAACTGATCAAAATGGTAATCTAGTAA
>JACCDG010283003.1_pt1 | contig 11806 bp, 10 predicted proteins | sample 7442471 | NCBI WGS metagenome assembly JACCDG01 (sample SAMN15323444, study PRJNA562643) | freshwater metagenome | isolation source: river surface water | place: USA:Blue River Watershed | collected 2017-08-17
ATTGAGTGAACACGACATACCAGGCGGGCATCTCGCCTTGATGAATGGGCGACAAACGCAGGAGTGGCCAGATCAATACCAGCACCACGGCCACCACCATCACATTGAAAGCCAGTCGGCCCAAAGAGGGCCAAAGCCACTTGGCAATGTCAAAGGGCGTGTCTTGCACCTTGTAGCGACGTAGTGAGGGCGGATCAAACCAGGCCACCAAGGTGTAGGGGATGGCAAATAGCAAGAAGGTACCCGTGCTCACAGCCAATGTTCCCATGGGGAACAGCCAGAACATCGGGTCTTGGTAGAGCGAGGGTAAATGATCAATGAAGGCAGGCAGGTTCATGCCTTCAGCGTAATGAGTCGGGTGTCTTCAGGCTTGCCGAATCATGACAAGCAGGGTGCATGGGTGGATGAATGTGTCAAAAATCGGGGCTATTGCGGATGACCGCGTGGTCGTCCGAGGGCCATTCGGCATGGCATCACGCCCCTTTGAGGTTATCAGGCGCCGATGCGGCCTTTGAGCCGAATCAAGGGCCCCATACAGGCGGCCAAGTTGGCGTCACGGCATAAAATCAGGCGTTCACCATTGCCTTGAAACCGAAGGTACGTGCTTGTGCTCTGCCCCGCTGGTGTCTGGTTGCCTCTGCAATCTGATTTGCCGTTGGTCTGGGTGACACGCATCTCAAAAGGGTAAAAGCCCGATCCCACCGTTTTGTCTGACAGGACATACGTGCTTTCCGTCACTTCTTTCCCGCTGGTGACCATCATCGTGCCATCGGAGCGAAAGTAATATTGCTCTGCACAGGTTGTGCCCCTTGGCTGATATTGCCAGGTGCCAGTCAGTGAAGGCTTGTCAGGGGCTTGGGCGCTGGCACTGCCGCCCCACGCCAGCAAGCTGATCAAGAGGGATGAGGTCAAGATTCGCATGCCAGTATTGTTGCCCACAGTTCCCAGTCCTTGCATCCGCCATTGCACACTCAATGACGAGGATGTGTGTGTCGGCTGCGGACGCACACTGGCCGATATCACCGGCTGGACCAAGATGTCGGAGCAAGAAAAAGCGGCCTGTGTTGAACGCGCACAGGCCCGCTTGCGGGATGGCCGTTTGACGCCTTGATTCGACGTCAAACGGTTGATCGTCTGCAATCAGAACAGCCCGGCTTTGCCAATCAACTGGGCCACCAGGTCAGACAGATTGCTTGCTGGGGCCTTTTCCCGGCTCAGCTCAAACGCTCTGATGACGGGCTTTTGGCCTGAGAAGTCGAGCAGGTTGTCGACAAAGGTGCCCACGTTTTTCAGACCTTGCTCCTTGATGCCGGTGTCACCAAACGTCACCACGGTCAGGCAGTGTGCTGCGTTGATCTGGCGATAGTTGGGCAAAAAGTAGCCGGTGTTGAATCCGCTGGGGAAATGCGTGAGCATGTTGTCGATGTCTTTGCGCCAACGCTTGTTGAGCGCCGCCAGCCGATCGGTGTTGTTGGCGGCATTGCGAATGTCGTCAAAAAACGAGGTGTAGGAGAAGGCTGAAAAAATCGTGTCCTCCTGGAACATGGCATACCCAATGCGGTCGTTGGGGAAGATTTTGCTGAGACCGGCTGTGATGGAGCCCAGATTGTTGGCATCTCCTGCCTCGGGATACTGGGTTGCCAGTTCAGTTGCCATGCCATCAGGGCCGTCTAAGCCCCAGACGCTTCGGATTTTGGTGTGAAGGGGGGCCGATGGGAACTGTTCGGGGTCACCATCACGAGGCGTCCAGAACAAGGGGCCAGAGTCCGCCAACAAAGCGCCTTTACCCGCCTTGAGCTTGGTGCGCATGTATGGGTAGTGCACGGTTGAACCCACACCGCCCGCAGAAAATCCCGTGAGCAAGAGCACGGACGGCTTGCGCATGTTGGCGGCCATCCAGTTGGTGATCGCTTTGGCATTGACCGCACCCCGGTGATACCAGGCCGTAGAGCCCGCCTCATCAGAGTAGGTGGTGACTTTGTTGCCCGCATGGACGTCGCCGGTGCAATACGTTGCGTAGACGATGTTCCATGATTGCGTCTGCACCGATGTCAAGGGATGGATGCGAGCGGTGAAGGGGGTGACCAAGCCCAAATGGGCCTGCCGATTGAAGTCACTCATGTAGTTGCTGGGGATGCCGTCCGGGTTCACGGCGTTGAGCAGCGTGCCAGCCTTGTTCTCGCAGGTTCCCTTTTCCCAGCAAGCGCCGCCACCTTCGAACATCACCACGGTCTTGGTGCTGAACGGTGTGCGATTGACAAAGAATCGGTACGGAGAGCCATTGCCGCATGAGGCGCCGCTGGAGGCGGGCAACTGGATCGTCTCCCACTTGAAATAAGCAGCCTGAGCTGCGAGGCTACAAAGCAGGCTCAGGCCCATTGCCCGAGCGGCTGACGTCAGCAAGTTGGTCAGTGTCATGGTCAAACCTATTGGATGGTGAAGGGGGGACTACCAAATCAGTTTTGAATAACACTGTTTTTCTTTTGAGTAGGGGAAGTCTCTAAGCTGGAATTGAATCCGGTCGTTAAGGGGGGATTGCAAGACACCCGATAGAGGCAAGCGATGCGGCCGAATCGGGAAATCCCGCCTTTGTCAGGTGGCCGACGATTGCCTGTGGGTTTGTATTGGGACGAAAAAAAACCCGGTCACAAGGACCGGGCTCAAAAGAGAGACAAAGCAATCAACGGAGCAAACAACAATCAAACAGGGTTCAACAAAACATCAGTGCATGTGAATGGCACCAGAGGCTTTGCCTTTGCCAGCACGTGCGGGTGGGTTGCACAGGCCGCAGACGTAGTGGCGAGAAATTTCGTGGGGGTGGCTGACGAAGTGGCCGCCGCACTTGGAGCACTTGGTCATGGTCAGCATGCCGTTGTCGATGAACTTGACCAGGCGCCAGGCGCGGGTCACAGACAACAGGGCTTCCAGGCCTTGGTTCTGGGTTTGTTCCAGATACAACTGGTAGGCCTTGATGACGGTCTGGATCTCGTCCATCTCGGCAGCCTTGTTCAGGTACTCATGGATGTTGAGGAACAGCGAGGCGTGGATGTTGGGCTGCCAGGTCATGAACCAGTCGGTCGAGAAGGGCAGTTGACCCTTGGATGGCGACTTGCCGGACACTTCCTTGTACAGACGCAGCAGACGTTCATACGACAGATCGGTTTCCGATTCCAGCACTTGCAGGCGGGCACCCAGGTTGATCAGGGTGACAGCGGTTTCGATTTGCTTGGCTTCGGTCAACAGGCTCTTGGCTCGCATGGTGGTCTCCTCGGTTCAGATCGGTTTGTGTTGTCGATGGATTCATTGTGCAAAAACATGCCAATTTCCTTGATAGGACGTCGTCTGTAAGAGAGGTCGGCCCTTTGCTACACGCCGTGTAGGAATTTGTCTGACAGAACGCTCAAAAAAGGGCGAAAACCCGAGCCAATCAATTGCCGGGTAAACCGGGGTCAAGTTGTCCGCCCTATCGCCGAAAATCCGAAACCACTACAAGTCAAGCGGAGAAGTCATGCTGATCGCCATCGTGGACGACAACCCGGTCAACGTCACCTTGCTCAAGGTGCTGGCCCGGCAGTTGCCCGATACGGAAACCGTCGAGTTTCTGGATTCACGCCAGGGGCTGGCATGGTGCTTGGCCAATGATCCGGACTTGCTATTGGTCGATTACATGATGCCGGAGCTCGACGGCATGGCCTTCATCGAAGCCTTTCGGGCGGCGCCGGGCAAGGCCCTGACTCCGATCTTGATGATCACAGCCAGCAATGACACCGAAGTCAAATTCATGGCCCTGGAAAAAGGCGCCAATGACTTGTTGACCAAACCGGTTGACCGGGCGGAGTTCCTGGCTCGTACGCGCAACATGCTGGTGCTGCGCCGTAACCAGAAAGATCTGGCTGACCGGGCCAGTTGGCTGGCCGATGAAGTGGCCAAAGCCACGGCGGCGATCGTGGCGCGTGAGCGCGAAACGGTGTTGCGGCTGGCCCGTGCGGCAGATTATCGCGACCCAGAAACCGGCACGCACCTGCTGCGCATGGCGCATTACTCCAAGTTGATCGCCCGTGAGCTGGGCTGGTCGCAAGCCGATCAGGATTTGATCCTGGATGCAGCACCCATGCACGACATTGGCAAGGTGGGCACACCTGACCAGATCCTGCTCAAACCCGGCCGCCTGGATGACGCTGAAATGGCCATCATGCGAGAGCATGCAGCCATTGGTTTTGAAATCCTCAACGGCAGCCAGTCACCCTTTTTGCAATTAGCGGCGGTGATTGCTTTGAGTCACCACGAAAAATTTGATGGCACGGGCTATCCACGTCAACTCAAGGGTGAAGACATCCCCTTGGTTGGCCGCATCGTGGCGGTGGCCGATGTGTTTGATGCACTCACATCCGAGCGGCCCTACAAAAAGGCCTGGGAAGTGGAGCGGGCGCTGGACTTCCTCAAAGAAAACAGCGGCAGCCACTTTGACCCTGACTGCGTGCGCGTGTTTTTGGCCAATCTGGATGAGGCCTTGCAGATCAAAGCGCGTTTCCAAGATGACGCAGCGAGCCACGCAGGAGCCGAAGCATGAAGGTCGCCCAAATCACTTTGTCAGCCTTGCCAAGTTTGCAAGACACGGCTCCGTTGATGGCGGTGTCGCCTCAAATGGCTTTGGTTTTTGGCGATGTTGCCTTGTTGTCAGACCCGACTTGTTTGCCAAGCTTGCAAGCCGCTTTACCGGGTGTGACCTTGGTGGGATGCAGCACGGCGGGTGAGATTGCGCAGGACGGCGTTTACAACGGCGCCCTGGTCATCACCGCCCTGCACTTTGATCAGCCCACATTCAAGCTGGCCACCACGGACCTGGTCGACATGGCCGATTCATTCGCCGCTGGCGAGCGCCTGGCCAAGGGATTGATGCAAGACGGTTTGCGCAACGTACTGGTCTTGGGGCAAGGTGTGGCCATCAATGGCAGCGCGCTCATTGAGGGGATGCGCAACATCTTGCCGCCGGATGTGTCCTTGTCGGGTGGCTTGGCCGGCGATGGGGGTGCCTTCCAGCAAACCTGGACTTTGTCAGATCAAGGCGTGTCACCCAAGCAATTGGTGGCTATGGGTTTTGTGGGGGACCACATCCAGATGCGCCACGGCAGCTTTCATGGCTGGCAGCCTTTCGGGGTCATCCGCCGCGTCACGCGCTGCGACCACAACGTGCTGTACGAACTCGATGGCGAGCCGGCCTTGGATATCTACAAACGCTACTTGGGCGACTATGCCAAAGACCTGCCTGGCTCGGGTTTGTTGTTCCCGTTTGAAATGCTGGGGCAGGATCTGACGGCCGTGGGTTTGATTCGAACCATCTTGGGCATTGACGAATCCAATGGCAGCTTGATTCTGGCTGGTGACATTGAGCCCGATGGCTATTTGCGCCTGATGCACGCTAACACCGATTCTCTGATCAACGGGGCGCAAGCCGCTGCTGAGAAGGTGCGCGAAGCAGGGTTGCCTGATGGCGCTTGCCTGGCCCTGTTGGTCAGTTGCGTTGGGCGCAAGCTGGTCATGGGTGCGCATGTGGACGAAGAGATCGACGCTGTGGCGGACGTGTTCGGCAAAGACGCTGCCATTGCCGGCTTTTACTCCTATGGAGAGATCAGTCCAATGATCAAGGGGATGGATTGCAAGTTGCATAACCAGACCATGACCATCACCTACATCAGCGAAGCCGCGTGATTCATGTCGGCAACGTTTGACAGCAAATCATTGGCCAGGCAGCTCAAGCGAGGCTTGGGTCTTCAAGGTGAATCGGACCTGCTTTTGCTTCAGCAACAACTGCGGGAGGCTGGGCAGCAACAGCCTGCTTTGGCCGATCTGGCGGAGCGCTTGCCGCAGTTCCTGACATCGGTTGCAAACAGCTACGGTCAGTACGACCGCGACTTGACCTTGCGTGCGCGCAGCCTGGAGTTGTCGTCGCAAGAGTTGATTGCGGCGCATGACAAGCTGCGTCAACAAGCCCAGCAAGCGCTGCATGAAAGCGAAAACAAATACCTGCGCCTGATTGCCAACTTGCCCGGCTGCGTTTACCGCTGCTTGCCGGACAAGCGCAACACGATGTTGTTCCTGACCGATGGCATTGAAGCCTTGTCGGGGCGAACAGCGGCCGAATTCATGTCCGGGGCCTGCACCATCTCTGATGTGGTCTTGCCGGAAGATCTGGCTGAGGTCGAACGGTTGATCCGTACGGCGGTTGCAAATAAAAAGTCCTACGAGTTGCACTACCGCATCCGGCACACGGATGGGCGCATTGTTTGGGCTTATGGCAAAGGCCAGGGCATTTACGATGATGAGGGCAAGCTGCTTTACTTTGATGGACTGATCCTGGACAACACCGAGACGCAGGAACTCAACCAGCAATTGCTACATGCCAAAGAAGCGGCCGAGCGGGCCAGTCGAACCAAGTCAGAGTTCTTGGCCAATATGAGTCATGAAATCCGCACCCCGATGAACGGCATCATCGGCATGACGGACCTCACCTTGGCCACAGACCTGAACCCGCAGCAGCGGGAGTATTTGCAACTGGTCAAGACATCGGCTGATTCATTGCTGGTCATCATCAATGACATCCTGGACGTGTCCAAGATGGAAGCGGGCATGCTGCACATTGAGAATGTGCCTTTCTCCTTGAACCAGATCATCGCGACTGCTTTGCAGGCCTTGTCTTTAAAGGGCAAGGAAAAGGGCTTGTCGATGCGCATCGAGGCCGATCCGGATGTGCCCGATTGGGTCTTGTCTGACCCGGTACGGTTGCGTCAGATCGTGATCAACCTTGTGGGCAATGCCATCAAGTTCACCGAGCAAGGCTCCATCACCGTTCGCTTGAAGAGCTTGCCGGTTGAGGGCTGCACGCGCATGTTGCAGTTGTCCGTGCAAGACACCGGTGTGGGCATTTCTCCAGACCAGCAACGTCAAATTTTTGAGGCCTTTACGCAGGCGGATACCAGCACCACCCGCCGCTTTGGCGGCACGGGCCTGGGCTTGACCATCAGCGCGGGGCTGGCTCAGATGATGGGTGGGCGCATTTGGGTAGACAGTGCGCAGGGCCAAGGCAGCACCTTCCACGTCACGTTCGCGGTGGGCTTGCCTGAGTCCGCCGTTAAAACGCCCGCAGCCGAACCTCCTCGGGCTGTAGCGGCCCCCCTTCTGCTTACCGGCAAGCGCTCACTCAAAGTCCTGTTGGCCGAAGACAACCCGGTGAACCAACGTTTGGCCGTCAGTTTGCTGTCGCACATGGGACATGAGGTGGATGTGGTCGGCGATGGCGCACAGGCTGTCGACAAGGTGTTGCACGGACGTTACGACCTGGTCCTGATGGACATGCAAATGCCGGTGATGAGCGGGCTGGATGCCACCCGGGCGATCCGCTTGCAAGAAAAAGGAGGCGTTCGGCATCAGCCCATTGTGGCCATGACGGCCAATGCCATGCTGGGCGACAAGGAACGGTGTCTGGAAGCCGGGATGGACGGCTACATCAGCAAACCCATCATGGTTGCTCAGATGATGGCTGAACTCGATCGGGTCTTGGCTGAACAGGCGCACGAGGCAGACAGCTTGCCAGACCTGGATTTGCCCGAGGCACTGGAACGCTGTGGGGGCGATAAGCCCTTGTTTCTGGAATTGGTGAAGGTGTTTTTGGCCGATTGCCCGCGTCGCTTGACGGAGCTGGAGGCTGCTTTGCAGCAAGGTGATGCCAAGCGTTTGATCGCGGCAGCACATCACATCAGTGGTTCAACCGGGAGCCTGTCGGCCAAGGCGGTTCACCATGTTTGCCAGCAATTGGTGGAGGCCGGCAAGGCGGGACAGTTTGAGCACGCCGCCTTGCTGGTCGACACCTTGCACCAGCGTTTGGAGCCTTTGAAACGCGCGCTTCAGACGGCTTCTTGATGGCGACCCGCCATCAGGATGTTGGCATGCAGTTGGCCGATGCTGTCGGTGGTGCGGCCTTTGCCGTGGTTGGTTAGCAGGGTCCAGATCAGGTCGTCGTCCACACGCATGCGGCACACCAGGGTGTTGCTCGAAGCGATCTTCAGAACTTGGGCGGCAGACAAGGAGGCCAGACGGTCAGCCGCATCTTCCGAGATGCCCAGGCGGAACAAAGCCTGTTCGCGGTCCTGACGGATCAGGGTTTGAGCCAGCATCAGGTAGGACAGGTTGGTTTCACGGATTTCGGCGAGGATTTGGTCGGCGTTCATCTTGTTTCTCCTTCGTTCTGCGCTGTGGCGTTGTCGATGGAGTTATTGTGCAAACACCGGCCAATTTCCTTGATAGGACGCCGTCTGTAAGGCGCGTCAGCCTGCTGATGTGCGGTGTGTAGGAATTTGCCCGACAGGGGTGGCCGTGACGACGCACCACTCATCCCAGTCGATTTCCTGTGCTTCAGCCACAGGCAAGGCTTCAGATGTGTCTTCAACGTCGCACGACTGTCTGGGCTGCAATTGACCAATGGTCAAAGCCATGGCGCGGTCCCACGCCTGAGCGGCATGGGGATCCATGGCAGAACTCTCACGCGGAACGACGGATCGCATACAACCCTTTACCGAAGTACGTACGTAGACCCAATGTGGCACATTTCACGACAATGATGCCCGGTGCAAACCCGTGAGCTTTTTGGCAGTTTGCCCTCGCCACACAGCTGTCACGGTGTTGTTGAATAGCCCCTGTCAATGAGGTGCATTGGATCAATCAATCCTGACAATGGTCTGGCTGGCCTAAGATTGACCCTGTTTTCAACGCAACCCGTCACCCATACAGGAGCCAGACATGTCCTTGATCAACACCCAGATTCAGCCATTCAAGACCGAAGCCTTCGTCAACCGCGGCGGTAAGGGCGAGTTCATCACCGTTTCCGACGAAACCCTGAAGGGCAAGTGGGCTGTGCTGATCTTCATGCCAGCAGCTTTCACCTTCAACTGCCCCACTGAAATCGAAGACGCAGCCAACAGCTACGAAGAATTCAAGAAGGCCGGTGCCGAGGTCTACATCGTGACCACCGACACCCACTTCTCGCACAAGGTGTGGCACGAAACGTCTCCAGCCGTGGGCAAGGCTCAGTTCCCTCTGGTTGGCGACCCTACACACAAGCTGACACGCGCTTTCGGCGTGCACATTGAAGAAGAAGGCCTGTCGCTGCGCGGCACCTTCGTGATCAATCCAGAAGGCACCATCAAGACTGCTGAAATCCACAGCAACGAAATCGCCCGTGACGTGTCTGAAACCCTGCGCAAGCTGAAGGCTGCTCAGTTCACCGCTGCTCACCCTAACCAAGTTTGCCCAGCCAAGTGGAAGGAAGGCGCTGCTGCCCTGACTCCTTCGCTGGACCTGGTCGGCAAGATCTAAGTTTGGACTTCACCACTTCGGTGAATCTGAAATCCCAGCAGGCCCACAAGGCCTGCTGGGGTGCCCCTGGTCGCCCAAACACAGATGGGAGGCCAGTTCTCAAAGTCGCTTGAATATAGAAAAGGATGAACATCATGTTGGACGACAACCTCAAGGCACAACTGGGCGCTTATCTCGAGCGTGTGCAGCAACCCTTCGAGATCGTGGCATCCCTGAGCGACTCTGAGAACTCCCGCGAGATGTTGGATCTGCTGCAAACCATCGCCGGTTTGCGCAGTGACAAAATCACCCTGCGCACCGACGGCAACGACGCGCGCAAGCCCTCGTTCACGTTGCAGCGTGTAGGGGCAGACAACAGCCTGCGTTTTGCGGGCTTGCCCTTGGGGCATGAATTCACGTCCTTGGTCCTGGCCCTGTTGTGGACGGGCGGCCATCCCCCCAAGGAAGAGGCTGAAACGCTGGACAACATCCGCGCCCTGGATGGTGACTTCAACTTCGAGGTCTACATGTCTTTGAGCTGCCACAACTGCCCCGACGTGGTGCAGGCGCTGTCGCTCATGGCGATCTTGAATCCCAAGGTCAAGACCACGGTCATTGAAGGTGGCGCATTCCAGGAAGAAGTGACACAGCGCGAGATCATGGCCGTGCCCATGGTGTTCCTCAACGGCCAGATGTTCGCCTCGGGCAAGATGACGTTGGCCGAGATCGTGGCCAAGTTGGACACCAACTCTGCCGCCAAAGAAGCGGCCAAGATGGATGCCAAGGCGCCTTATGACGTCTTGATCGTGGGCGGTGGCCCAGCCGGCGCTGCCGCTGCTGTCTATGCCGCACGCAAGGGCATCCGCACCGGTGTGGCGGCTGAACGTTTTGGTGGTCAGGTCAATGACACCTTGGCCATTGAGAACTACATCTCGGTGCTGGAAACCGATGGCCCCAAGTTCGCCATGGCGCTGGAGGCTCACGCCAAGGCGTATGACGTGGACATCATGAACCTGCAACGTGCAGAAAGCATCGTGCCTGCGGTGCAGCCTGGCGGATTGATCGAAGTGAAGCTGGCCAATGGCGGGGTGCTCAAGTCCAAGACGGTGATCTTGTCGACCGGTGCGCGCTGGCGCAACGTCAACGTGCCGGGTGAGCAAGAGTACAAAAACAAGGGCGTGGCCTATTGCCCGCACTGCGATGGTCCCTTGTTCAAGGGCAAGCGCACAGCCGTGATCGGTGGTGGTAATTCCGGTATCGAGGCCGCGATTGACCTGGCGGGCATCGTCGCGCACGTGACGGTGGTGGAATTTGCCGATCAGCTCAAGGCCGATGCGGTGCTGGTCAACAAGCTCAAGAGCCTGCCCAATGTCACCGTGCACACCAATGCGCAGACCACCGAAATCACCGGTGCCGACGGCAAGGTCAACGGCTTGAAGTACAAGGACCGAGCGACCGGTGAGGAGCACTTGGTGGCCTTGGAGGGCGTGTTTGTGCAAATTGGCCTGGTGCCCAACACAGAATGGCTCAAGGGCACCGTCGAGCTGTCCAAGTTTGGCGAAATCGTGGTGGACGCCAAAGGCCACACCAATGTGCCGGGTGTGTTCGCTGCGGGCGATTGCACCACCGTGCCTTACAAGCAGATCGTCATTGCCGCCGGTGACGGCGCCAAGGCCGCACTGAGCGCTTTTGATCACTTGATCCGTACGCCAGCCTTGGCCTGAGCGCTCTGACGTCGAGAGATGCAAGCGTGGGGCGCGCATTTTGTCGCGCCCTCGCTGCAATCTGAGTGTCTGTGCCCATTGAGGATTGCCCCAACCCTGCCGAAAATCGATATGGGTCATCGGCTGGAGCACATCGTGGCACATCGCAGCGCAGGTCGTTTGGTGAGACGGGTTTTGTGGCGCACCTGGGTGGGCGCCTTGGCATTGGCGCCTTGGATGGCTTATGCCCAGGCAGAACGCCAGCCTTTGGTGGTTGAAATCGTGCCCCAGTTTCAAGCCACCGAGGTCAACCGCACTTGGGCGCCCATCCTGGACCGCTTGACCCAGGAAACGGGCCTGACTTTCAGCCTGAAGATTGCCAAAGACATCCCCAGTTTTGAGGATGACTTTGAAGCCGGTCGTCCAGACCTGATTTATCTCAACCCCTATCACCAGGTGATGGCCAAAAAGGCCCAGGGATACCTGCCCTTGGTGCGAGACGCCAAGCTGCTGACCGGCATTTTGGTGGTGCGCAAGGACGATCCCATCACGTCGACCAAGTCTTTGGCTGGCAAGGACATTGCATACCCTGCCCCCAATGCGTTTGGCGCTTCGTTGTTGATTCGCTCGCATCTGGTTGAAGTGGACAAAGTGGTGACGCAACCGTTTTATGCCAAGACCCATACCAATGCCTACCGACAAGTCATCGTGGGCAAGATGGCTGCAGCCGGTGGGGTGCGGGCGACTTTGGACAA
>JACCDG011586872.1_pt1 | contig 11806 bp, 2 predicted proteins | sample 7442471 | NCBI WGS metagenome assembly JACCDG01 (sample SAMN15323444, study PRJNA562643) | freshwater metagenome | isolation source: river surface water | place: USA:Blue River Watershed | collected 2017-08-17
CCATCTTTTCGATCTATATAAAGGGTTACTCCATTATCGTCACAGTCATAATATGTTTCTTGATTTCTACAAAAGAATGGGTCTACAATAGAAGCAGAGCAATTAACGGCGCGCTTCTTAGCGCATGGAGTATCTGGATCGATATAATCACCACCAACGCTTGTACAATTTCCAGTAGCAATATATTCATTGCAGGACTCAGCATTTTCAAACACAAGATCTTCAGAATCAGGATGAACCCAAATAGGTAATTCGTCTTGCCTGCAGCAGCTTGCATATACAGTTTTTTCACCAGAGCAACAATTAAGACCTATCTCACTTGGAATGCCATTATTGAATTTATACAAATAGTTGGCATAAAGACCATGACCGCTGTATGGGTCTCCAGCATATACCCCTTCGACCAACTCACCTGGTGACATTTCAGGATTATAGTAGTATCTATTATTGCTATCATTAAAGTAAATGATATCACCCGAACAGTCAATATTTCTAATAGGTACCGGCTCGCCTTGTGGCGGTGGCTGCGGATTAGTAATACAATACAATAGTGCTTGCTCCTCTGTTAATACGCCTATAATACCGCCCGTAAAATAAGCTACAAATGAGCAATTATTTTTACTGGAGACAGATACTCTAAACGCGCCTGAAGGCGTTGCAATGACTCTGCCTACAAATGCCTGTAGCGTTTTGCCGCCTTCAACAACGCACAATTCAATACCAGTGCAAATATTTTTCAACACATAAACAGTGCCACAAGATACTAATCCCTGGAACGAAGCTATAGTGCTGATTGTTGCATCGTATACCTTTACATTGGTAATTACAGCAATTGAATCTGTTTCTTCGCCATATAATTGATCGCGCGAAGGTCTCAAAACCTTGCGGTATCTCTTGAATGTAACATATATTTCAATGTATAAATTTTTCTTAGACAAATATGCTGACAATTGATCAGAAGAATACCCAAATGCTTTACTTGCAATATCGAATAATTGCCCGTCAGAAAATGCAAACCAAGATTCACCTTCATACCAATTAGCGAGAATCTTAGAATAATTTTCTACTTTATTTTTTACCCATATTTGCTTATCAGCCTCGTACCAATAAGAAAATTTACGAATACATGCATCTACAGGAGCGTTTGTATACGCTGGTGTGGGTCTTGGATAATATTCAGCACCTGCAACAGTATATGATTCAAAATTTGTAGAGTCTACAAACTGCCCACCAACTACTCGTGTGGCTGATTCAAACTCAGGGAAATTATTTCCATACAGATTTACATCGAATACGTCAACGCTAGTATCTGCTAGAGTGGTTGACGACGTAAATTCAGTAACCATGTAATAATTGCCAGTATCAAAATTGATATTAACAACTTTTCCTACATAAGGTTTTAATGCACTCGATTCGCTAAGAAGATCTCTTCTAAATGCATTCAAGCAAGAGCCTATTAATTTGTAATAATTCTTTGGTTTTGGATTTGGCTTTGCGAGTGATTTACAACTTTCAAAGATATCAGTAATTTGGTAATCAGCAGTGATTTTTTGATTATCAAATCTTTCAATAGTGATATTCCAACGTACTCCTGGATATGCAGCTAATTCTACAGCCTTTCCAGATTGTAAATAATTTTGGCCTGTATTGTCGAATACCCAAATATCTTTTGGCAAATCCTTAACCTGAACATCTGGGCATGGTAAAAACGCTGCACAACAATTAGTCAATTTGTAAACATCGACATTTGCTTTAGAAACGACAACTACACATGCACAGTCACATCCTTCGGTTGTTTTTTCTACTTGCCATACACCAGAGAATCCCTCTAACTCTACACTTGTTTTCCCTGCATATGCTTCTAAAATACGCGATGCAGAAATAATCTGATCGCCATATTCATTTGTTAATAAATAGCAAGATTCACCGCAACCAGCTTTTGTTACAAGCAGAACATTAAGATCTGTCTTAAGTGGCTGGTTAGATGCAGGTGCTTTGCTAACCAAGAAAATGTCATTAGGATATCCATCTAATATAGCACCTTGACCTAAGAGATAGCTATAATCCTGTGCAGAGAAAAATACCAAGCCTGGAATTGTGCATGATGTAAATTTATAGTAATAAACAGTCGGGATTTGTTCAATTTCAATACATTTTTCAGCTATTGTTTGTTTGACTGCTTCTGCGCAACCGAATGGTGAAAGCGTTGGTGAAAGATTCCATTTAAGTAATGGAAATCCTGCTCTATAAAATCTACCTATGATAAATCTTTCGTTGTTGTTTTCAACATCAAAAACAGATCTATAATTTGTAACAAGCATGTTGTTACGTGCAGGCGCTTGCTCATCAACATAACCTTTAAAAGCAATTACATATACTTCATTGAATGAGCACTCTGTGTCGGTAGGATCAAAATTTCTTTCAATCCAATCAAGTACTTTATTATCATATTCTTCTTTACTGAAAACTTCGTAAGGATAAAATAATGTTATTGGCTTGCCGTAGCAGCAAGATGTAGAAGGGAAAGTGGTAAGAGCATTTGCAAATGCTTCCTTTCTCGCAATGCCAGATGACAGGCCGTCAATAGATGTAGACAAATAAGTCGCAACAGGAATGATAGATTGAAGCGAATTGATAGATTCTGCTAGCTTTTCGGAAAAAGAAACTATCTCAGCTGTCTTGGTATCAATCCATTTAAAATGATCGTTGATGACGGTAATAGCCTCACCAGCGCATTGTTTTTCGTTAATTGATGGATATGAACATGACATCTTAGCTGCTTATTGAACGAAGTGAAGTATATGACCACTCAGAACCAGTATTATTTTTGAAGATTAAATAACCTTCACTGTATAAGCTTGGTCTATAATTGACAATCGAAGTATTGATAGATTCAAGGTTTGCGACGGATGCATCTAGTGTAAATTTAATATTTCCACCAGGATTAATTCTAGTACCATCATCGTCAGTAGGATTTCCAACTAAATCATAATCGGTACCAGCATTTGCAATGGTACCGCCAAATGTTGAACAACCTGCTTTAATAGCGCAATGTGTCCATGACCATGAAAGATTTTTTGCAGTACAAATCCCTTTGATATTTTTTGAATCTGGTATGATAACTTGATTTTCAGTATCATATCCCATGGTAAAAATATAAAGCTCTTGACCTACACAGTAATTAGCAACTATTGATGATCCTACAAAAGAAGTTACTGGGAAGTTTGCATTTAACCAAGATGAAACAGAAGCTTTATGTGCTTCCAAATCCATGTTTTCAGTGTCGACTACATTTGGAAAAATTAATGTAACAGGCTTAACCCAACATGCACTATAAGCAGTAATAGCTGTGTAGGCGCTATTCCATGCTGCAGAGTTTTGATTAACTACAGTTACAAGATCATTCCATGCGCCTGAAGTTGTTGTTGTAATGTTGTACAAACTATTCCAATACAATTCAGCAGAAAGCGCTAGACTGGACAACTTATAATCCAATAAGGTAAAGTTGTTGTTAATTGTCGATAGCGAATTACCTACGCATTCTGCAGGATCGATTTGAATGGTCGATAATGAAAAGGATGGAATGTATGACATAAAAATTAAATATGAGGGTTGTTGGGCGCTCGTGGATAGATTATTGTTGAGTTACTCACTATCTAGTCTCTGCACCTTTTTAACTAAACAAGACTCTAGTTAAACTTGGCTCAGGATTGACTCGTAAAAGTTGTCCCCTGAATTCACCCAATAGGGGCCATGACAACCCCGCGCAGCGGCAAATAATGTTATCGCAAAGTTGTTTATACTTTGCTTCTATCTGTTTCCAGATAGTTCGGACTATATCTTCAACCCTCATATTATTCTTATTTATTAACGATCTTCCATATTCCACGTTACGAACTTATTATTTCACAACATGTATCTGTATTTGTCATTTGGAGCCATGTTCTACCACCAATACCAGGGCTGTTATTTTGTAATTCCATAAAGGTGATAGGATTGACCAAACAATTTTTCTTGATAGGATCTACAGAACCCATTGAAGACCAAGACCAGCACCAATTATCAGCGCATAGATTTGTTTTAATAGTAGATTCTATCGATTCCAAAATAGCTTCCTGATTCTGATGAAGTTGCTTAAGGACGCGATTAATAACGTCTGCAAAAACAAGTTCGTTTTGACCGATAACTGATTGAGAGAAATCAAGCGCAGGCAATTCTGCTGTTGGCATAGGCACAATGTTTGTCATTACCTTACCATCAACATTAACAGTGAAGACATATTTCGAATGAATATTTTTGACATACAATTCGAGATTATCTTTGATTCTGTTGAATGCTACGTTATATACCCAGTCTTGAATCAATTCATCTTCACCAATCAATATATCTTCAAGCTTCCATTCGACAGAATCAATATCATTGACAATTGTCTTGAGGCTTACGAAGTCGACGTTGTTGTAGATTGCAAATTGATCCGACACTATGATGTTTCTGCTGTATTGTGCAATGTCAGTAAGCTTCTTTACATATGGATGATATAGAGGACTAAAATAACCAAGATATTTACCGTCATTAGTTATTTTGGCTATGTGTGTTTCATACAACACATAGGAGATGCCATCGTCTATACGATTGCAAAGAATCTTTACAGGTGCACCATTAAACGGATTTGTAATATTGCTAATAGTTCTAATGTATGTTCCAGCAGAATCAAAGACATAAACATTACCATTCTTTCTCAAAACATATACATTTTCAGATGCATCTGTTGAAACAGAGAGAATATCATTTTGCATGACCCAGTCTTTGTATGAAATATTAAACAAGTATCCAAGCTTATTGTTATATACTTTGATTACATCATTCTTTTGATCTACAACATAGATGCGATCTGTGCTTGAGATATGCAAGCTATGTGGTGTGTTGAATCTATATGGTCTTGAAGCATTTCCAATACCGCCAATTTTCTTTACTAATGAAAGACCTGCACCTAATGTGTAGCTTACAGTATATTGGTAAATTGCATTAGCTGCTTTATCAAGAACATATAGATCACCATTTGAATCTGTATCGATAGACGCAATTTCACCAAATGCATCTTCGCCGATGACATTTAGTTTTGTGCTTCTGCGGCGAGACAACAAGTCGAAATCATATACAGCAATACGATCTGTGTTTGGAGCCAATCTATCAGCAACGATAAGCTTGTCTTTTGCAATCTTCAATGCAAGAATTTGTTTAAATTCTTTCGAAAATTCTGTATCAATAACATTGTACCAATTGCCGCTGTCGATATATCTCCATTTATTGATACTGTCTACTGTAGCACCAAGCCATTTGTTGAATGCAACAGGAAGCTTTGTATCATTAAATTGAGCTTTGTTCTTAAGATATGTGTAATTTTCGTAAAGCTTAGTCAATGATGCATTGATATTATCAGCAACCGCAAATTCATTAGGTGCTACATAAATTTCATCTGCAGTATACGGAAGCTCTAATTTTTCGTTGAGTATTCTTGCGTCTTTGTTGAATGTGTCGAATTTATCAACAACTGTAATTGCATTCACATATTCTGTAGTTAGAATTGGGTAAGATGCAGACAGAGCGCTAAGCGTACTTCCAGAAACCTCGATAGAATAAATGCCATTGTCATCCAGATTATTGAATGTGATTTCAGTTGCAGAAGATGGCACAATCTGTGTTTGATTATTGAATTTAACAGACAGTGTCTCAAATCCTACGCTTTGATTAAAGCAGGTTTTTGGTGTGCCATTATTTTTAATGACTAATGAATCTCCTACTTGGTAATGTGTATTATCCCAGAAAAGATTGAACTCTGGAATTTTGATAGCGGTGAGCTTAAATACCTCGGTTGAATTTGTTTGCTTAAAGACACTCGGTGCATTTGAAACAGTAACATATCCTGTGTTGTTAGATGTTAGCGTCAAGACAGAACAATCGAAAAGATCTAGGTCTTGGATTGTTGCAAGAGTCACAGCATTACTGCTCAATCCTGATACAGTAGTAAACGTGCTTTGTGGGATTAATTTTACTTCTGTTGTATCAGGATTTTCAATATTACCGCCAATTACAAATTTAGTTGCAGATAAACGCTCACCTACTGTGTTTGTAACATATGATGTAACACCGTATTGAATATTGATAGCGCTGTTGAAGAAATATACTGAGCTATTAAAGCCTGATGAAATAACAGGTGTGTTCAATATTCTAAATTCGAGAGGTTTAAAGAATGTGCTTGTAATTGCTGAATTCTGTGTTGTTACAGAATAGAAATCGTTTTCTGCTAATCTATTAGCAGAGAAAGAAGGGTTTACGATCAATACCTTATCGTTATCATATTCAGCACTTAATGTTCTTAGGTAGTAACTATCTGTATATTTTAAATTATAGCCTGTAACACTAATGTTAAGAGCATCGCCAGCATTACCAGCAATAGTCGCTGTTAATACGTTGGTGTTTGTAATAAGAGGATAGCTGTTTCCTACCTGCCATGCATATGTATCGAATAATGTACCAAGAGCGCGTAGTGTAAGGGTCTCTACATGACCATCACCGATACTTGTCAATCTTGTATTTACAGTAACAACCGCTGATGTATTGACAGCAGACAATCCATTCTGATTGAATCTATTAATTGTCCATGCTCTTGCTGATAAGCTATTAATTACCTGATCAGATACATACATGTAAAGTGGATCAGAAACTAATGTAGCTTTGGTGACTGAATCCTGATAGGAGAACAACGAAGATAGTTGAATAAAACCTACATTGTTTTGAACACTTGACAACTGGGCTGAACTGATAGTTAATGTTTTTGTGGTGCTATCAATATTATACGCTGAGGCTGGAATTGCTGAAACAATCCAGTCATATGTTGAATATATTGAAGATAATGGAGTAAACGATAATGAATACGGTGTTGTATTTGCAGTCAATGCAATAACCAGGTCTGTATTTGTATTAGAACCGATGTTTGCTTTGATAGAGGATGTACTACTGACCGTAGTGGATGAGATATCAAAATTCGCAAAGATATTTGATGGGTGTGGGAAGAATGCCAATGAAAATTCTTGTCTTGCTGGTGGTGAGACTGCTGCTGGTGTGTTGTACATGTTTACATACAACTTGTCTTTAGGCGGCGTGAATGTGCCTAAAGTTTTTGGCATTATTGTTTTTACCTTAAAGTATGGAGAGTTAGCAACCAATGAATTGGTAGGAATTTCCTGTTCTGGTGCATTAGATGCACTCAAACTGAATAAACGGGATGAACCATACACAGATTCGATATTGAAAATAGATCTTTCATTAACAGGTGGATTGTATATTCTACCATTCTTGATGAAGTAGTTTCTAATAAGAATTGGATTATCGATTGATGTGAAATCCGCCGACACAACAGACAAGTTACTTGTGATAACATTTGAAGGATAAGCAGAAGCTTGGGCAGCATTAAATGTATTAAATGTACTGATCTGCCCAAGATCTGGCACATATACTGCTTTTCCTGTAATTGTATTGTTCGTGATGTATGGGGATGTAAATGCAGATAGATAATTGCTAGATACAGACACACTCACTGTAATTGGGTTAACACCAAGATAGCCTAATGTAGCTGCGTTGTTTGAAAGCAATGTTTGGCCAAATAAACCAGACGGTGCATTTGATACGCTAGATGTTATAAATGCTTGGCTGGCTGATTGCGATAATGCTGCTGTTGTATGGAGGAAATTAGCAGCTGATGTGAATGCAGTCGCAAATGGCGAATCTGCAATAAGCTTGTTGCCTAAATAAACCTGATTAGGAAGCCATGCTTTTAGATAATTAGCATCCGTATCAATAGCAGAAACTTGCCACATAATTGTAGCTTCTGTTCGCTTTGCTACAGGAATCAAGCCAGGAGGGAGAATGGCGTCTACACGAAGTACATCGTTTCCTGAAAACGGCTTGCTAAATGTAAGACCAATACCGCCTCTTACTTCTGGTTTATTGAGAATAAAATCAGATTTTGAGTATGGTTGAATCTTCTTATTCAGCTTGACATTCTTATAGATATAAGTTTGAGCACCTGCTGTTGGATTATCTAGATCCACATAAGTTGATCCTATCTTATTTGTAAAAATATTGAGCTTGTAAGAAGCTGTATGGAATCCGCTTGCAGGGGAAACGATACAGAATCTACTTGATAATGGTACAAGTGGTGATGTATATCTTGAATGATTGAGATTATTAATTTGTGCCAGATTATTAGAAGCAAACACTTCTGTATTAGTAGTCTTATTAATCAAAATATTGTTCTTAACAAGGCCTACAATTACATGCTCTACACCATATTCTTCTAAATTGAGAGTTGTATAAAGATCTGCGAAGATGGTTTCGCGATCAAATACGCTAATTGCATACAAATACGTAAACAATTTGTTAATCTCTGTTTCCGCTGTAAAAATATAATATGCGATGTTCTTATTTGAATTGGCAACATATTGCTTATTGATTTTTGCCGCTACTAAGGCATTGTAATCGATAGTATCTTTAAGTGCAAGAATACTTTTATTGAAAGATGCAAAATCACCTGCTGCAAAATGCTGCAAGAATTCGTCATATTGAGCTACAGTTATCTTACCCGCATTTCTTGCAGTGATAAGAGCAGAGTTATAAAAACCAAACGCGCGCTCAAGTCGTAAGCTTAGGATCTTTTTAATGACACTGAATTGACCGGGATCGTATGTAATTTCGGTCTGATTAAGAACGCTAGTAACGTTATATGATCCAGGCCATGTAGCAATAATAAAGCTTTCTGTTAGTGTATCTACAATGAAATTGTAAGAAACAGTATCAGTTGCATCTATAAGAGACTTGATATTGAAAAGATTAGAAGCAATATCAAATGCAACTGCTGATGTATTTTGTGCTGCTAATTCTCCTAATGTAGCAGAGATAGCATTGCACAATTCAATAGTAAGAGGTGTAATACTATTTTGGGCATTGTTTTGTGCTGCATTATTTACATAGTTTCTGCAAATTGAGCTAAAGGCTTCGTAAAATGCTTTGTAGATATTACCGCAAGAATTGAACTTATATTGGATTTCAGTTCCAATATTCTGAAGATCGCTGATGGTCTTATTAGATGGGTTGATGCATTCATTAACATATTTGTACATTTTATTAATGAATGTCTGCGCAGATCCAATAAGCGAAAGTGAATTGTCATAAAATACTGTAAGAATAGCATTCTTAATGGCATACAATTGAAGACTTGTAAGATTTGCTTTTAAACTCTGTTCGATATTATCTCCATAATAATAAGCAATATTGCGAAGTGTTAGTGGTGTCGTATCATTCTTTATATTTTCTTGTAGGGTGCTTAATGAGATAGTGCGAACATCTGTAAAGCTTTTGATCTTATAAGGCATTTCAAGACTCAATGAATTGATGCTCATTGGGTATGAGTTTGATAATGTGTTGTCAGAATTTAGTAGATATACTGAAAGCGGTGCTGTGGATGTAACACCATTATTTTCAGTAATAGCTCCAGGCACTTCTAATTGGAAATAACCAAATGGAGCGTCTTTTGCGGAGAATTGATAAAATGTAGTTCCATAGTTGCTTGCAATATAAGGTTCAACAATCGCCGAATTTAGATTGACAATTGTTTGTGCGCTTAAAATATTGAAAGTAAGATCCATGCCATTAACGATCTGAGTCGGTGCTGCAGAGCTTGACATGACGGATGTATAAGTAAACAACCATTGCGGAACAGTACTCGCAAAGTTATAACGAACAGCACTTGTTTGTGTAAAATTGTAGGTTGTGTTATAGCTTAGTGTCGCGCCGCTAATTGCTGATAATGAGGTGGCTACCGCCGGTCTTGATCCTATTGATGGATAATCGTTAAGGTCTACAACGCTACTAAGATTTGCAACTGTAACATCAAATGATGCGTTCATAGAATCACCCACTGTGGATATTTGTGCGAATATAGAATTTGGTTGATTGATATTATTAGTATCTAAGAACTCATATTGAGGATAACCACCATATTCGATGAATGATCTATTGTAATAACTAGGCCTTAAAGCTTTTGTAGAAAATGTATACCCACTAGCCAACTGAAGATATAATTCACCTGTTGTATAATCGATGTAGCTAGTGGATGAATTGACAATCATCTCGTTTGTAACGCCTGCACGGCCTACAAGAGGAGCTGTTGTTGGTGAAACTGCTGTAAGAGATGGAACGTCTCTTACATAACCAAGCCTATATGCATTTCTTTGGAATGTGTAAGAACTTGGCACTGTTACTGTGGTCAAATTTTTTGCTTTATTTTTCTTATTATCAATGACCGTACTTTGTGTAGTTCTTGAAGCAATGACTGCAGGATCATAGTAACCAAATTGCAATAACAGACTGCCTGGTTTGATAGTAGATGTCTCAAAGCCAGGTTCTAACTGATCTAATAGATTATCAGTATATGCGGTTGCATCTTCTTCAATATTCGCAAGAGGCAAGCCTTCAATATGGCGATATACAACAGGCTCCTTGAACAGTACTCTCAAACCGCTTATTTGGTTGATAGTAACACTTGTTGATGTCCATGGCAAATTAACGTTATCGACATAGCCAATGAAAGGAATATTATAAGGTGATGCATTTAAAATACCCTGATCTTGATCATAGCTTCCAAAGTATCTTGTTTGATACTGTCGAAGTCTTGGGTAAAATTGCAAATAATCAGATCCTCTAATTCCTGAAAGAGTTCTTGTATCTGCAAAAATAAGATGGGACGGAATGATATATTGTCCAGAGCCTGCATTGGTTGTGGTTAGTTCCAATGCATATTCTCTTGTTGATAACGGCAATGAAGCATTTGTTACAATAGCAAAATCAGGGCTGATTTGTGATGAAGTATTCGAAGGGCTAAAATAACGAACAGTTATTGCTGCGTTGTCATTTGTAGGTACAAAAAGTGAAGACGATAATGCAGCTGTTGAATTATAAGTAATAGCATTTGCTGCTGAAACGGGAACGTTTATTTCTACAATCTGAACATTATTATGGAGAATATGAGGCTGTCCTGCGACATTGATATTAACCCAGCTATTGACCTTATCGCCGTTTGATGTTATCGTATCTGCAAAGTTTGGGTATACCTGATAGTTGCTGTTGGCAACAAAATTAGGATATGTAATTTCGAGTACTTCGGTAGGCCAAGTAGAGGTTGTTGCAGTGACTGTTAGCATCTTTTTATATTTAGATGTCTATCTGTTTTATTCCCACACGATTTTATTGAGTTTTGAGCCAATAGGTGTGATCTTTTTAACAGCATTGCAAATAGCTGATTCGATACTTTCTTTCAATGCATCATCACTCAACGCACTATTAAGAATGCGAATGTTGTAAACATTACTCTTAAAGCCTGGAGTGCGATGCATATTGAATTTATCAATCTCTTCCAAATATTGTCTAGTTGGAATATCTACCAAGAAAGGTACATTCGCAAATTCAAGCTTCTTGCGTGAAAGCACTAAAATGTCATTTGTTGTAAGCACTTTATCATAAATTCTTAAATCATCTAATTTACCCACCATAGTTGCTGGTTGATTAAGAAGATAATCTTGCGAATAAAGATCGTTGAATCCGTTCGTATTACCGATATAGAATTTATTCTTTTGTGAATATGACAAGACAGTATTACCGCTACTAAGCACTATACTGTCTCTAACTACTCCATCAACATAAAGAAGCGCAAGGCCGTTACTCGAGTTAAATGTAAACGCAATATGATGCC
>JACCDG011721804.1_pt1 | contig 11806 bp, 25 predicted proteins | sample 7442471 | NCBI WGS metagenome assembly JACCDG01 (sample SAMN15323444, study PRJNA562643) | freshwater metagenome | isolation source: river surface water | place: USA:Blue River Watershed | collected 2017-08-17
AGCGCGCACCGAGTATGCAAACCACCTGCCTGAATACAGCGACCATGAACTGGACGCGGCTGACGAAAAAGCGCCGTCGATTGATGACGCGATAGACATGCTCTTTGGCTTTGCGAGGGCGGCATGACACGCTTGTCCGAACGCATCGCAGCGGACGTTCTCAAGGCGTCTGGCAGTGGCTTGCAGAACTACACCATGAACGGTTCGCGCGAACGCATCATTGAGGCGGCTTCTGTTGCAGATGATTTGCTTGAGGCTCTGCATGGACTCAACGGTATTCTTGGGACAGCCGAAAGCAATGCAAGCGGAACCCCGCAATGGGAATTCGTTTCCTCCAAAATCAACGCCGCCCGCGAAGCCATCACCAAAGCCACCGGAGCCGCATCATGAGCAACATGCGCAAACAACACAACCAATTCATCGCTGTCGGCCTTGTTGAGCCAAGGGACGCACGCCAGCGGATCGACGCCGCGACGAAGCATATCAAAAACAGGCAGGAGCGGGCTTTGGCACGGCTCAAGCTATGGGCGAAGGAGACAGACTGATGAGCGTCAAACTGTGCAGCCTCTACACCTTAGAGCGTGAACCAGTCAGCTACGAACTGGAGATCCACTACACCTACCACCCCTACCAGCCAGCGCGCGGTCCTTCCTATGCGTCCGGTGGCGAGCCGGAAGAATATGCCTTTGTAGAGATTGATCGGGTCGAATGCGATCAGGTCAATGGACCGTTCGAACTGACGGACGCCGAGGAAGAAGACGTATTGGATTGGCTACTTGGTGAGGCTCATGACGAACTGATTGCCGGCGCCGACGATGCAGCGGACTATCGCTACCAGCAACTCAGGGAACCATACTGATGAACGCCCGCCTCAACCGCCTCATTGCCCGCCGTGAATACTTGCGCGGACAACTGCGCATCATCGACCAGCAGATAGCAGACGAGGAACGCAGGCAGTCAGAGGCGCTTGGCTACCGCGTGATCTTGCGCGGGCCGCAGTTGGTTGAAGCGATTAACAGGAGGGCTGGATGATGCGCACAATTTTTAGCCTGTTTATGCTCGCTCTGGCAATCGCATGGGCCATCCTTGGCGACCCCACAATCTCATCAATTTGGGCTGTAGGATCAATCATCCTCAGCCAGATGGGCAACAAATGACCGCCCTCGCCCTCATCATCACAGGCCTATCGCTGGCCATATACTGCGCTGTGCAGATTTATTCGGGAGACAGGAAGTGAAGAAAATCGAAAAGCTGACGCCGGAGCAGGAGGCGTTGCTGCCCGCGTTTGTCGATTATGGCCTGCAATATGGCCTAAGCACAGCGCCATGCGACCGTCCGAAGGCCGAGGCCGCGATCCGCGCGCACTATGCCACGTTGAGCCGCCCAGAGCCGAGGCTTATCATTTGGCTGGACAGTCCACACCAGGGCGCAATTGGAGCCGCATTGCTGGCCGGGACAAAATTTTCAGGGGCTCAGGTCGGGGCTCAGGTCAGGGCTCAGGTCAGGGATCAGGTCGGGGATCAGGTCGGGGATCAGGTCGGGGCTCAGGTCTGGGCTCAGGTCGGGGATCAGGTCAGGGCTCAGGTTTATCGCGCCGCCTACGGCGCTCAGGATATGGGGTGGGTTGCGTGGTTTCGCGCAATGCAAGCTATCGGCGTTAATCTTCCAAAGCCAGCGGACACCATTGCAGCCGTTTCCGAAAATGTCGGATGGTGGTGGCCGTTTGAAAACGCAGTCATTGCCACCGAGCGGCCATGCACAATCAAGTTCGACGGCGAGAAGCGGCTCCATTGCGAAACTGGCCCAGCGATCGAATATCGCGACGGCTTCGGTGTTTGTGCCTGGAGGGGCATTCGTATCCCGCCTGAGTGGATAAAAGAGGGACCGCCAGACGCGATTGCCTGCTTGCGTGTCGAGAACATCGAGCAACGCCGCATCGCTTGCGAAATGCGTGGTTGGCACAACATTCTCCCCAAACTGCCGAACGCAAAGCTGATCGACAAGCATTCAAATCCTCAGGTGGGTGAACTTTGGCAAGGCGATTTGCCTGACCACGGCAGGGAACGCTTCCTTCAAGTCAAATGTGGCACAGGCCGCACGTTTGCGATCCCTGTCGGCATGGAATTTTCAACGGCGCGTGAGGCCAACGCCGCGACATATGGAATTGCGCCTCAAATCCTCGATCAATTGGAGATACGGACATGAAGACTTTTGACAAAATCGCAGCGCAGGGCGACATGATGCTCATCCGCATTGACGCGCTTCCCACTGACGCAAAGCCCGCCGCTCCGGAGAATGGGGTGTTCATTCTGACGCACTCTGAAACAGGCCACCATCATGTCGTGATGGACCGGCCCACGGTCAAATTCTTCTCTGCAATGGACGTTTTTCGGTCCTATCTTGTGGTTGAAGATACGCCCGCTGTGCTTGAACATCTTCGCCCGACTGACACGCATGAATCTCTGGAGATCAAACCGGGGATTTATGAAGTTCGTCGGCAGCGGGAATACTCGCCTGCGGGCTGGCAACGGGCGGCGGACTGATGACCGTAATCAACCTGAAAACCCGCCGCCCCGTGACGCCACAGGATGACCGGCTTCATCCTCATCCTCACAGGCCTAGCGCTGGCCATTTACTGCGCTGTGCAGATTTACTCGGGAGACAGGAAGTGACGACAAATACACTAGAGGCGCTGCTTGAGCGTTGGGATTCCGGTGACGGCAAGCCCTACAAAGGATCGCTGATCGACTGGGATGCTTACGAGGCCAATCCCGACAGCTTGGGTTGCATGTGCGCCCAAGGTCAAGTCCTGAACGTCATTCGTGGGATGACGCCACAAGAGATCAACGACATTGCTGACCAGCGGGAGGCTGACACGCTTGTGATGGAAACGCTTGGTATCTCTCGCGGGCAGGCCATCCTTCTGCGCAACATCAACGATTCCGTCGGTGGCGCGCCGTCTGTTGTTTTGACGCATCCTGAAAAGGTGCTTGGCGATCAGGCCCAAGCCGTGCTGGCGTTCTTCAAATATCTCGACAGCATGACGAATGCCGATTGGCAAAATTATTTTGCCGCACGGGCTGCCGCATGGGATGCCGCAGGGGAATCCGCATGGGCTGCCGCATGGGATGCCGCATGGGCTGCCGCATGGGATGCCGCAGGGGATGCCGCAGGGGATGCCGCAGGGGAATCCGCATGGGCTGCCGCACGGGATGCCGCATGGGATGCCGCAGGGGAATCCGCATGGGCTGCCGCACGGGCTGCCGCAGGGGATGCCGCACGGGATGCCGCAGGGGATGCCGCACGGGATGCCGCACGGGCTGCCAACGAAATCCAAGGTGCGTCCATTCTCACCAAGGCTGGAAAGCCACTTTTCTTCCTTGCGCTCTTTGGCTTCAAAACCGTCGAGGCTCTTTTGGATTGGGCGAACCAATGAAACACGTCAAAGTCACCCCCGCTTTCAACAGCGACCGCAACCGCATGGCAGACCTTGAAGCGCCTACGCCTGCGACGGAGCAGTATGAATACTGGGACGAAAGCGAGTCCGGCACTTACCGGCTGACAACAGGGCAATTCCTGCTGGCCAGCGTGATTGTCATCATGGGCGCGATTGCGTTGGTGTTGTGATGAGCGTCACCTATCACCCCAATCTGATCCAGGGCAGCGATGAGTGGATGGCCACCCGTTGCGGGATGCTCACGGCTTCCGAAATGAAGCTGATTGTTACGCCGACGCTCAAGATGGCGAACAATGACAAGACCCGCGCCCATGTGTTCGAACTGCTGTTTCAGCGCATGACGGGCTACGTCGAACCGCAATATGTGTCCGATGCCATGTTGCGCGGCCAGGAAGACGAGATTTACGCACGGGCCGCCTATTCAGAGCATTTTGAGCCGGTCGCTGAGGTTGGTTTCATCACGAACGCCCAATGGGGCTTTACGCTTGGCTATTCCCCCGATGGCTGCATTGGCGCGGACGGGCTTGTCGAGATCAAGTCACGCTGCGGCAAGTATCAGGTGCAGACGATCGCGGAAGACGCGGTGCCAGATGAATACATGATCCAGCTTCAAACCGGCCTGCTTGTGAGCGGTCGCAAATGGATCGACTTTATCAGCTACTGCGGCGGCCTGCCGATGTTCGTCAAGCGCGTCGAGCCGGATCCAAAAATTCAGGACGCAATCGTTGCGGCTGCAACCGCGTTCGAAGTCAAGCTGGCGGAAATGGAACAGTCCTACCGCTCAACCCTCGTCAACATGCGCAAGGTCATAGAGACCGAACGGCGCTCGGATATGGAGATCATCATATGAACGACATGGTAGACATGGCGCAATTCACGGAAGCGAAGAGCGACCAGCTGAACGCGGACGACCTGATCGGTGTCAGTAAGACCATCACGGTCACCAAGGTCACAGGCAAGGAAGGCGACCAGCCAATATCGATCTATTACGAGGGCGACAACGGTAAGCCGTTCAAGCCCTGCAAGACGATCCGGCGCGTTCTCATGGGTGTTTGGGGTCGCTATGCCAATGATTACATTGGCCGGTCGATGACGATCTACCGCGATGACGAGGTATCATTCGGCGGCCTGGCGGTTGGTGGCATCCGCATCAGCCACATGAGCAATCTCGACAAGGAGACCATTATCGTGGTCAACAAATCGAAGGGCAAAAAGGTTGGCATGAAGATTTTGCCGCTGGTTGCCCAAGCCGATAAAGTCGCGGATGGCGTCAAAGCCCTGATCGAACGCATCAAGGCGGGCGAAGACGTAACCGCAGAACCCGCCGTTGTGAAGCAGCGCGAATGGCTGGCAAAGAACCGGCCTGAACTTGCCGCTGAGGTTGACGCTGCTTTGTCGAGCGTTCAGCCGGCAGAAGACCCGTTCGATGAAAAGCGCGCCGACACAGATATGGGCGAAAACCTCTTCGACGCGCCAGACCCCCGCCAAGCCAAAGCCGACGAGATAATCGCCGCGGCTGGCAACGTGTCCACCAAGGCCGAACTGGCAGCGCTCAAGGAGCAATATGGCGCCGACATTGATGCAATGCCCGATGAACTGTTGCCGGTCGTAGCAGGTGCCATTGCAGGCGCGGAAGGGAGGGTAAAATGACACGCCAAAAGCAAGCCAAGCTCGAACGCCAAACAGCGTTGCAATCGCTCGTTGAGCAAGGGGAATGCCTCAAGCGTGCGGCTCACCGGATTGGCGTCTCATACCGGACGGCACGGCGATACAACGGAGGGCGCGGTTGATGAAACAAGTTACCACAGGGGCCGGGAGAATGGGCGAACAACCGCTCCCGGTATTTATTGACGCTTATGTGCGGGAAACGGCGGCACGAGTGGGGTTTATTCCGCAGCGCGCGGGGAAAATACCGGACGGATGGCTGGTTTTCGCGGGCTGTCCAAGAAAAATCAAACAGGAGAATTGGCATGAGCGATTTAACGTCTGCGCAACACAAGGCGCTGGTCTGGCTCGCCCAACGCGGCGGCGATGCTTGCTTTGACAAATTCGGGGTAGCACTCGCGCAAGGTGAGACGGCAGAGACTGAGCGTAAGACATGGAATGCCCTGCGCGATTTTGGGTATGTAGAGTTTTACGGAGGCAAGGCGCAAGGCTTCAAGGGATTTGGCCGCCTACGACTGACCGAAGCAGGAAAGACCCGTGAGATTGGATATTCACGAGGCTTCATCCCCCCGCATATCACAGACAAATTTGGAGCGGCGTCATGAGCTACGACGCTTGGGGCGATGATGGCGCTGGCGATTATGACCACTTGCTCGACGCGGGCTGGTGGCCGTCTGAACAGGCCGAGGAAATGGTTGGGGCTATCAATGCCCTTTTTGCCGAGCCAATTTATGAAGACGGCGAGAAGGCCAATGGTATTTCCGTTCGCTTTCTCATGCGGATGCAAATGCTGAAAGACGCCGCTTGCATGGCAGAACCCAATGACCCTTTCGTTGCAGAAGCCCGCGCATATTTTGCAGCCCAAGCCGAGCCAACCAGCATGACCACACCAGCGCGCAGATTTGGCGGGGAGCGGTGATGATTAAGGTGCTTGACCTGTTCAGCCGCATCCCCGGTTCAGGCGGGGAAAAAGACGGACGGATGGCTGGTTTCTCTAGTGGTGGTGGGGAAACGCGGTGAAGTTCGCTTACGCCGATCCTCCCTATTTGGGATGCGGGCAAAGCCACTACGGCGACCTGCACGCAGATGCAGGCGATTGTGATGCGCCAGACTGGCACGCTGCGCTGATCGAACGCATGGTTTCCGACTATCCAGACGGATGGGCGCTGTCTCTCAATACGCCGTCCGCTCGAACCATCTTGCCCATGACGCCGCCAGAGGCTCGTCTGATGGCATGGGTAAAGCCGTTCGCGTCCTTCAAGCCTAATGTTGGTGTCGCCTACGCTTGGGAGCCTGTGATTGTCTGTGGAGGCCGTAAGCGCACGAGACAGCAACCAACTGTTAGGGATTGGTGCGCGGTGAACATCACGCTCAAGCGCGGCTTTACTGGCGCGAAGCCGGCCGCCTTTGTCTATTGGCTGCTTGACGTGTTGAACGTGCAACCCGGCGACACGGTTGACGATATATTCCCCGGTTCTGGCGCGGTGCAATCTGCGCTTGATGGCTGGCTCGCAGCTCAGACCGGAAATTGCCAGATCGGACTTTTTGAGGAGCAAACAGCATGACCAAAAAACACGCGCGGATGGCTGTCAGGGGGCGTCACCGGCATGGCAACCAGAAGGCTTCCCCAAAATGAGCAAGATTGCCGCTCTCTTTGTGGATGAATCACCGCGTGGCGCTTATGTGGGTCTTCCCGACGTTGACGTTTGGGGGATTAGCAGAGATGCCCGGCTCTACCCTGGGCCTCATCCGGTAATTTGTCATTCTCCCTGCCAGCGCTGGGGAAAGCTATGGGCCGGACAGCCGCTGCATATCAAGCGGACGGGCGAGCGCAAGACGAAGGGCGATGACGGCGGCTGCTTTGTTGCTGCCCTTGCCTGTGTGCGGCAATGGGGCGGCGTCCTGGAGCATCCCTGGGGAAGCCACGCATGGCCCGCATTCGGGCTTAACACGCCACCACGCAAAGGGCGATGGATTACGGCTGACTTTCATGGCGGCTGGACGTGATGCGTCGAACAGGGGCGATATGGACACTACGCGCGCAAGCCGACGCTGCTTTATGCCTATGGCGTCGATCTGCCGGAACTGGATTGGGGCATTGGCGAGCCACGGCTAGACCCTGCCGTCATTGAACGCATGGGCCTGAAACGCGCCAAGCGGCTGGGCGAAGTCGGGGCAAGAGGCTGAGGGACAGACAGCACCCCTAGGATAGGAACGCCCGCGCCTTTTCGTGACTTGCTTATTTCGATGGCCCGTAGCGCCACGCAAACAGGAGAAAGCAAATGACCAAGACACCAGCAGAGATAGCTGCGGGGCTGACGGAGGCGCAGCGGAGAATAGTCCAAAATGCGCCTATAGGAGGAAACTGGTTTCCCGTGTGCTGGGAAGGGTGGCGCGGCTTATTTTACAGCCTTGACCGATTGGGTTTGGCTTATCCACGCGAGCCCGGTCTTCAGGTGCTTTCCCCGCTCGGCCTCGCAGTCCGCGAACATCTGGAGAAGAAGTGATGCGTGTTTATTTGATTACCGAAGCTGAAATAGATGCCCTGCGCGAACGCTGCCGCACTGCTTTCATGGACGCATGTGCGCGTCGAAATATCAGCCCCAACCTTATTGGAACGCCAGAGCATGATATGTGGGCCACCTTTAATCTTCAATACTGTCGATGGAAATCGGAAGTCGGTGGAGACGCATATAAAAACATCATGCCAGAGGAACCCACCCAATGACACAAGACCCCGAACGCCTTGCTGAGATTGAAAGTTGCCCATCTTGCGGCGCGCTGCCATGCGATTGGTGCAATAATCCACACGCCAGCACACTCAAGCCATCAGAACGCGGGCCGACGAATGATGAGATAATTGCGGAGGCGAAGCGAATTTCCGACCTTGAATGGGAAGGCAACGAAGAACACGCCGACTTCTTTGGGCCGCTGCTTTTTCGCCTGCAAGCCGACACCTCTTGGTTCAAGCCAGTGCCGGAGGTGGACCCGCTGGTTGCGCAATTGGTCGAGATATTCAGGGCGCTTCCACTGTATGGAGACGCGGGATGTGACAAGCTAACAGATGCTGAATGGCGGTTTGTTGCGAGTGCCGCTTGTGAAGCCCTCGCCAAGCGCCCGCGTGGATGGCTTGGACGACCTGCAACTTGTGATGAGGTCGATATGAGTATGACCCCCCTCGTCGAGACTGTTGCGCGGATCATCGATCCGTCAAAGTGGGCGGTATTGGACAGCTACCTTGCCGACATGCTGCGCAAGTATAAGGGCGAGCATATTGGCTACGATCCCGAACCCTTCAAAGACAAAGCCTCAATGGCCAAGGCCCAAGCAGCAATCGCCGCCGTGTTCGATGCGCTGGAGACGCCGAGCGAGAGCGTGCTTCGGAATGGAGCGGCGAAGGAACGTGACTTCATGTCATACCTTGGCGTTTACCCAAGAACACACGCCGTCTGGAAAGCCATGCTCGCCAAGGCCAGAGAGGAGATGTTGAATGGGCCAAAATGAAATCGACGTCATAGGCGCTCACTTGGCGCGCATGGCAACGCCAGCGACCGAGGCTGAGCAAGCCGCCATGCATGACAAGCTGATAGCCAAAATGCAGGAAATAGAACGCAGCATCGCGCCAGACCCCCGCATCACAGCACTCCAAGCTGAGAACGAAAAACTGAGAGAGTTGCTGGGGGAATGTGACTGGCTGCTTAAATGGGCAAATGAGCACCTGATGGCGTTCAGCAATATGCGCCTAGAAACTGAGTTTTTCAGCCGCCGCGAACATGCAATCGAACGCATCCAAGCAGCACTGGAGCCAAAGCCATGACACCTTGGGAATATGCCACCAAAACCCGCGCACTGGCAAAGGAGGATTCGTGATGACCGAAGCAGAGAGATTGGCGGAGCGGTTGGAGGAAAAGGCACACAATCACACGCAGGATGACATTGCGGAATGGTCTTACATGACCGAAGCCGCCACCCTCCTACGCGCGCAATCAGCACGCATCGCTGCGCTTGAAGCGAAGTTTACGGATGAGGTGGGACGGGAACCAAGCGCGGGTTAGCCTTGATTGAAAAGCCGGAAAACATCTTGAGTTGCTTTCCGTTCCCCAGATCGCCGCCGCTGCAATTCAGCCGGAGATTGATGCAATTGTCCTCCCACATGAGTTTGACGCGCTCATCCCATCCTTCGAAATAGTCGGCATGAAAGGTTGATCCAGGCGTCATCTGCATCCCCGGCATGTCATCGGATGAAAGCGACCATGTAGTAGCGCCTTCTGGCCCCACGCTATACCAGACCCCGAGGGTTAGCTGCGGTATGACTTTTGGATGTGTGGCGGGGCACTTCATTTGACCGGTGTTGGGGTCGCGCTTCATGTAGTTCATGTGTGAGCGATGGTCTGGCGTATCGAGGTGAATACCATCCCAGCAATCGGGCGCGGAGATTATCATGCCAAGCTGGTTGCCGGAGCCGCAGACAGCCGCCGCATTGCGCAGGCCATTTTGCGAAGCGGGATAATGCGCTTGCGTGGCGGTGGGGCCAGTGCAATTGTAATAGCCGCCGCCCGCCGTCATCGTCTGCATGTTGTAGCCGAAAATCATGCGCAGGCCGGTCGGGATCGGGACGCAATCGCCCTGATAAAGCGGGTTGCCCACCGTGCAGTAGGCGTGAGTTTTAGGATAGCGTTTATAATACAGGGCATTCACATCAGGTCGAACCACGTTGCCCTTGCCATCGAGCATCGCCGGTTCCCAATAGCCCGAGCGGTTCAGCGGCGAATTGCAGGTTGATGCGCCGGTTGTGCGAATGCTGGCATAGGTGGACGTCGCTGTTATCGCCGTGTTGCCGTAATACTGGTGAAGGTGAGACTTTCCCGACTGGTTCGGATAGACAATCGGGTCGTCATAATTCAGGCCAGCGGGCGCGCAGACAAAGCGGAATGCGCCGGGGTCGTCAAGGTTAGGTGTCGCGCCGGTAAAGCCCTTTGGCGGGATTGCACCCGTCCCCCATGCTGGCACGAGTTCCGTGTTGATATCCACGTCAGGCGACGGGACGAATGCGAGCGGGTGCAGCGTTGTGTCAACCGGAGGCGGAACAGGCGCAGGGCTTGGCGCTGGCGCTGGAGCGGGCACAGGGGCCGGTGGAGGCGCTGGTGGCACTTCCGCAGCCCTGATGGCCTTATACGTGGCCAGAACGCGCTTGAAGGCCGCTGTGCCGTCTTTGCTGCCGGATGTATAGGATTGCTGGCAGGCCGTGTTCGTAGCGCCACACAGGGCGCTTGCTGACAGATCGCGCGCGTCTTGGGTGTAGTTTGACGAGGCGAGGGCGGGGGCGGAGACAAATGCGAGGAAGAGGGCGCGTTTCATTGGGGCGAGTTCTCCACTTTGGCCTGCCGTTCGACCCACGTAATCAGCGCGTCGAGTTGCAAGGCCTGTTCCGATGCGGTCAATGCGTCTGCGGAAGAAAGTCCGTCTTGCTGGGCCGCTGCATCAGTTCCGCTGGTGGCGTTGGGAACGGCGGGCAGACCAGCGTTGCCGGATGCGCTTCGATTGCCTTGTTCGAGCAGGCGCTTGTAGCGAGCGCGCAAGTCAGCAACGCGGCGGTTGTAACCGTCAAGTGTCTCATCGGTAATGTTCCTTTGCTGGATCGAGACGCGGGCGAGATTGGCCTTTTGCGCAAGTTCGGCCTTGGCTTGTGCGTCCCTGAAACTGGCCACTGTCTCGGCATATCGCGCCCGTTCGGCTTTCAGGCTATCGTGGAGCCCGTTATTTGCCCGCCAGAGCCATGCACAGGCCACGAGAAGGGCGAGGGCGGCACTTTGCCAAGGATGGCGCACAATGAAGCCTATGGCGGCTCTGATAGCCTCCTTGACGAAGCCGAAGCCGCGCAAGAGCATGGGGAGCAGGAAGGCGGGCATCAGTTCTTCGTCATGGTGACATCATCACCACTATGCAGCGTGTCATCTTCCCCGCCCTGCACGTCGATTGACGCACCGAATGCGGACCCCTTGAAAGATCGGATGCCGTTTTCGATGATGTAGCCAATCGTCCCCAGCCCAAGGATCGAGAAGGCCCAGCGCAATGCCTCGCGCAAACCGTCTTCCGTAACGAGCCGGTCGGAAAGAGACCATGCCAGCACGAAAACTCCGGCAACCAAGGCCGCTTGAACAATGCTGCGCAATGCGCGCCGTGCGTCGGGTTTTTCAAAGATCATGCCGCCATCTCCGTTGCTTTGGCCAGCACCGCTTTGACGCGGGCCGTCCACCCCTTGCCGAATGTCGAAAACGTGCCGAGTGTTTGCAGGAACGCCATGCGCTTGGCGCACAGGTCGCCCACGGTCTGTTCGGGATCTGTGATCGCCGCGATTGTCTTTGCGCCGATCATGCCATCCTGCGGGACAAGCAGCACCGATTGCAGGAACCTTGCCGCCCGCCCGACGCCCGAATTGACCGCCAAGTCGAAGGTCGCATAGTCCACGCCCGAAGGCAGTGCATCGCCGTTCACCGCGTCCCAATACTGGCGCTTGTAAATCTGCCCAATCTCGTCCTGACTGATATGCAGAACGGATTGCTTGGCCAAGTTGCGCTTGACGCGGAAGTCATCATAGACCGCCTGTGTGACGCCCTTCATGGTCGCGCCGCCGGGGTCTTTCGGATGGTTCACAAAGCCGCCTTCATGCTGGAGCACGAGCGC
>JACCDG011280334.1_pt1 | contig 11803 bp, 19 predicted proteins | sample 7442471 | NCBI WGS metagenome assembly JACCDG01 (sample SAMN15323444, study PRJNA562643) | freshwater metagenome | isolation source: river surface water | place: USA:Blue River Watershed | collected 2017-08-17
CATCCAAGGGCATTTGACGAATAACACTAAGACTCTGACATGTCCGCTTGGAACAGCCCTCTTCAGCATCCGTATAGCCTGTAGCCGTTACTTCACACACAATCATATCGGGTTTGATATCATAGTAATTAAAGCAATCTTGTAATGTCGTACAAAAATGGAATCCGGATTCACAAAGTACGGGAGTTTCTTCATAAGTATGAGTAGACCCCACACCTTTGAAATCATAATCAAGACAAGTAAAGTCTGGATTGAACACTTTGTAGCCAGTGATGGTATTGTTGTGAATGGTCATTGATGAATCCTCTTAATATGTGGCTATTATAGGTAATAAAAAAGCCTCTGTCAAGAGGCTTAAATTACTATGTTACAGTCACTTGGTTAATCCTTAATTGCAATATAACTAAAACCAATGCTAAATATCATAGTCAAAATAAATGCAGTTGTCAACACTACCATAGATGGTTCGCTACTATTCTTTAGATACTCAAAATCACTCATTGGTTTTCTAGAATAATACATATTCAAGTTCTTAGTTAATGAATCCCTCATTCCCGTTACCGTTATCACCTTATGTTCTATTAAATCATCACGTAAGGCTATGTTTAGCATTTGATTATTAGACCAACCGAACACATATACCCATTCAATATTGGGGTAGTCTTTTGTTCCTATCACAATTATTGTATCATTTTTTTTGCCATTGAGCCATTTAGTTTTAAGCTTCTCTGCAAATAACCTATCTTGATTAGTAAAGACTAATACTACATTTACTTGTTTAGTCTCCCCTAATTTTTTTAATAATTCAGACAACATATCATCATACGATGATTTATCTGGAATAGTAACCCCATCAACTATTGTTCGATTAATCTTATAATAATCATATATTTCTAATGGATATTCAGGTAATCTAACTAAAGAGCTATCGCTGTAATCTTTCATATTAAATAAGCTGTTCTTAGCACCCTTAATATAATTGATATAGGTATCAGTTTTAGCTACTGCATCTTCTTTTTTGACAAGGGTAAACCGAGGTGGTTCATGATTCCCTTGCCTATCAATTCGATTAATTGTAAATGTACCTATAGTACTATGAATATTATAGTCATAGTCATTAGAGTGTTCATAGCAAGTTGAACAATGTGTACTGCAACTTTTGCCATTGCAAGTTCTTATACAATTACACGAATAGCTGTGTTCACATGAAACACTCTCTTTAATTTTATCAGTAACCCTGCCACTTAGAATTTGCGTATCTATCATTCCATAATAAGTACTTAGACATATTACGCCAATTGATAGTAATACACTAGCGCAACAGCAAATGAGTAGTTCTTTCCAACTATAATTAGGATTTTTATATTTTAAGAAAAATGGAATTAATAGAGGAACTATACAAACTAAAATCCAAATCATAGCATTCTCATAAGTAGCTTAGTGGACTTTTTAAAAAGTCTTTATATTGAAGGTATGAAAGTATAGCGTATTCCTTATAAGGCGAAACCGATAAGTGTGAAGCACGTTCATTATATTTTTTCTTAGTGTGGAGCACTCCTGTTCGGTATGTTTTGATACCCCTCTTAGCAAACTCAATAGCGGCATCTATCCCATCCCTAGAGACGATAAAAAGAATGCGTTGTACTTCACGTTCATATATGATTTTCATAATAATCCTAAAATTTCATTCAACTTATCACAAAATACCCCTAAAGCTATTAACTCCAGTTCCCCTAAATCCTTATGTTTATAAAAGTTATATTTCTTATTATGGTATAATATACGACCAACTTCAATATCTTTATATTCTACGATAAAAAAATCATGGTCGTAATTTGTGCTATGGATGTATTTCCAATTTCCTTTGCTTAATACACTATTTTTATATGAAGATTCACTGTCGAAGGTATAGTTGTTACTATTACCATATACTTCATCTTGTGTAAATGATTTCCCTTCTTTTTTAGAAATTTTCTTCAAGCATTCGTGTATTGACCCGTCACGATTATACAAGCGCCATTTATCGACATGTTTCCCCCAACGATACCCAGATGTTTTACAATGAACACATGATTTAGTATATTCATTATGTGATTTATAATAAGTCATTAATAACTCTCATATCCTTCATTAGTGGAAAAGATAACGTTCTTAATCCCAGCGGCTTCGATAGCCATTTGACAAATAGGGCAAGGTTTTGCACTAAGCAGATTACCGTCAACTCCAATATGAGTAACGATGATAGTATGAATATCCTTAGATTTTGCTTTAATGATTGCCGATACTTCTGCATGAAGATAAATTCGGTCAGGCATATTACACTTAGAAGCGTATGTGTATTGAGTAGGATGAGACTTGGTATAATTGTTAACGCCAATACTAACCACTTCACCTTTTTTGTTCAAACAAATAGCTGACAAGCGCCGACGTTTTCCGATCAGAGGAATATTTTCCGCAGTCATCTGCGAAATTTCTATTGCTTGCTTGATACGAGGCTTCATAGTAGTGTTGTTCAAGATTGTATACCTTTTAAACTATGAAGTCATTATAAACAAAAAAGACTTGCTATGCAAGTCTTTTTAACAAATTAATTTTATTTTATAGATGAAATGAATTGATGGCCTTTTCCTTGTTCTTTACTATGAATATCACCAGAAGAAATAGGTCTACCGTGAGCATCCCTTACATGTTTTTGAACATTTAAGACACTAACTGTAGCTTGATCGCCATCGTGAAAATGTGATACTGATACAGCAGGCTTAGAAGAATGTTCATAATAATGAGTTTGAGAAACAGGGCCAGAATGAAATCCTACACGTTTATACCCGGCTGCTTCTAAACTTCTATGGGAATCATGCATTGCTTTGGGAACACTGCTTCTACCATGTTCATCAGAAATGCTATGTTGGATATCACCTATGCTTTCCAAAATCATTTTTTCAAATCGTGAACTATTAATCATTTTTTTACCACTAACTGTTTATTTTATTTAATAAATTTTAATTTTTCGTGGTTTATTATACCAAGCATCTAGAAAAAGTTTTTTAGCATTTTTACTTGACAATGGTTTAATCTTTTGCTGTAGTGGAACTATGTTATCAAGTATTTCCCATTCAATTTCATATTTATTAATCATTAAATCTCTACGTTCAGTGGCTAATAATCTTAGGTCTGCATTCTTAATACATTTATCCATTATGAGTTGCATATTAAATTTGGTAAAAATATTATCTTCAATATGTTTTTCAATTAACTTATAATCAGGTAACATTTTCTTTAATGGACTAGAGATATCTCCAAGAAATGCTTCAGAAGCATCGTGTAATAAAGCTTGATGATAGTGTTCTGGCGCTACGTTCCATACTTCTTCTGCAACCAAGACACTGTGTTGAGCTACACTATAAAATTTATCACAATGACCATTAAACCTACACATTTGAGAAAGCGCATGTGCAATATCTTCTATGTAATATGTTGATGTTTCCGGATATAAGAAACTAAAATATTCTCCTGAGCATATTTGTATAGATGGATTTGATATACAAAATTCAGGATTGGTATTGCAAATATGATTTCTAAAATTACTCATATCAACTCCAATAAGAAAGAGGCTTTTGCCTCTTTCATTTACCTAATATAATTAGATTACTTTAGTCTAAAGTACAATTGCTCTACACGCTCTTTAGCGTCAAAGTAATTAGGTTGAAATGTAAAAGTATACTTCTTTCTAGTATCGCCTTCAACTGATTCAGCGAATGCAAACGTACGTCTATCTTTTAAGATAGTATGAAAGTCGCCAGCCATGTTAGGATAAAATTTCCCTACAGAAAAACTCTTACCATAACCGGGATACGAGTCACTTCGCCTACTGGTTCCATAGAAATACGCAACATCCTCATTGTGTTTCTTATGAAGAATAGAATCTTGGTTAAATTCTTCACCCCATTTTTTAGCATCGTTTAATAATTGATTATTATCGTCACCACGCTTACCGATGACTAAGAATGAATGTTCTTCTACAGGGCGTTCCGTAGGAGTTCCATAATTTTCAATATAATGGCCTAATACATGAATATATCCATATCCGGCTTCTTTTATTTTATCACGTAATATTTCATTATTCTTAATATTCGTTTCTAAGGGAACATCTTTACGAAACGCTGTTAATATTGCAATGTTACTATTAGTAGCGTGATAAGTTACACGACCAAGTGTACTTTCATTTAATGGTACATTCTCATAGGATTCTTTTAATAATTGCTTAAAACTTTTCATTTATATCTCCAATTGATTAACTATTTAACTATTTAACTATACCACATCCGTTAAAAATACCCAATATTTCTTTGTCGGATATTGTAACTAATCGTTCAGAGTCCATGCAAGTTTCATTAACAACATACTTATCTTCTACAATATCAATGATTTTAGTATCGTAATATAGCCTATCGTTGAAGTGTGAACGTACAAGTACTCTATCATTTTTATTATACATCATATCACCCCATTATGAAATAAATCTGTGATTTCTTGTTCAGTTTTCGTAAGTGCATAATACGCCTTCAAAATATCCAAATAACAATTACTCAATGAAATATGAGGTATGTCGTTATATTTCGAGGCAAGCATATCTGCTAATGGCTTTAATGTATTTTCAGATAAACATACATCAATAATAGTTGTAATGTCCTTCACGTAATAATTATACTTATAAGGAAGTGTCGCACCAAAATAAGAATACACGTTTTGTAGAATAACAGGGTCGAATGACTTATCCCTTACAAATATTTTTGTACGTGAATTACAATGTTTAGTAAAAAAGTCATTGAATTGGATAGGTAACTCATTTAAATCAATTTTTGTTTGCTTTGAAATGTGATTAATGACATCTGAATGTATATTTTTCCAATAGCTTACTGTAGATGGGTTTTTAGTTCTATGGTATTCATTTATTTGCTTGTTAATGTTAAAATATAAATCTAATGTATTATACGTGTTTCTATTTTCTATAGTATCAAATCTTCCGGCTACTACTGAAAAGTTTAATATTGCAGTTGACGGACAATCATCTAATGATGAAAAATCATATATTAAAAAGTCTGAGGGCATTTGTTTTTCCTTTATTTCTAAATCTGTACGAACTTCCATAATTAATTTACCTAAGTAATTTGTGCCGTAGTTATTAGCTAAATCTACTCCCCAAAAAGTATCGCCCCATGTATTTCCTTCTTGAATATACGTATTACCAGTATTGATTAATAATTCCTTGAATGGACATTGGTTATATTTCTGCTTAACACATTCTTTCATTACTACTAACTTAACGTTATCCCAATTTTCTATGAGTTTAACTGTTTTAGAATGTTTTTTTACTACTGAAGGCGATTCTGTGGTGGAACAAAATAGTTTCCAAGATTTTAAATTTGATTTAGCTGATTGATATGCGTGTTCTATTGATGGGTATTCAATATCGTTTAATACAATTTTACATTTAGTAAAATTACTTAACCAACTATACTTGCCATGAAAACGATTGATTTTCTGCATGTTGATTTATCAGTGAGGTCTTCTACGACCTCACTTTCCTCCTGAGAAAGTTGATAATACATCAAATCTTCATCTGAAACTAAGCAAGAATTTTTAGCTTCATACGCTTTATTTCTATGTTCCCCAGCACCTTTTTGAAAGGTTTTCATGTGTTTTGCTACTAGATTGTTCATACATACTCCAAAGAATTTATTTAATCAATGAAGATAGTATACTACACTAAAACTTAAAATACAACACTACTAGATAATAAAAACGAGTATATTGTCATGGCTAAAAAGAAAATAAGCACTCATTTATATGTATTACAGTGTGGTACACGATTCAAAATAGGGGTTACTAATAATATAGAGAAACGTATTGCTAGTCTTCAAACAGGCAATCCAGAAAAAATTGAATTAATTCATATTGAAGAACGACAAAATCCAACAAAAGCTGAAAGATATCTTCATAGATGTTTTCATAAAAATAGGCTTAAGGGAGAATGGTTTGATGGAATATCCTTGAAAGATATTCGCATCAAATTACTTTTATTTTTTGACCAAGATTAGCTAAATGTATACTCTATCACATAATCTGGAATAGCCCCTTCAGAAAATAATAAAGATAAGTATACTCCAAATTGTGTAGTGTCTATCTTATTAAGATGCTCGGACGGAACTTGTCTGTATTCATTACGATAAACCCCAGATGTTCCGTCTGAATGGGTTACTATATTTTCAGTAGTTTTATGTTGTAGCGACTCTATAGGTTTAAAATACTTTACCTTATGAATAAAAGTACCATATTTATTAACCGATGGTTCAGCTTCCCAATCAATACCTTTCTCATATAACATACCCTTACGGTCTTTAGAATGCTTTCCAATAAGCGCTTTACTAGAAAAGTTAGCATACGCATATGAACTAATACTATTCTTAATACAGTCTAATTGTCTCCAACAAATATTCTCAAATGCTTTTTGAATATTCGGAACTTGAAACACTCTAGCATCAAAAAATGCCAATGTACTTGATTTTAGTGGCAAGTGAAGTTGTACTTGATTATTAAAATGTGCTGTGCATACACTAGATAATAATGAAGTATATTTTTCAACACGGCCATTGAACATAAGATTTTCAGAAGTTGGATTAAACCATATAAGCGTAATCTCGTCCGATTGGGTGTATGAAAAATCAGCCTGAAAATACTTACATAATTCAATGCACGTATTTTTCATACACTTCATTAAATCACTATCAATTGGCCGTTTAAGCCCTCTAGTGAATTTATGAAACGCTTTTCCATCTAATCTAGCGACAATTGGAATGTGCGGAATAAAATAATCTAATTTATTTGATTCATATTTCTTTTGCTCATCGCCTAATATGTTAAATGTTTTTGCTTTTGGCGGATAATATAAAGTCATTTACTAATCTCTCTATCATTAAGTCTATTATATCTGTCAATATACCCTTGTGCAAGCCAGTTCTTAATCTCCGGATACCGGGCAATCATAATATCCTGATTTCCGATATCCCTAGCCCAATAATAGGCATACTTACTATCGGTAATACGGTCAATCATAATATACTGATTTCCGATATCCATAGCCCAAAGATACGCATACACGCTATCGGTAATACGGTCAATCATAATATCCCGATTTCCGATATTCATAGCCCAATAATACGCATACTCACTATCGGTAATATGATTAATCATAATATCCTTGTTTCCGATATCCCTAGCCCAACAATAGGCATACTTACTATCGGTAATACGGTCAATCATAATATCTGCATTGCCGATATCCCTAGCCCACCAATACGCATACTTACTATCGGTAATACGGTCAATCATAATATCCCGATTTCCGATATCTCTAGCCCAAAGATAGGCATACTCACTATCGGTAATGTGCTGCGCTACCTCATCCAAGGGTATTTGACGAATAATACTAAGACTTTGACACGTCCGCTTGGAACAATCACCTTCGGCATCGGTATAGCCTGTAGCCGTTACTTCACACACAATCATACGGCGGGTGATATAATAGTACTTAAAGCAATCTTGTAGGGTGGTGCAAAAGTGGAATCCGGATTCACAAAGTACAGGAGTCCCTTCATAAGTATGAGTTGTACCCACACCTTGAAAATCATAATCACGACAGGTAAAGTCTGGCTCAAATACTTTGTATCCAGTGATGGTATTGTTGTGAATGGTCATTGATGAATCCTCTTAATATGTGGCTATTATAGGTAATAAAAAAGCCTCTGTCAAGAGGCTTAAATTACTACATCAACACACCCCAATGTCTGCGCTTCTTCCCCACTATAAAACTTATCACGTTTACTTTTAAAGATTTTTTTCAATTGCTTTTTTGTGATGTTTGTATTCTGTAAAATTATATCATTAAGAATTTTCTGAAGGCGTGAGTCTTCTTGTAACCCTTCAACCCGCTCTTGTATTTTACCCCAACTCACATTACTCGCTTCGTGTAGCATGTAAGAAGATTCTTGATAACAAAAGCGCTTATGCCCGCATATAGCTATAATAAATGCCGCCGACATTGCACATCCGCTAACATATGTATGAATAGGAGTTTCGCTATTACGCATAATACCTATAAGACCTAAACATGGGTATACGTGACCGCCATAGCTATTAATAAGAAGGATAATAGGTTTGGGGTCATACTTCATACCAAACGCTTTAGCTGTTTTTTTCAATTTTTCATCATGTTCGTTAATAGAATTAATTGCGTGTACTACTTCTGCAATACTTTCTGGTGTAACGTCTGAATAGAATGTAATAGTCCTATCAATTGGATTTTCTAATTGCATGGTAAAACTCCATTTATTAAAATAAGTATGACTTAAAAGCCACGATTGATTTTTTGATTAAAGAATCTGTATGATTGTATTTCTGGGTGGTTATTGTTATGTAGGTGTTGTGAATACTCTTCGTATGGCATGAAATGAGCATCGTATATCTTGAATCTTCTTCCAAATGTTTTGTTTGAATCTTCATACACCAATGGTTTTTTTATTTTTAATAGTTGATTGGCTTTAAACAAATACTCTTCTTCATGTGGAAATTTAGAGAATGCTGCAATATATCCACCAACTTTATGATCTGGGGCTACGTGTATTCTTAGAATATGTGAAAATCCATCATTTCCTATATCAGCAAACTTTCTAGCCTCTAGAATATTAAGACTAGAGGATGTAAAACTAGGTATGTGGATTATACCGTCTCCACCTGTAAATTGATCAATCTTTGATTTATTACCTACACCAGAGTATACTACAAATGGTTTATCATGTCTAGGGAAATCATCTAAGATATCATTCATAGTATACGTATCCCTCCGCATAGAAGCGTCATTGCGAACTCTACTCACATCACCTAATTTCATATTCCAAAGGTGAGCGTTTATCTGTTTACTGGATTCAGTATACCGTTTAAATGTATTTTTATCTTTTTGTTTAATATTACTTGGGGTTAAAAATTGACTAAGGTATTTGTGTTTATCAGTATGAATAGGCTTATCATTTTCATCAAATGATGCTCTTGGAATTTCTAAGTAACCAATATTTAATTCAGGTTCTTCGTAATTCTCAATTAAAAAATCAATAAAAGAAGTCATAACGTTTCCTTATTATACAACCAGATAGCATAGGCGTCTATAATATCTGATACAGGATTCCCTATAGTATCTGGATTAGAAGTTTTTTCATTAATAGTTAGATGTAGGTCATAAGTTTTATGTTTATCCATAAAAGAAGTATACATAATTCCCTTATTACAATTACCCCGGCCCGTAAAGAATTTTTTTATAGTGGCGGGCGGAACATCTGAATATTCAATACCTGCTTTATAGAGCTTATATTTTAATACTTCACAATTTTCAGCTATGTTAAAAACTTGCCCAGCAATACTATTATAGCTATATCCTTCGATTAATACTCTTTCTATTTTTTCTTCAATTATTTTTTTAAAAAAATAATCAGACACTTTATCATAACGCTCTTCATTACTTTTATATAATGGGTAGTCTAATAGTGTTAAATTCTTATGTAAAGACATATGCCTTTTTTTGGTAGCAAATGTAAGTATTTTTAATTCATCGAATGAATTAATACATGAATCACCGTATACCATTGCCGGACATGCTATTGAATAGTCTATCCCTGCAATAATCATCATGTGCCTTTTATATAAGTATGATAACGAGTTCTATGGTTTTTAGCAATAGAAGAATGATGTAGTGCTTTTTCTGTATTCCCCTGTCTAGCGTAAAAATTCGCTAAGTCATTATGGTGGCGAGCATAATTAAAATGCATTTTAGCTCTGAGTAATTGATACTCGGAAGATTTAGTATCTACTTGCTCTGATCTTACTCTAGCGTTTTCCGCATCTTTTACTGCGGCGAATGATTCTTCAAGTCCTTCTGATAGGAATTGTTGAAACTGTAATAAGTTCACTCTTCACTCTCCGTGCATATTTGTTCACCACAATAAGGACAGTATGTTATTTCAAGGTCTGAGTATAATTGCTTTATTTGATATTCACTTTCACAGTTAATACAAATGATGTTTACTTTATCCATTTAAGATTCCTTTCTAAAAAATATACGATAGCTCATTTACGAGCTATCGTTTCATATGTAGGTGTATTATTTTTCTTATAGAATTTTTCAATGGCAAATACCCACTCTCTACATAATCCGGAGCGAACAATATCTTCAGAAGTAAATTCTACAATCCCTGTATATTCTTGTAATTTAGGGTTAGATTTAACCATATCTATAGCCCATTGCAATCCATTAAGTCCCTTAATATCTGTTTGAAATAAATCACCATCAAGTATAACTTTTGAATCTTCTCCAACACGAGTCACGAAGGATACCATTTCATCTACTGTAGTATTCTGCGCTTCGTTTACTATAATAATAGCATTACTAAAGCTTCTTCCACGAATATATTCAAATGGCACTATTTCAATTTCAGAATGCCTTAATGCAATCTCAAATCCATCTGGAGAAAGAATCTTTTTAAGAATCTGAATAGGCTCTGCAAGCGTGGCTTCCATTTTTTCGTATACCCCACCCGGAAGGGCAGCGGGAACCTTCCCACCAATGCCTATATTAGGTCTAGTTAAGATGATTTTGGTAATATTCTTTTTCAAAAACTCTTGGGCGCAATAGGAAATTGCGAGGTAGGTTTTACCAACGCCAGCCGACCCATAACTGAATATTTGATTACAATTTTGTAAACACTGTAGATAATGCGCTTGTTTATCATTTAGCGGAACAATCGCCTTAATATTCTGTACTCGTTCATTATGGTGTTTTTCAGTTTTGACTCCGGTAGATTGTTCTTGCTTATCCAACTTTTTATGTTGGCGTTCTAACCGTTTGATTTGGTGAGGGGTAAGATATTCTTGAAATTGATGTATTTCATCGTAACTTAATGCCTTGCGGGTCATATTAATTTCCTTTTCGAGTTTATGGAAAATAGCATCGCAAATTATTTTTTGAATTGAAATTCACGTTGCTGGTCTAATACCTGTGCCAATGATGTTGCCATTGACTGTATACGCCTTGCAGTAGATTTATCTCCTTTCATTACATATAGATTGTTTAACGCCTTTAAGTGTAGATATAAGCTTTGATAATTATATCTAATAACATCCGCATAATCATCACGGTTATCCTTCACTTGCTTATCATCGTATACAGTTTCTGTTAGATAATTTTCTTCAAGAAATCTTTGAATAATTCTTTGCTCAGTGATTAATTGTGATTCTACCATGAAGTTTGAAAATGTCTTCATAAAAGCTCCATTACATAATTTAAGATATTTAGCGCCTCTTAAACATATTTTACTTATAACATAAAAATAAGGATTTTGCAAATGATTTTTATAGAACACTTCAACGAATCTTTCGTCAGAATAAACACCGATATAGCTACCCTTAAAACCATTGCAGGTAGATTTTCATTCCGTGTACAGGGATTTCAGTTTATGGCAAAGTATAAGGCCGGGATTTGGGATGGATTTATTAGACCAATTAATACATTGAATGGTCTTTGTCCGAAGGGATTAGTGCCGAAGGTAATAGATTATTGCAAAGAAAATGACTATGAAGTAAAACTTGACAAAATGGCTTTTTCTCGCTTTAAAGAAACTATCAACTTTGACCACAAAGAATACAAATTACCGTTTGAGCCATATGATTATCAAATAGCAGCGGTAGAAAGGGCATTATC
>JACCDG011345377.1_pt1 | contig 11803 bp, 11 predicted proteins | sample 7442471 | NCBI WGS metagenome assembly JACCDG01 (sample SAMN15323444, study PRJNA562643) | freshwater metagenome | isolation source: river surface water | place: USA:Blue River Watershed | collected 2017-08-17
CCAATGCCGTTACTATTAATTGTATCCATATAAGTTAAATCTAAAATTATATAGCTCATCTCGATTATTTTCAATTGGCTATATGCGTTCTGTAATTGAGCAGCCTCAGGAAAATTAAGTGACTTTGTTAATAGTTTTATTACCCATATGTCTCTGATTTTTTCAGTTTTTATGCTATTCATGACCTTTCCCATTATTTTATTTCAGTCGATTTTGTATACATATAGCTACCATCATTAAAAATCCTGATTTCTTGTTCGACTGGTTTTCCATGCCTACCAGTCTTATGCACAATTTTATCAAAACCTTTATTGTAAAATTCTTTAACATAAGAATCCATCATCGCTTTTTCCATCCCATTATCCTTGAAGGGAGTTTTGGTTTTTCCTTCCAGAGATTTGCCATAACTCATATTAACTTCAAAAGTTTTGCCTTTAACTTTTCCATTCATTGTAGCTGTAAATTGTTTGGTATTAATGTTAACATCTCTATATATTCCAGCAGCCTCTCCTATCCCATTGCGAGTAGCCTGACTAATATTAGAACGATCAATAACTACAAGATCTCTTGGCTTTTCACTAATTCTAACATTTTTAAGTTTTGCTAAATCCTTAATTTTCGAGGCTTCTCTTGCAGCTGCATTCGGAAGTGTCGATTCAGCATATGCCTCAATTCCTTCGCCAACGCCTTTGGCAGCATTCTTACCAACTTTACTAAGAGCACGTCCGGCTAATTGCCCACCGATGCCACCACCTATTCCTCCTAAAATTCTTGGAGTATAGTAGTCAAAATTTGACTCCCCCTCCTCTCCTAATCCTTGAGTGTCAAAAAGAAATTCTGCTATTGCTACGCCTCCCAGTAAAATGGGTAAAATATAATTATGCACCAACACCCCATTATCCCCAACATAGTAGGTATGGGTATCTTCTACTTCGAAGTTGTAGACTGAGATTGATTCTTCATGGATTTGTTGTGAGTTAGATTTGAGTTGGACAATATTTCCGCTTGCGTTTAAAAGTCTATCGCCTGCTTTTAAATCTTTCGCTTCTACCCAACCGCCAGTCAGTGACGTTGAACGCTTGTTTGCCTCTTCTCTGACAACATAAAATGGATGACTCCATGTTGTCTCAATTATTTCGCCTACCGCTAATTCTAAGTTGTAAAGTAACTCTACTTCATGATGGAATAACTCCGTCACTTTCTTGTAACTCTTTACTTTCGTATTCTCATCAAAGCTCAATACAAAATCCCCAGCCTTGATAGTCTCAATCGCTACCTTCTCTTCTTGCTTTGGGCGAATCGGCGTTAGCTTCTTCCCTTTAACACGCCGACCAGGCTCTCAGCTACCGTCAATAATTTGCTCCTCACGATTTAGCTCAAAGCGTTTCCAATTATGCAAATTATTGACGACGCTTCGATCCTTTTCGCTCAGAGAAGTTACACGTTGTTATTCTCTGCTAAACTTATTTTTGAATATCTTTAGGAAAATCACCACAACCAAAAAGTAAAAGCTGTTCCGTTCCTGTTATCAGATCAAATCTATAGCAACGTTTTACAAACCAAGCATAACCAAAGATTGTATCCATTTCAAAAAGTTTGTAATATAAATAATTATTTACAATTTTTATTGCATGGATTCTTGGCAATCCGCCACCCGGGCCAAGCCTATAAATATATTCCTCAAAATCTTTTGTCGTTATTTTTATATATTGTCTTCCGGCAGGGTAACGAATCTTATACTCTCCTATCACACTAATTAGTTCTTTTTCATTACAATTTAATTGATTAGAAAACAAAACTATATCTTCTTTTACTTCAATCTCGGGTGAATTTGTATATTGACTACACTCAAATTTTACTATTTTTATTATTTGTTTTGGTAAAGATAAATAAATATACCAACTTGTCTGGACTACAATAAATAAAAATAGTAAACCGAGTCCAATACGGTAAAATTTCTTTAACATTTTCTTACTAATTCCCATTACAACTTTTGGTTACTCCACACAAAGGATCAACCTTTTTTGGGCAAGACATGTTCTCTCCACAAGCCCCTTGATCAGATTTTTCGTTTTGTCGTGTTTGTTCTGTAATATTACCATTTACATAAGACAAAACCCGATTACCCTTTCCTACATCTTTGTAAAGACTTTCAGGTTTTATATAAAAATTGTCACCCTCTTTCATTCCTCCACTTTTCAAAACATTACAAGCCACAGTCGTACAATTATGATACAGTGCATTATAAGAGTCAAAAGTGTGTGCTTCAAGGTTCGCTGCTTCTTTTTTAGCATAATCTAAAGCCTTTTCACCTGAAACATCAGGTAAATGAACTACTTTAGCTGTAAAATTGTTGGTATCATACTTGTTATCCATAATACCTTGAATCAGTTTCTTTTCAGATTCTTTGGTAAGAGAACCAGAACTATCAAACTTTAAATCTTTAATGCCAAGCTTTTTGACATCATCTATTCTGAGAACGTATCCATGTTTTGATTGTTCGTAACCCTCAATCGCATCTTCACCCCTTCCATAAGGTCCATATTCGATTAGAAATACCTTTCCATCTTTAGTAGTAACTGCTGTCATGGTATGGCCTAAATTTTGATTCAATCGTTGAGCTGCTTCAGGAACATAAATTAAATAAGCATCATTATGCACTAACACTCCATCCACCCCAACGAAATAAGTATGATTATCCGCAACAGAGAAGTTGTAGACGGTCTCGGACTGAGAGCTTGGAGTAATCGAAGCGATTAAGAGTCGTTTACCACCAGCAGTCAGCGAAACATCCCCCGCCTTCAAATCCTTAGCAGAAATCCATTCTCCGTTAAACGAACCAGTCCCCTCGCCTTTTAGGAGAGGGCTTCTCTCAGAAGATAAACCAACCCCAAAAGAGTTGGGTGAGGTAGTCCCCTTTCCGCTTCGGAGAGGGCTTGTTGTAGAAGATGAATCAATATCAGAAAGATTGGGAGAGGTAATAGCCCCAACCAGAGACGCACCTAACTCCACTTGTCCGCTCTCCCGCACAACACCCTTCTTCAGAACCCAGAAAGGATGATTCCAAGTAGTCTCTAACTTCTCCCCACTCACAAGAACCACTTTGTAGATACGCTCCGTTATCCTCACAAACGTATCCGTTACTTTCTTGTAACTCTTTACTTTTGCGTTTTCATCAAAACTTAAAACAAAGTCTCCTGCTTTAATTGTCTCGATCGCAACCTTCTCTTCATAACGAGCATCAGGAGCCAAACCACCATTACGCGCTTCTTCATAATACCTTGCCTTTAGCTTGGTAACAAGCGTCCCCTTGGTAAAACAAGTCCTCGGATGAAAATTCCCATCCGCATCGACCATCCCAGACTCTCCCGATACTCGGTTTCCTACTCCGAATGCCTGACCAATATTTCTAAATCCATCGGTTATCTCACCGAGAATAGGATTACGATCAGAATCCCCACGAAGTCGATTCTCTATACCAGCAGACTGCATACGCTGATCTATGATTTGCAAGGCAGCATGTCTTTCTTCTTGAGTCATAGTCTTAGGATCTTTGTTATGAGGAGCTGGCAAAGCAGGCTTAGCCTCTTGAAGAGCAGTATTTACTGCCGCAGTTTCCCTCGCTTCCATTTCCCGATCAAATCCTTCTTGTGCCCGATTGACTCCCATATTCGTCAAACGCTCATTCGCAAAATTCGTATTAACCTGAAAACTTCCATCACTCGATGACGTAAACAAATTCGTATTATCCACTTCTCCGGTTATGTTTGCTCCCTGCCTATCAAAATTAAGACCAAGACTATTTGAATTGTTCAGACTATAACTAATTCCAGCCGATGCTCCGGTAGCAGAGTTCCATCCAACATTCGCTCCAAGACTTGATAAAACTTAACTAAAGATATAGCTTCTTTTTTAGCCTTATATTACCATTGTTATAGAAGACGATATACTAACTGGCGTTTAGAAGGCGGACTACCTAGGGAGTTGTTGCGCTTCCTGCCGCCGGATAACCGCCTTAAACCCCCTACTTACCTCCCTTCAAAGCCCCTACTAAGTATATAGTCATTCTATAGGAAGCGTATACACCGTGTTATCCTCGTTCTTAAGGAGTCTATTTTTAAAAGAGAAGCAAATTGTGGTTAGAAAAGGAAAAGATAGGAAACTTCAAATTTCAATGAAGGTGTAAGAATTCTTTTCGTCTAAAGGAATCGACTCTTCTCTCTTCTTTGGTTCCTTAGTTGGTAAAATGTCCTCAGAATCACTTTCCTGAAGTGTATGTAAAATCATTGCCAACATAGCTTTATTCATTGAATTTTGTTTTCCCTGTATCATAGTCTTATTCTCCAATTTAATATTGAGAATCATTCTCAATTAATAGATGTTTTTGTAAATAATAAAATCTACATACCCTTCTCCAAAAGTAATCTAAGAGAATAGTATGAAAAAAACTATTTTTACCTATATTTCTCTCTTTTTATTTTCCTGTAATCCCGCCTGGAATGGTATTCCTATCGCTGAAGACATTTTAGGAAATAAAGATGAGTTAGAAAACATAGATCTGCAAAAAAGAAACTTAACTTTACTAGTAATTGCGTCTTCAACAAGATTAGTCAATGCAACTAACCAATCCTTCGCGGGAAGTGACGGTGTGAGTCGAGAAATGAGAGTATGCCCTAATACAGAGCCTGCCAATCCTAAATCAGAAACAACTGCCACATCAGGTAATATAATCGTTCGAGGTGGATCTTCTCAGGTTAGCGCAAATAATCAGGATGCCTTCTTGCAAAGAAAAGATGGAAACAAAGTTCTATGGTGTTATCTTTACGACTCCTCTCCTGATGATTCTGGAGTCAGTTCTATTTTTTTTGACGGAAAGAATTTGATTGTAGCATTCACCGTGACTGGAGGAAACACAAGCCTAAAAGCATCTACCGATGCATTCCAAAAAAGCTATGGATCAAATGGAGGTCCTAAAATCACATTTCTAGCCATCCTTAATCCGGAAACTGGAATTATTCAGAGAGGGACTTTTCTTGGAACCAGAATGGACAATAATACACAGGGGAAAGTGAGCGGTCTTGGTGTAAGTTCAATTTCTATTTCAGGGAATGACTCCATAAACCTGACTGGCTCAGCTTGTTATGACGAAGGCTCTGCTGCAAATAGCATCGCATCGGACAAAAGCTGTTCGATTGGTTGCTCAGGAAACCCGCCGTGGAGTGGTTCTTTGAAGTTTACTTTAACTGAATTAATTTCTGGAAAATGCCAGTGAGAAAAAATACTCTTTGAATGAAAAAAAAATCTTATAAAAACAAGAATGACTAATGGTTTAGATTATTTTTTTTGGTAGAGTAGAGATACATGAAATTAAAAGGGCTCTGCCCTCACTAGAAAATATTTTAAGGAAACAATCATGGTAAATATCGGAACTCCAAAATCAAAGTCAGCAACCAAACTACTATTATTAGGCTCGGGTGAATTAGGAAAAGAAGTCACCATTGAAGCACAAAGGTATGGTATTCATGTAATGGCTATCGATAAGTATTCCGATGCTCCGGCAATGCATGTTGCACATGAGCATAGAGTCATGAATATGCTAGATGCAAATGAACTTCGCAAAGTTGTTCATGAATTTAATCCAGATTATATTGTTCCAGAAATAGAAGCCATTGCAACCGATATGCTATTGGAATTAGAAAAAGAAGGCTTCAATGTTGTTCCAACAGCAAAAGCAGTCAAGCTTACAATGAACCGGGAAGGCATACGCAAATATGCCTCTGAAGAACTTGGAATCAATACCTCAAAATATCTCTTTGCCGGGAACAAAGAAGAATTTTATAAAGTCGTTAAAGAAATCGGAATCCCCTGCGTAGTAAAACCAGTAATGAGTTCTTCCGGGAAAGGACAAAGTGTAATTAAAGATAAAATGGAAATTGAAGAAGCCTGGGAATATGCACAAAAAGGCGGACGTGCAGGTGGAGGAAAAGTAATTGTAGAAAGCTTTATCGAGTTTGATTATGAAATTACTCTTCTCACGATACGTCATGCGGGAGGGACAACCTTTCTAGACCCAATCGGTCATTTACAAATTAATGGTGATTACGTTGAATCATGGCAACCACAACCAATGTCAGAAGCCGCTCTCAAAGAAGCACAACGAATCGCGAAAGTTGTCACAGATGGTCTTGGTGGCTACGGACTATTTGGCGCAGAATTTTTTATAAAAGGAGACACCGTTTATTTTAGCGAAGTCTCTCCTCGCCCACATGATACAGGAATGGTTACTCTTATTTCTCAGAACCTTTCTGAATTTGCACTCCATGTTCGGGCTATTCTCGGTTTGCCGATACCGAATATACGCCATTACGGTTTTGCTGCGTCATGCGCAATACTCACCGAGGGTAATTCCGATGAGCCAATCTATGAAAATATAAATGAAGCTTTATCTGAGCCGGATACTGCACTTCGACTTTTTGGAAAACCAGAAGTAAAAGGTAGAAGAAGAATGGGCGTTGCACTTGCTTTAGGTGATACCTTAGAAGATGCAAGACGTAAAGCAATTAAAGTAGCAGATGCAATCACTATTAAACTTTAACTCAGCTTGCGCAAGGTGAGTTATCATTGACAATGAGACTAGAATTAAAATTATGGACTTATCCGAATGGAGGAAGTAGGGTGTAATTCCCTCGCTGTCCCGCAACTGTAAAGCCAGATACTCCTCTTTATGTTACTTTCTCGTGGAAAGGAAAGTTTCATTGAAAGATTCTTTAGTAGAGATTCAGATACTTTGATAAAAATTATTTTAAAGGATAATGGTTGTTAGGTGTCTAAATTGGAATTTTTGAGAAATCTATCTGAGTTAAAACAAAAACTTTAATAAAGATAGAAATCTCGCAAAGAAGCAGTTCAATATGACTGTGTAAATGATTCCAAATAGCTTGACAGCGTGATCAAAAATAAGTAAATAATTTTCACGCAAAGTATTTGACAACACTGTAAGAATCTTTCTTTAGAGGTTCGTATAACTCCTTCAGGAAATTAAAAATTTTCTTGGAGAAAACTATGTTTAAAAAAATCACAATCGCGGCTACACTTTGTTATGCCGTGCTATTCCTAACCAATTGTCAAAACACCGCAAGCTCTGATGACTCTGCAAAGAACAATGCTCTTCTTGCAGCAATCGTTCAGACACAGAATTTAAATACAGCTAATGCAACTATAGCAAATTTAAATAATAGTCAATTTATATTGAATGGAACCTGGAATTCTTTTACAGGAAATGCTACTACAGGTGCTGCAATAGTTACAATCTCAGCAAAGCAAAATTCAAATGGAGTCTATGTAACTGACGGCATTGGTTATAGTTCCTGTAATATTATTGCATCATTTGATAATTCAAGTGGATATTATATCACACAGAATCCAGAAAATAATGGAGCTTGCTTTACCGGCGATACCAATAAAGGTAAATTTTTCAAAACAATTTTCTTTGCAGAAGGAAGTAAATATTGGACGTGCACAATATTCACGCCGGTCGCAACAGCGGCATTAGCTGTAGCTGTCGTTGATAACACAACTAAAACAAGTCCGGGAACATCCGGTTGTGGTGGATTTGCATGGAGTAGATTAGAAAAGAAGTAGAACTTCGTCAGAGTATAGTATCGTAAGGACTTGATTAATCAAGTCCTTACGATACGACCCTTACGATATTACTCTACTCACACCGACAGGAGAAACTTATGCAAAAAGCTATAATCACCTTTATCGTTCTAGGATTGACGGCATGCAGCTCTGGCAAATCCAATAAGAGCAATTCTGTATTAGCCGCAGCACTGATAATGTCTCAATCCACTAAATCATCAATCTCCGCAAGTGTTGCAGTAACAATTCCTTCAGACACTGCTGATACAGTCACTTCGGCTCCCAATAATACTGGAAGTGGATTTCAAGATAGAACAAAATCAATCAATGGAATCAGAGGTGCCGGTCTTAGTTCTGGATCGGGAGATGTTTTCTCTCTTACAGCAACAGGAGCTACAGCTAGTATGGTCTTAGAATGGAGCGGTAAACGAGTATTAAACGGTAGTGGTGTAGATTTTATCGTTTTTGAAAATGCATTTCAATACAATGGCAACCCCTCCTCTGTTTTTATGGAAGCAATCATAGTAGAAGTAAGCCAGGACAATGTAAGCTACTGCGGATTTTCCCCTGATTACACATTCACACCCGAAACAACTTATAGCACAAATCCTACTCACTGGAAACGATTCGCGGGGATAACACCTGTTCTCTACAATATTGAATCCAATGTTTTTTCAGGCAATGATTTGTATGACACAACAAAGACCGGTGGTGACGCATTTGATTTAGACAATCTAAGCGCGACTAATGATTATGGTATTGGTTGTTCTACAACCCTTCGTGATAAAATTAAATCCGAAGGTTTCATTTACTTACGATTAACCGCTGCAACCGCACGAACCAACGCAGACACAGGAGCAAACTTCCTGCAAGACACCGGAGCCTTTGGAGGTGGACCTGATATCGATGGAGTTATTGCTCGCTATAGAGCTACACGGTAAAATATGCCAGGTAACGATAATTTATCACCAAAAGAAAATCCATCTACGGATAATCCAAATATGTCACCGGATGGTTTATACTATGTAGAAAATGGTCTCTATGTTTTCACAGAAAAGTTTCATTTAAAACGTGGATACTGTTGTGGCAACGGTTGCAGGCATTGTCCTTACAAGAAGGCATAGTTATACTAAGAGCTTTTTTGTTTTTATGAAAAGTTTTTGCGGATAAGAAAAATTTTGCGTTGTTGCTATACTTTAACGTGATACCCACGTGCAAAGTCATGAAAGTAGCGCTGCAAAGTCCAGTAACTTTTTAGTTCTAAACTGGGAGTAGTAGGAACTGATTCATGATTAAAGAATTTAGATAAGATTTCCCATAATCCATCATAGTCAAGTTGGAGTAAGTAGGTAAACAGCCAACAGCGAGATTTACCAAAAGCAATGGAAAGTTCCCCTAGTTCGATCCAATCCGAATTACCCGGACGAAAACTTATCCTTTGCAGATTCTGCTTTTCTTTTTGATATTCAGTTTTAATTTTCCTCGGTTTAGGAAGCATCCCTGAGTGGGTAATAATTCGATACATAGAAAGTAAATTTCTGAGGTAAACGGCTGTATTCCGACCATGCTCTTCATTGCGTCTTTTCAAAAAAAATTCTAGGAGACATTCAGGAATTAAAAGAGTAGAAACAGTTTTCTCTTTATAATTCATATCCTGGATTTTGTATTCATCTTTATTTTTAAAAACAATCATGCAAATATAGGTTTTAAAAATTTAAAAGTGTGCAGAAATTTTTCAATAAAATCTGTTCTACAGTGTAATTCTAAAACTTTTTTATAAAAAGATTAGCAAGGTTATTTCCTTTTTTCTAATTTAGAATTCTTCAATCCAGTTTCTCTTTCTCGTTTTCGATTTTGGATTAATTCTTCTATATATTGATTATAATCATCTTCTAAAAAATCAATCCCTGCAAAGCCTAAAGCGAAATCTGCTAATTCTAAAAAGTTAAATTCAAAACTGAGTCCGAAAATAAAACCAGCGCGGACTTTAATTCGTCCGTAGTAGGTTAATGGGGCTTTGCCTAGTAAAATTTTTTTAATAGAATATTTTTTATTTCGCAAGAAATAATAATTCTCATGATGGTCACGTTTATCTATCAACTGTTGAGAGCTAAATATTAAAAACGTAGATGAGAATTCATTTATTGATTTCAAAAAGCATGTTGAATAATAACAGCCTGAACTGCTTTGTCCAGTATAAATTCCACCTGTTAAACCAATTAGATTTATTTCAAATCCAATCGATTCATCAAAGGAGAAAGAAAAAATATCTCCTGCATCATTCGTTCTATCTTTGAAATTACTTTTAGTTGTTTGACATTGAAATAAAAGTAGAATTGAAAGTAAAAATAAAATTAACTTCATCTAATTAATATTTTATTACATTGAGATATGATTAATTTTCTATTATATTCTCTAGAATAGGACGAATCCAAATCCCGCTCTTCATAAGCAATGTTACAACCGCTAGAATATTCTTCCTCTGAGTGCATGCACCAAAAATAATCTCCTGGCTCTAGATTCAATTTTAGATTTAATTCAAATCTCTTCTTTTTATATCGCATATCCATAATAGAAAAGAAGTCTTTTGACTTTAGTTGAATCTGAATGGGAGGCCGAATGTATTTGCTTAAATGCTCAAAGTTTTCTTTAGAATAGACAGTCGGCTGAGGCCTCATACGATTTTTTATTTCCCAAATATATTCATCATAAAAATTATTTAAATTTTCAATTATATCAATAGTAAATTCACTATAGTTACATTCCATTGAATACCAGATAAAAGTTTGCTCATACCCTGAAAATCTCAAGCTAGACTGTTTAGGATAAATAATTTTAAACTCACGAAAATTAGGTGCTTGAGGTGCAGGCGTAGCAATAAATGCAAACCCACAAAAGACTGGAAATAAAGCCTTCAGCGGGAAAATACCAATTAACCGCTCTGTCTTAAAAAACAAAAAATACAGAATCGGTATTGTAATTGGAATACAAAATATATCTTCTAGATCAGCAGTTCCATGATGATTGGAAAATAAAATATTATGAAATAAATCATTCCAGTCTTGGCGGATATTAATGATTGCAAATACGCTATGGACGAGTAAAATAGAAATCGTAAAAAGTTTTAGCTCTTTTGTAGATTTGAAAATCTTTGTGAGAATAAGACAAACAAAAAAAGGAAATGCGACTAATCCCGTTATATCGCTTATTTTTCCTGTCCAAAAATTTCCAAAAGCTTGCTTTAGAACTAAATCATTTAGAATCCATAAAGCCACTATCGCAATTGCAATAGGGCTTCTGGAAAATTTTTGGGATTTAGTCATAGGCTACTACTCCTGTCATTTCGAACATATCAAATACTTTTAGATTTCCCATTTAGTCGTTGCATGTGAGAAATCCATCAGGCAATAGAACTATAGTTTTAAGCTAGATAGACCTCTCACGATAAAGCAGTTCGAGGTGACAGGGGTAATGCTTATTTATAAATATCCTCAATTTCTTTTTTGTATAAATCAAACATTACATTTCGACGAAGCTTTAGTGTTTGGGTTAATTCTTTCCCGGGTTCAAATTCCTTGGTGATGATTGCAAAGCCTGTTACTTTTTCAAACGACTTAAAGCCTTTCTCGGAAGAGACTCGCTGTTTAATTTCATTCTTGTATAGATTGAGAATTTTCATATCTGTTTTCCAATCTTCTCTACTTGCAGGCAAAGCAATATTTTGCGCTTTGAAGTATTTTTCTACTTTTTCAAATGCAGGAACAATCAGTGCGCCAAGAGTTTTTTTGTCCTGACCGACAACCATTACCTGGTGAATAAATTCACTTTGAACAAGTGCAAATTCAATTGGCTCTGGCTCTAAGTTTTCTCCACCTAATAAAACGATAGTGTCCTTTGCTCTACCGGCAAATTTGAATTGTCCGCTAGCAGTGTGAATTAAAATATCTCCCGAATTTAACCAACCGTCTTCGGATAATACCGCTTTTGTTTTCTCAGGGTCTTTGTAATACCCCATCATGATATGTTGACCTTTGTGATGAGCGACACCTTTTACATTTGGCTCTGTTACAATATTTCCTTTTTCATCGACTAGCTTGAGTTCTATTTCAGTTAGATTTTTTCCAAGAGTTCCAATCACCGGTCTAGAAAAATCTCTTAAACA
>JACCDG010516164.1_pt1 | contig 11800 bp, 26 predicted proteins | sample 7442471 | NCBI WGS metagenome assembly JACCDG01 (sample SAMN15323444, study PRJNA562643) | freshwater metagenome | isolation source: river surface water | place: USA:Blue River Watershed | collected 2017-08-17
CTTACTAAAGACGATCTTGATATTCTGCAAGGCAAGAAACGTCCTGAAGCTGGCGGTGTACGTACCTACAATCCTCGCACTGGGAAGATTGAATAATGGCTAAATTCGTAAACATCCCCGGTCAGGGAACCGTTTCCTTTCCTGACACTATGACAGATGCCGAAATTGAAAATGCTATTAAGCAAAACTTTGAAGGCAATGTCTTTACTGGTGCAGGTAAACGTCTAGGCCAAATTGGTGAGGCTGCTACAGGTCTTGGCATGATGGCTGGGGAGAAGGTTGGCGTTGTATCTCCTGAATCGTTAAAACAATATCAGGCTGGTATACAAGAATCTCGATCCGTCTTTTCTCCTGAATACGGACAATATGAGCCTAGAGGCGTTCCTGAAATTTCTGGTTTTGTAGGAACTGACCTTTTACTGTCTTTGGCTGGTGGTGCTCCGTTAAAGGCTGCTCAGGCAGTTCCGATTGTTGGTCGTGCTGCTGGTGCTTTAGGTCGTGCATTGCTACCTGAAACCGTTCCTCAAGCAATGGCTGGTGGTGCGTTATATGGTCTTTCTACTCCTAGCGAATCGCTTTCTGAAGCTGCTGGCAAAGCTGCTATTGGCTCTGTTGTTGGCGGTACTGGTCAATTTGCACTGCGTCAGATTGGCTTGGCTCCGAAACTTGAGGCAAACCTAACTGAACAACAGAAAGAGGTTGCTCGTCGTGCATTGCAGCAGGGTTTTGAGCTTGACCCTACGCAAATCACAGGTCTTGGCGGTGGTCTCAAAGAGGGCATTAAATCTCGTTTCCCGCTGGCAAGAGAGGCTTTCACCAATATCGAAGAGCGTAACCAAAATCAAGTTAATCAAATTGCAAAACAGTTAGTCAAGATTCCTGCTGGTGCTGATCTTACTAACGAAGCAATGCAAACTGCATACAACAGTGCGCTACGTAACTACAAAGTTCTGGAGACGTTGCCAAGCTTGCAAGGTAATGCTGCATTTGTCCAGCGTGTTGACCAACAGCTTAACAAACTTAACAAGATTCCTAATTCTCAAAGAACGGCAGATGATCGTCGTGCGATTCGTGTTCTTAGTGAGTACAAGTCTTACGCTAGCAATCCTATCTCTGGCGAAGAAGCATTTATCCGTTCTAAGGCTATTGGAGATAATCTGTTCCAAGCACAGAAAAGCGGATCTAAGACAGCCGCAGATGCCTTTAAGGAACTTCGTGGCGCATTTGAGCAATCTATTGATGATTACCTTGCTAGCCCTGCAAACCTGATGCGTACTGGTGGTAAAGAGACATTAGATCAGTTCAGGGAAGGCCGTAGGACGCTTTCTAACTGGTATTTGGTCAAGGGCGCGTTTAACGAGGAAACCGGCAATGTGATGGCTTCTAAGCTGTCTAAAGAGCTTTCTAAGCGCCCATCTTACGGAACCACTAAAGAGCCAGTTGAAACTGCTGCAATGCTAAGTGGTGCTTTCCCTCGCGCATTCCCGTCTAGTGGTACATCTGAGCGTGAAGCCTATAGCAACATTATTAACATGCTAACTCAGGCTCCGGTGGCTATTCCTGCTTATGCTGCAACTGCTGCGCCTGTTAGAAACATTCTGGCACAGCGTTATCTTGGCGCTCAACCACAGGGCTTGATTGGCGGCACTTACGGTGCTGTTTCTTCTGTTGGCGGGATGGTTCCTGAAAACATCAGATCAACGCTTGGCCGTGCTTTGATGGCTGGAGAGCAGCAGCAGATTATGCAGGGATTAACTCCTACTTACGGGTTATTGGGACAATAAGGATAGATCATGCCAAAAAACAAAGTTTCTGAGTGGAGTTCTACGCCAGCCAATAATACCGACATTGGCGGTATTAACATCGCTGAAGGCTGCGCTCCTAGTGGCATTAACAATGCTATCCGTGAGCTTATGGCTCAGGTTAAGGATATGCAGTCTGGAACGGATTCTGACAACTTCACAATTGGTGGGAATCTATCCGTTACCGGTACGACTACGCTAACCGGAACTACGGCTGCTCCTACTCCCGGTGTTTCTGACGATAGCACGAAGATTGCTACCACTGAGTTTGTTCGTAACATTATTCCTAGTGGTGTAATCGTAATGTGGTCTGGAACGATTGCAACGATTCCTAGTGGGTGGTTGCTATGCGACGGTACTAATAGCACTCCTGACCTGCGTAATCGCTTCATTATCGGTGCTAACGCTGACGATGCTGGTGTCGCAAAAACTAACATCACTGGCTCTGCTACTCAGACTGGCGGTTCTAAAGATGCGATTGTTGTAAGTCATACTCACACGGCGACTGTTACTGACCCCGGCCATACACACTCTACTCAATCTTGGGTTGGATCTGGTGCGACAAACTCGCAGTTTAGTATGTCATACACTACGACACCGGCATCTACTCTTACAGTAAATTCAAATACCACAGGAATTACTGTTAGTAATAGCACTACTGGTTCAAGCGGCACTAACGCTAACCTAGTTCCTTACTACGCGCTTGCGTACATCATGAAGAGCTAAGATGAAAAACATACTGCTGGGATTTCTAATAGGTTTCTCAGCAGTAAGTTATGGGCTAGAGAAACACAAAGATGGAAGCGTTACATTAACCCGAGAGGAAATGGATACGCTAACTCTAAATTGGTATCAACATGACCAAGCTTTTAAGTTGGCTGTTCGTAGAATCGAGTTTTTGCAGAAACAGCTAGAGAACTGCAAATGAGGGTGAAATGGAAAAGATTCCTTTATCTGATGACCAGATCGAGGCCATAGCCGAAAAGGCTGCTGAGGTGGCTTTTAAGAAGATTTACGAGGAAATCGGTAAATCTGTTGTAAAGAAATTCTTCTGGATCGTCGGTGTTTGCACTCTCGGTCTTCTTATGTGGGCTGCTGGTAATGGGCAGCTAAAATGATTGTCGAAATCTCTACTGCCATTGCAGTAATCAAAGGCGCTAAGGCTGCGTTTGACGTTGCTAAAGAGGCTTTTGATGAGATTAGAGACTGTGCTGAAGCTGGTAAGTCTGCTACCGAATCTTTAGGTGCGCTTACTAGCTTTTTTTCTGCCGCTGGAAAGGCTGAAGAAGGCATAGCTCACGCCAAAGAACTTCAAGATAACCCCCCTAAAGACGAAAACGGCAATCCTATAGAGGACACTCGTTCAGATCATGAGATCGTGATCGAGATGATGGTTGCCGAACGTCAACTAAAGCAGTTCTATAAAGACCTGAAAGAGATGTTTATCTACCAGTTTCAGGAACCGGGTCTTTACGATGAATTCATGGAACGCCTAGATAAGCTACGTGCAGATCGTCGCCAGAAAGAGACTGATCGCAGATTGGCTATCAAGGCAGCAGAGATGCGTGTGAGGCGAGAGAAGGCTAGGAAGCGTCAGATCATCATTGATGTCGCTTCTATAGTCTTGGCTATTATTGTTGCTTTTGCAATAGTTTATGGCATTTTCTTAATGTTTACGTATGGGGGTTGAATGTTAACTTTAATTACAACTTTGACATCGTTTCTGACAGGCGGCTTACCAAAGCTGCTTGATTTTTTTCAGGACAAGTCAGACAAAAAGCATGAGCTAGAGTTAGCTAAGATGCAGACTGAGCGTGAGCTAATGATGGCCGAAAAGGGCTTTCTGGCGCAGCAAAAGGTCGAAGAGATACATACAGAGCAGCTCCAGATTGAAACGGCCTCACAGGAGCGTTTAGCCCTTTACAACCACGATATTGAGATTGGCAAAGGTGCTAGTCGCTGGGTTATCAATGCCCGTGCAATGGTTCGTCCTACCATCACTTATGGATTGTTCTTCCTGCTGGTTTGCGTAGATATTGCTGGTGTCTGGTACGCATGGACGCAGAATGTTCCATTCAAGGAAATGATGGATATGGTCTGGGATGACGATACGCAGCTAATATGGGCTTCTGTTATTGCTTTCTGGTTCGGTACACAGGCATTTAAGAAATGAATGTTTCCGAAAAAGCAATATCAATGATTAAGCACCATGAAGGGGTACGGTTCAAGCCATACCGCTGTCCAGCTAAGTTGTGGACTATTGGTGTAGGTCATGTTCTGTATCCTGAGCAGGGGAAATTGCCGTTCAATGAGAGAGACAACTTTGCTTTACGAATCGAGGACTTCCGCATATTTACGCAGGAAGAGGTTGATCGGATTCTTAAAGAGGATCTCAGACGGTTTGAGCGAGGTGTTCTACGTTATTGCCCTTCTGGGCTTACTCAAGGGCGGTTCGACGCTCTGGTCAGCTTTGCTTTTAACGTAGGGCTAGGTAATTTGCAGCGGTCTGGACTACGAATGAAGCACAATCGGGGCGATTTTGAGGCTGCTGCTGAAGAGTTTTTAAAATGGTCTAAAGCTGGCGGCAAAGTATTAAAGGGTCTTTTAAAACGCAGACAGGATGAGATGAGTCTGTATATGTCATAGGAGAGCGCCATGAGGTACTTTGTTGCAATTTTGATATTCGTTTGTGGATTTTTATACGCCGCAACAGAGGACTCTCATGGCAATTTAATGCTGTCTCCACAAGAAGTTCAGCAGACTAGGGACTTGTTTAATTCAATGAACAATGAGATTATGCGCCAAAACGTTATCATTCAAGAACTTAAAAAAGAGCTTGAATACATGGCTGCGACGAAATGTCTGTAAAAAAGAAGATACCTGCTGACTGTCTTCCTGCTTGTCAGCATTGCTCGTTTTTCATAGCAGACCCCAAAGATGACATTGGGTTTTGCCGCCGTTATCCTCCCACCTTGATACCACTTGAAGATGGTGAAGTAGAGGCTACGTTTCCAGTAGTCTCACGTGACGAATGGTGTGGGGAGTTTCATAGAGCCTCACATTAGGGGGAACAATGGTAGCAGCGCGTTGCACAGACGAGGAATTTATTTCCTTATGGAATCGTTGTGGTTCTGCCACAGAAATGGCTAAAGCCTTAGACGTTGGAGTTAGGCAAGTACATGAACGACGAAAGAGGCTAGAGAAGAAATACGACATTGTTTTAAGGTCATTTTCTCCTAAAGCTAAAGATTTCAATGTTGAATATCCTCAGAATGGAGTTAGAGCAAAAGCAAATATTAGCGATGGCATAGTGATTGTTGGATCAGATTGTCACTATTGGCCGGGAATAATTTCTACAGCACACCGCGCATTCGTAAACATCATCAAGGAACTCAAGCCTAAGATGGTCGTTATGAATGGTGATGTTTTTGACGGAGCCAGTATTTCCCGTCACTCTCCTATTGGATGGCAATCCGCTCCTAGCGTAAAGCAAGAGCTAGAAGCGTGTCAGGAGCGTCTAGGAGAGATTGAGAGCGCAGCAAAGGGCGCAATCCTTCATTGGACATGGGGAAACCATGATCTGCGCTTTAACACCCGTCTAGCGTCTCAGATTGGGGATACATGGCGTGGAGTGGAAGGCATGAACCTAACGGATCATTTCCCGCGCTGGAAATTCTCCACTAGCCTGATGATTAATGAACATACGATGATTAAGCATCGTTACCATAACGGAATCCACGCCGTTTACAACAATGCCCTCAAATCTGGTGCGAGCATTATCACAGGTCATCTACATTCGCTTAAAGTAACGCCGTGGACTGACTATAACGGCACTCGCTATGGAGTTGATACTGGATCTTTAGCTGACGTTCATGGGGATCAGTTCGAGTATTCTGAAGACAATCCTAAGAACCACCGATCCGGTTTTGCCGTTCTGACGTTCTATAACGGTAAGCTGATGCCGCCTGAATTATGCGAAGTCATTGACGAGGATTCCGTATATTTCAGGGGTAAGATCATTCAGGTTTAACCCCACGCTTCTCGCATTGAGCGCAAACTAGGCCAGTGAATTGTTTTCCTGACCTAGTTTTTTTGCATCCTTTGCAATACTTTGTGCCGTAGTAGTTATTCTTCGCTCCAGTATTTGATGTCTGAGGTACAGGTTTTGAAGGATCTAGTCTCAATTTTTTGGCCTCGCGGTGATTCTTTTGGCAGGAAAGTCTTTAATGGCTTGAATTCAAACGGCTCCCTGCTGGGAACTATTTCAAGCTTTCCATTGCCTTTTGTTGCAATAAAATACATATTTCCTTCAAGCTTCAAACATTTGTAATTAACCAGTATCTGAAGCTCGTTCTTGATCTCATACGCGCTCGTAAAGCCGAAATAGCCGTGGTTATTGATGAGCGTATCCACCGACATCCCACCGTTCTCAAAGGCTTTTAGAAGCCTATCTTGCTTGCTTCCTGTTTTTGGTTTCATGCCTCAATAGTACCAATTTGCCGTAGTTTTTCCATAAATTCAGGCTATTACTCAGTAGAAATCAATAGAAATATTTTTGTTGATCGCAATTGTACATTCGCGCAATATTCCTACATCGCAACACGCGATACAACTAGGAGATAAATATGTATCTTTGTGAAATTGAAAACATGTTGATGAAGGACTTAATCAACGGCTTCCCTGATGACGTTATTGTCAACATGGAAAACCCGCAGGAAGAGTTCTCCGAGCTGCTTTTTGTATGGTCGCAGAATCGCAAAGATCCAGTTGCACTGCATAACGCAATGAGCCGCTTCATAGCAAACATGGTAATTAGGACTGCTGCAAAGATGGAGCATGATGAGGTTTCTACTGAAGAGCTTGCAGAGATGCGCTGGGAATCATGTCAAGAGAGGAAAATAACATGAAACCTGCTAAACACGAAATCAGCAACTGGGATTTAGCAGAAATTGTGTATGTGATTCGTATGTTGGTTGACCGTCTGGAACGTAGGGATGCAACAGATAGAGACATGGAAGTTTTAAACATGGCATACGAAGCACTAAACGCACAACCGCATGAAATCCACGAAATAGTTAACGATCTTGAATCTGCATGGGAGGATGAGCGTGAATAAGTTACTGAATCCGAATGACTGGTTAGCTAGACATCCAGTCCTGCTAGGTGTAATAATGTTTTTCCTTTACGTAATCACATGTACTTATGAATAAACCAACATCGATTCTAGATCCTAAATTCAAGTATGTTTCCAGCTCAAACACCGATCTTAAAAAAACTTTTGCGCGTATTCGCAAAGAGCAAAAGGATGCTTCAAAGGTACAAACTGTACCGGAGATTCGGCAATTCAATCCTGTGCTCTTTAAAAAATACCGTTAAATAACTCATCAATAAAGGAATATCATGGAAAATTACAGACAGCAACAAGAGCAAGAAGAGCGTCAACAATTCACTGTTTACGCAAAACTACAAGAAGCTCGAATCAAGCTGCAATCAAAGCAACTCAAGAAGTCAGGCAACAATCGATACGCTGGGTACTCTTACTTTGAACTGGCAGATTTCTTGCCAACAATTAACGAGATATTCAATGAACTCAAACTCTGCTCAGTTGTCAGCTTTGATAAGGAACTGGCTACTTTACGCATTATCGATACTGTTGACGGTGGCTGCATTACATTTACTAGCCCGATGGCTGAAGCCAATCTAAAAGGCTGTCATCCGATTCAGAATCTTGGTGCTGTAGAGACGTATTCACGACGTTACCTTTATGTCACAGCTCTGGAAATCGTAGAACACGATGCGCTAGACGCTACAACTGGTGCAGATCAACCTGCGTCCGCAAAACCCATCGCAAAGTCAGTATTTGATCTTATGCCGGAAGATGAGCAGGAGATGATTCGTAGTTTCGCAATGAACGCAATTTCCATGCTTACAAAGAATGACATAGCCGGAGCAGTGGAATACATCAATTCTCTGGAATTAGATGCAGACTGGAAAACTGCACTCTGGTCTCAGTTGGATAGCAAGCAGCGCAGTGCAATTAAGAAGTTCACAACTCAATAAGGACTAGCATGGAATACGACAACACTAATCGCGGTATGTTGATGAAGAACCCTAACAAGACCGCAGACAATCATCCAGATCACTCAGGTTCGATTAACGTCAATGGCGTTGAGTACTGGTTGTCTGGCTGGATTAAGGACTCCAAGAAAGGCAACAAGTTCCTTAGTCTGTCGGTCAAGCCTAAAGAAGAGCAGAAGAAGAAAGCAAAACCTGTTTCAGAAGATAAAGATTTCGACCAAGACATCCCTTTCTGAGTTACGGGCGAAAGCGGATGCTGCGAAGTTTATTCTAACGGGGAGTTAGATCAGTGTAGCGAGTAGCCCACCCAACACGCCCAGCCGGATGTGGCGCGTAACACCGGCAGTGGGGGCTAGAACCTCCTTCGAGCTTTCCCTGTCTAGTGACCCCACAACTTAACCATAGGAGAAATGATGAAGCTTTTGAATTACCTGCGAGAGAAGTTTGACATTAAGAACGACCGACAGCTTGCGCTTCGCCTAGATATTTCTACGCCTGTTGTTAGTCGAGTTCGTAATGGCAAGGCTCCGGTTTCCGCTGAATTTATGATTCGCGTTCATGAAGTCTTTGAGCTGCCAATCGCTGAGATTAAACAACTATGCGTAGAAGATCAGCACTAAGAGCAAGCATAGAGATAGCCATAATCATGGCGGTAATTGTAAGCCTTGTATGGCTTGCTGGAGATGCGGTAATGAGCAGGATTCATTTCGCATACGAAAGAGGTTATAAGGATGGCCTTGCTGCTAAAGAGCCTCCAGTAAAAGACAATGTTTGCATTACATGGCTGTTTAACCAAAACCTAAAAGAAGCCAAGAAAAGGATTTGCAGCAAATGAGCTACGAAATTACAGAAATGGAAGTTGTTCGCTGGGGTGAGGCTAGAGGAATCGTTGCTAACTCTGACTCCAAAACTCAATTGCTAAAGGCTGTATCCGAAATGGGAGAGCTTGCAGATGCAATTACCAAACGAGATAAAGCAGGAATTATTGATGGACTTGGCGATGTTCTTGTATGTCTTACTATGGTTGCTGCTATTGAAGACGTTGACCTAAAGCAGTGCTTTGCTTCTGCTTACGAAGAGATCAAAGACCGCAAAGGATACTTGAACAAGGAAGGGGTGTTTGTCAAAGATGTCTGATCCTGTAAACAACCCGGCGCATTACAAGGACGGTGGGATCGAGACAATTGATTTCATCGAGGCAAAACAACTTAATTTCCATTTGGGCAACGTAGTTAAGTATGTATCTCGCGCAGGTAAGAAAGGTGATAAGCGAGAGGATTTACTTAAAGCTCAGTGGTATTTGACTAGGGAAATAGAGCGACTAAATGGTTAAGATCAATCAAGAAACTTACGCTTTAGCAATAAAGTACTTGATTAAGAATGATGCGACGATTCACCAGCTTGCAGAGGAAACAGGGCTTCATTACGTAACGGCTTCGAGTTTGATTAAGACGTTTCGTAAGCACAAGTTAGTTCATGTTTGTGATTGGGAACAGGACAAAAGAGGCCGGGATCAGACGATAGTTATTCGTTGGGGATCTGGTTCTGACAAGAAACGTTACAGCATGACAACAGCAGAAAGATCAAGACTCTATCGTGCTAGGAGAAAGAATAATGAGACGTTCACAGTTGTTCAACGAATGGGCAGAAATGAACAAGCCGGACGCAACACTTGAGGATTGGACGGTCTTTATGGCTGGCTATGATGCTCGTAACCGTGAGGTTGTTGCGTTACGTTGCGAGATAGCAAGATTGCAAGAGATTATTGAAGAGAAAAACCACGAAATTGGTTTAGGCTAGGTTATAATTTTCTCGTGCTTGGCGGCACGTTCGGATAAGCCCTAGAAGGGACTCTGCTGGTATCCGCCAGTCCGCCAACACCGGTTTCGGTGAGAGTCTCTCCTAGGGCTTTTTTTATTGGAAAAGTCATGAAATTAAAGAAATCTGAAACTACATATTTTGGATCACAAACTACTGGTTTTGTTTACATTGAACAATATAGTGAAGATCACAAAGATGTTGTTCGTATTTCATTAACTCCAGACCAATTTAAGGCAATAACAGACTGGTTTTTCTGCCACGAAGAAACAATAAAGAGTGATTGGAATCAGGGAGTTGAAAATGATTCTTAAGCCAAAAAATTGGGACAAATTCCAGCACTATAAAGATCGTTGTCCACCGTGGATAAAGCTACATCGTGATTTGCTAAATGATAGGATTTTTGCAAGTCTTCCTATAGCTAGCAAAGCGCTAGCGCCGTTACTTTGGCTGCTAGCAAGCGAGTCAAAAGACGGTGAATTTGATGCTGCTAGCAACGAGCTAGCATTCCGCTTGCATATTGCTATCAAAGATATTGAAGCTGGACTTAAGCCATTGATTGATAATGGCTTTTTTATTGATGCTAGCACTATGCTAGCACCTTGCTATCAACCTGCTATCCCAGAGACAGAGAGAGAGGGAGAGAGAGAGACAGAGAAGAAGCATGTGGCTTTAGAAATTCCTGATTGGCTTGACGTTAGCGATTGGAAAGATTTTGTTGCTATGAGGAAGAAGATAGGGAAACCTATGACTGACCGAGCGTCAAAGATAATTATTTCCAAATTGGAAAAAATGAAGGTCAAAGGAATCAATCCTTCAATTCCATTGCAAAACAGCATTGTTAACGCTTGGCAAGATGTTTACGAACCTAAAGTTCAGCAAGCATCACAATCTAACGAATGGTGGATGAACGATAAGAGGATCAAATGATTGGAAACCTGCTTAACCGGCTGGAAAAGGTCAAAGGATCAAAGGGACGTTGGACTGCTTGTTGTCCTGCTCACGGTGACAAAAGCCCGAGCCTAGCCATAACGATGCTGGACGATGGCCGGATTCTGCTGAAGTGCTTTGCTGGTTGTTCGGCTTACGAGGTTGTTTCAGCGGTCGGAATGGACATGACAGACTTGTTTCCTAAAGAACAATTAGTTGGTCATAAAGTTGGCAATCATGCAATAAAGTCGGAACGCCGCCCGTTTTACGCGACAGACCTGCTGAAAATAATCCATTTTGAGGCACTTATTACGTCCATAGCGGCGTTTGATATAGCCGAAGGTAGGCAGGTATCAGACACCGACAGAAAACGCCTTAAAACGGCTTTTGAGCGAATTAACGAAGCGGCAAGTTACGTTAACTGAGGGAAACATGAGCGATAAACGTATTCATGAAGAAGATAAAGGATTTTATGTACTTAACAACCCTAAGCCTAATTATTTATTAAGGTTTGCTAAAGGAGATAAGACTGTTGGAATATTTGATTTTGACGGTAAGGCAATGCGTTTTGAAGGCGATCTGACAGAAAGCGGTAAGCTTTTCGTTAATTGGGTGTTGGGTGAATTTCAGCAACGTATTGATGATGCCGTAAAAGCAGAGCGCGAGGAATGTGCGAAGGTGTGTGAAAGCGTAAAACCGTTTGGTTCGCAATTGGCGCTTCAAAAAGCAACTATAGAAGACTGCGCCACCGCTATCCGCGCAAGGGGGAAACTATGACAGATGAAGACATCAAGCAACTTATACAAAAGCACGGCTTATTTCACGGAACCATAGCTCTTGGCATCGTGATGGATGCTAGCCATTTGAGGCAGTTTGCTTCATTGATAGAAGAGAACGCAGCAGCCTTAGAGCGCGAGGCATGTGCGAAATCCGTTGAAGCGGACTGTTGTGAGACTAGTTGTTGGGCTTCCAATTCAATCCGCGCAAGGGGAGAAAAATGAGCCTAGAAGCAAGAGCGATTGAACTGGACGAAGCCAGAAAAGCGAGAATCATCAAGTCTGATTCTATTGACGTAGAGAAATATCTACATGCCAACGATGTTACGTTACGCGTAAAACGTGCAACGGAATGGTTAGAGTCAATCAAAGAGGCTTATCTATCTAACGAAAAAC
>JACCDG011125253.1_pt1 | contig 11800 bp, 12 predicted proteins | sample 7442471 | NCBI WGS metagenome assembly JACCDG01 (sample SAMN15323444, study PRJNA562643) | freshwater metagenome | isolation source: river surface water | place: USA:Blue River Watershed | collected 2017-08-17
CCGATCTTGACCTGTTGTACGCCCCTATTAGCGTCGTGCCCACATACGTACAGCCGGGGGTCAATATCACCACAGGTGGCACCATCACGCGGCCGATTGTGCATGTTGCTGGATCGCCCGTGTTCACAGCAGTGACAGCATCGTCGATCAGTGGCACATCCGTATCGGCCACGACATTCTTTTCCGGAAGCACGAACCTGAACTATCTGCTGGGCCAATCATCAACACCAGTAACCTACGTCCAACCGGGCCTCAACATCACCACGGGCGGGACAGCCAGCGCTCCCATCGTCAACCTCGCCGGGACTGTTGTTCTCACCGGACTTACGTTCTCCTCAACGCTTGGCGACACGAGCGCCAACTTTGCCACCGGGGTCTACTTCAAGAACGCATCGAACGCCGTTACGTCCACCAACCGGTTCTTGTATGACTCTACTTTGGGTCAACTTCAATTGACGCTCGCAAGCGTCTCTAGCGGCGTATACGTGACAACCGGAGGGCTCACCGGAGCCACAGTGTTCGGAACCACATCGGTACGAAGCCCTTCCGTCAGTGGCACATCGGTATCAGCCACAACGTTCTACTCCGGAAGTACTGACGTGAGCTACCTGTTGGGCAATGGTGGTCCGGGATCATCCACGTATGTTCAGCCGGGTCTAAACGTTTACACTGGAGGAACGATATCTAGTCCAATTGTAGGGCTTATCGGTGAGATCTCGCTTACGTCAGTAACTGTGTCCAGTCACGTTCGTGACAATGGAGCAACAACTGCTGGGGCAGTATATTTCAAACACCCCAGCAGTGGACATATCACCAACCACAACCGTTTTTTGTACGACAGCAATCTGGGATTGGTTTCATTCACCACTGGCAACCCAACAGACGGAGCGTACACATCAACCGGTGGATTCACAGGAGCAACCTTACAGGGGTCTACCATCAGATCCGGCTCTACAGAATTGAGTGCTGTATTCAACTCGTCGTATGCGCCCATTTCGGTTGTTGCGACGTACGTTCAGAACGGAAATCAAATAACGACAGGTGGCACAGCAACAAGACCAACGGTCAATCTGGCCTCCTCCCCAGCGGTGAACAACCTGATAGCTTCTGGCGTGTCTTACGGAGCCACGGTCTCGGGTGCGACAATTTATGAAGGCTCCATGCTCTTGTCGTCGAAGTATGCACCGAAAGACCTCACTGTAACGCTCAGTGGATCAACATACATATTGAACCTGAATGACGATAGCAGGCTTGTGGACATGTCTGGGGCCAGCGCCCAAAACCTTGTAGTGCCTAGGAATTCCGCTGTTGCCTTCCCGATAGGCTCTCAGGTCATGGTGGCGCAGACCGGAGCAGGACAAGTGTCGTTCTCCGCCGACACTGGCGTGAGCATACTGTCCTACAACTCACAGTTGAAACTGACTGGTCTCTATGCCACCGCCAGCTTGGTCAAAAAGGACACCAACACTTGGTTGCTTGGAGGCAATCTCACGACATAACATGCTTGGAGCATTTCATAACGGCATATTGCATTGGGCCGCACCCGGAGTGGCAGGAACTTGGAAGGTGGCCAGCGGCTTCTATGCTGGAACCGGCGCGTCGCTAGGCATAACAGGGCTCGGATTCAGGCCTCAGTTCCTGATCATCAAAGCATCTGGATCGACAGCCAACGACGATCCCGTGATAGCGTGGAGCGGAATGTCTTCAGCGGCGCCAGCTACTCCAGCCGCCGCCGTCATAGCGCCAGCAACAGCCCCAGCGACCAACATTGTGACATCTTACGATTCAGATGGTTTCACTGTCGCAAACAGTGCTTTGGTAAACACCAGCGGAATGCGCTACTACTGGGTGGCGATGGCCGGAGCCGGTAATGAGGTGGCGGTAGGGAACTATGTAGGCACCGGCACAGATAACCGGGATGTAATATCGGGACTCACATTCCAGCCAACGGTCATATTCGTAAGAAGGCGCAACCTGAACAGTGTGTTCGTCAATTACAAGACTGCCGGTATGAGCGGAGACTCATCATATCAGCTTGGCAACGCGTCAGCCATTGCGGGTAACCTTATACAGCAATTCAATTCTGATGGCGCACAGATAGGAACCAATGGAGGAGTCAATGCGGCTGGTGCTACATACGATTGGATAGCGTTCGCGCCTCCAACGGGCTATAGCGACACGGGCTACTATAATGGAACGGGTGTCGACAACAATGATGCCTTGGCTGGCCTCTCCTATCAGCCCACCTTCGTGCTGATAAAGGGCAATACGACCCAAGAGTCCGTGATGAGGACATCATCAAATGTTGGTGATGACGCATCTATATTGAACAATTCAGTAGCCAACGGGGCAAACCGTATACAGGCGATAAACTCTGATGGATTCCAAGTGGGTACCAACGCAGGCGTGAACACGGCTGGAATAGCATATCACTATTGGGTCGCCAGAAGTACATGATCTCTTATTTACTAGAGAATGGAACCTTTGGACATACGCCGTATCGATTGGGGCAGGAACCCGGTAGTTGCCCAGCGGGACATAGAGCATAATTTCGATGCGCTGTTCCGAGCATACACCCTCTTGTTTCAGCACAAGCTGGGGTCCGTCTCCTTGGAATCGGTTGACGCTCAAAGGTTGTTATCGGCTTCGACAGACCTCAACAGCATATTCATAGCACGCGGAGAACACCACGATGTTGTGCGGGTACAGGCTGGGCACAACATCATCACCGGTGGCACCTCTGCCCACCCGCGCATAAGTGTTGTACCGGAACCATCGTTTGCTCGCATATTGTCTGGTGAAACAGATCTATCGGACATCTTCTACACACGGAAAGAAGCGGATGATCTGAAACACCCTTCTCTTGGGTCTGGTATGCATTCCTTCAAGAAGAACGATGTAACCTTCATCGACATCCGACCCGATCCTCATTTTGAGCGAGTATCAGCGAGATCGATCACGGCGTCAACAGCACAATTTGACTCCATCGTTTACCGAGGAAGACCTATTGAGGACCTTCTGCCTTCACACGACTTCTCAGATGGAACGCCGTACTTGCGATTGAGCACCGTCGATTGGAGCAGGAACCCGGAAGCGGTGCGAGAGCAATTGGAGAACAACTTCCGGTCCATCACCAAGGCATTCAATGCGCTTGTGGAGCACAAGATGGATGCCGTTCAGTTGAGCACCGTATCGGCCGACCACATCTTTTCTGGCTCTACTCCTTTGGGAGAACTCTTCTTGGCCGCCAGCGTCAACCACGACATCGTACGCGTATCCGCTGGTGCCAATATCGTCACCGGAGGAACGCAGAACAGGCCCATCATCAATGTGTCGGATAGCCCGAAGTTCCGTTCGCTATCGGCCAATACGATACACTCTGGCGAGGTACACTTGGGAGGCCGCAATCTTCTTGACATCTTCTTCACCAAGCGTGAGGCGGCTTTGATAACGCACCCATTGCTTGGAGACAACCTCTTTCAACGAGAGGACACCATCCATGTGTCCGCCGATCCAGCGTTCACTTCTGTTAGGTCCGCAGGCGTAACGGCGGATACTCTTTCGTTCCTATCGGCCGTTTACAAGGGCAAGGAACTGGAGTCGTGGTTCGGCTCGCACACGTTCGTGGGCACGGGCAAGAACATCTCCTCCGGAGGAACGCCGCACGCCCCGGTTCTATCGGTGGTGGACGATCCGATCTTCAAGACATTGAGGTCGGATGCGGCACTTTTCGGCTCTATCGTAGCGGGACCTGTCACGGCGAGCACCGTCACCAGCAGCAGTCTTTATGCTGAGGCATTGAACGTTGCCGGTATGGTGTTTGACAAGGATGGGCTTTCCACCAATGGTATGTACGTTCGCGGCGGCTGCATCACCATTGGTGCTGAGCCTGAACTTGAGATCAGTTCGTTCCTTCGGACCAAAATGAGGCTTGTGGCCTCCGACAACAGCCCGATCCACTATGCTCTCATCGTGCAGAGCCCAGAGCACTCCAACAAGAGAGCCTTGAACGAGAAGACGGTAGACCTTGTCATACGCGGCGATGGTCATGTCGGCATAGGCGCATTCGCCGATCTATCATCGAAACTCACCGTCAGCAGCGATGGAGGCTTCGATCAGCTACGCATGATGACACCATTCACGCCCAAGGACTCCAAGGACGCGAGGGGCGCCATCGGTAATGTTACGTGGGATGAAGGGTATTGGTATGTGAAGACTTCATCAGGCTGGAAGAGAAGTGCCTTAGAGGCCTTCTGATCCGATGATCCTATATTCTTGGTCTTTGAGCAGGATGAAGTCGTTGACGTTCATCACGGAGAACTCTTCGGCGATCGTGTCGTAAAAGATGGTCTTGGCATTGTCGTCACCCATGTCGATGAAAGCGCCCACCTTGTTCTGCCAGTCCTCCTGCCAGTGATTGGCGCCCTTGATGTAGCCGACGCCATCAGCGCTCAAAGTGCTCATCATCTCCTGTAGCACCGTGTTCTTGTCATCATAGACGCCGCGCCGCGCGATGGTCAATATCTCTTCCGCCTTATCGGGGAAACTCTCCATCACATCCTGTGAAAAGCCGTTGTACTCCAACGTGCTCTCACGGAGCAATCTTGACTTGTCGAACTTGTGGTTGAACCCCTCATCAAGGCTGTAAAGCTCCTCATCGTGAGGCAAGCTCTTGAAAGCCTTCGGCTCCAGCTTTATCAGCCTTTTCCCCACATTCTTATGTCCTTCATTATCTGCAACTTGTCCTGCGTTTTTCATGTGAATCCTATTTCACATAAATAGCCTTGGACATCAAGCTTTTGGCTCGTCCTTGTCATTTTTCATGGCATCCTCCACCCGTCCACGTAGGGTATCCATGCGCTCGTCCCGCTCCTTCTGATGGGCCTCCACCTCATCGGGTGTCATGCCCAGCTTTTCCTGATCGAGCTTGATCGAATCAGCACCGAAGATCTCTTTGATGACGTCGATGGCGATATCCTTCGACAGGAACTTCAATTCTCTGCCAAGCTCAACGTCATTGAGGCGCTCATCGTTGTTGTGCCATATGGCTATCTTGTGGTAGATCCTGTGTATCAGCTTGTCCGCATCGAAATACTTCCTTTCACTAGGCATGTCTATGTATGGTTATGGTCAAAGAGAAAGATACGGACATGGATGGGATAAAGAAAGTCGTGGCAATGGCCATATCCCATTACAATATCAATCATTATCTCGACAGGTTCTCTGAGGATGAACTGAAGACGCTTTGTCGGACCGCGAGCATTGACCTGTTCAATGACGCGTCGATCATCGACAATGATGTGATCAGGACCAACTTGCAATGGGAACGCATGGACCCCAAACGCGTGTGCAGGATCATGGCCAGATTGATCGACCAAGGCCATGACGAAATACTGGCGTTCATCCAAACGAAGGACCTTCGCATACGGGTGAGGGACATAAAGGCCTTGTTGCTCAGGCAGCCCAGCATGATAGAGCGGTTCAATATCAACATGGCCAAGCTGACCGATCCCGATGCGCACTCCCTGCTCATTCTGGGGAAGGACTACTTCTTCGACCACATCACCATTGAGGGAAGGCGGCTCAACTCAGGACAGCAGTACGAGATATGCCGTGCGTATGAATTCGAGCGAAGGATAATGCTGCGTGTGGACCCAAGGTGTTTCGATGGGTTCCACGTGGCCGAGATATTGAAATGCACGGGCAGGAAGCATTTGGACCTGCTTGATCTGTCATCGATGAAGCTGATAGACTGGCTCAACTTGCTATCGGAGTCTGCGGACCTGTATGACAAGTGTCCCATAGCGAAGTTCCATAAGGAACCGCTAGGCCAGTTGATCGACCTTGCCACAATGATGGCGGATGACAGGGTGTACGCCTTGATCCTTGAGCGTGACCTGAAGGATGTTTCTCCCTTCGGATGGGAGAAGCTCATGTCGCACAGGCCAGACCTGTTCGCGAGCCTGTGCGACTATGGCAAATTGGACGCATTGAACAGGCGCCGCGTTCTTGAGCAGCAGCCACAATTGGATGACCTGATCACTGAACGTGGGTCATTCCCAACTTCATCTGATGAGGAGCCGTGAGATTCCCTCCGAAATACGGGAACAACTTGTAAGGCACGAACTTGTATAGCCAAGGTACGTTTTTGGCGTGCTTGGTCCTTGCCCGCTCGCCATCGCGCCTGAAAGCGGTATACTCATAGTCGGTGTCGCCCAGCTTCAATTGCAGGTCGATCGGCTCGTTCGGAAGACAGGACATCATGTGTTCCCATGAGGTGGACCCCGCGTCGTGGGTGTAGGCGTAGAGCTTTATCTCGGTGGGCGTTCCCACCCATCCGAAACGACCGGAATATCGCGAGTGGTCACCGAAACCGACACCGAACAACTTGTTGATGTCGTGCTTGTCGGGCCCCTCCACCGTATAGAGACATGAGCTATCGAACACCACGCGCATGTGCGTCATGACCATCGACCTGTAAGTGACAAAGCCAGCGATGACGGCGGCGGCATACAGTGTCAGCGAATACCAGATGGACACTCCATGGATGCAGTGCAAGATGATGCCGAGGGCTATAAGCCCCAAAGCGATGTAAGCAGGCTGCCCCTTTTGCCCGCGTGAGTAGTGCGTGCCCTTGTCGAAGGTGTATTCGTTTTCCAATGTACGAAAGGTTATATTGACTTATCCAATATAGTCCTATAAGCCACCATGGCCAAATTGAAGTATTGCACTCTTAGGGATGCCAAGGCCAAAGGCCCATGCACTGTGTATGTGGCGCTTCCTGATGAACAGAGACTGAACCCAGCCGTCATCGATGACCCGAGCTTCCCGGAGATCAAGGCCATACTTGAATCCCACGGGTTAAAGCACGTCATATTGATGACCTTCCGGAGCTTGCCGAACGCCAACATCAAATACAGGGCGCTCCACGCCGACCTGAAGAAGAGCGGATTCGTGCGCGACCAAGCGATGGCTGATGCCATCCACGAGCAGACGGAAAGCCTGAAAGCCTCACAGCGCAGATCCATTCTGGTCGTTCCCTACAACACATCGGCCGGAACCCAGAGCCATACGGGCATACCAACGTTCAATACCGCATACAATGTCAATTGGAACAGGATGTTGCACGGAGGCATGGTCGATGATTTCATGCGCATGGCGCGGGTCCCCACCGGGACCAGAGCCCCGGTCATCGAAGTGGGAGGCCGACTGGACCTCTATGTGTATCTGTTCCTGAGGGTGAATCCCACTTCCGACAAGAGCATCGACTTCAACTTGGAGTTCGACCTCTTCTCGCGCGAGAGCGACGTACTGAGACGCTATGTGAAGACCATACGATGCACCTTCATCCGGAAGAAGAACGATACCGAGGACATCATGTATCTGGAGAGCGAAAAGACCTTGCGCGACATCCTCAAGGAGGTGGACTTCCTCTACAACATACGACTGGTCGACAGTGCCAGCGTTATGGAGGGAGACAGGCCCCTTCCGGTGGTGTACAATGCCATTGAACTGAAGGACTTCTTGGACCTTGACGGACGCATGTCCTTGCAGATAGACATCGACCAGAACTACGATGAGGTCCTGATGCTATCGGAGGAGATAGGAAGGAAGAAGGCGGCGCATGACAAGAACATGCAGGTGCCCATAGCGCTCATCAAGAAGGCCTCAAAGAGCATAGTCCAACGCATGGAGCAGCGCATGCTGCACTACAGCAACAAAGAGGATTATGAACTGGCGGCCTCCTACAGGAAGAACAAGCTGTACATCGAGGACAAGATGAAGTGGCTGGATGACTTGGAGAACAAGGGGGTGGACAGGCTCAACAGCGAGGAGTACGAGAGTGCCTTCACCATGAAGGACATGGACTTCTGACTGTCATGACAGAATTCGTTGTATATTTGGGGCCAATCTATCACAGATAAACCCAAGTGTGCAATGGAGTTCAAAGATCACCTCAAAGAGAGCGAGAAGTTCCTGTCGGGCCAATTCCACTACTCTCCCAACGACGATGGCGAGAACGCCCTACGCACGACCGTGGAGGCTTTCATATCGGCCTCGAACGATCTGGACCAGTACAAGAAGCTGAAGTACTACGGCAAGCCATTGAGCCCGGAACTGGCCAAGAAAGTCCACCAGATGACCGTTCAGGGCTTTGAGCGGTCCACGGACGGCGGAATGGAGAAGCTCCTGCACGCGGCCCTTGGACTGGCCACAGAGAGCGGAGAACTTCTTGAGGCGGTCTACAAGGCCAAATGGGCAGGAGAGAAGTTCGACGTTGTCAACTGCAAGGAGGAACTCGGCGACCTCTTCTGGTACATGGCCATCTTGTTCCGTGAGTTCGGGTTCACGCTGGAGGATGTCCTTCAGATCAACAACGACAAGCTCGACAAGCGCTATGGAGCGAAGTTCACCGAAGCTGCCGCCATCAACCGGGACCTTCAGGCGGAGCGCAACATCCTAGAGGGCAAGCAATGAAGACGTGGCTTTTCGGATGGTTCCACTGGCTTGTGGAGAGGTTCAGGACAGCCCATCCTGACCCATATGGCACGCGCTACCAGACCATCGTTGTGCCGCGTCTTGGCAAGATGAACCGCAACGGACGCATCTATACGCGTGAGATGGCGCAGCGCATGTGCGGACAATTCAAGGAGCCCATGGTGGGAGAGATAGGTGTGCCGGATTCCTCCATAGTATCCCTATCAAAAGCCTCGCATCGTGTACATCGCGTGTTCATCGATGGAGATGACCTGTGGGCGGAGTACTCCGTTCTTGATACCCCATGTGGCAGGCTGCTGTATGATCTGTTCCAGAAGGTGGGCAAAGAAGCTTTTGTTCTCCGTCCAAGCGGAGTGGGGACCGTAAGGGATGGACATTTCGAAGACGATTACAAACTCATCACGTTCAATTTCATTCAGGCCGATGAGGATGCGTTCCGTCCTTATACCGAGGAGGAGACGCTCCAATGCGGATTGGACACATTCGGTGACAAGTGGGCATTCTATCGGTGGGTGGACAGACCTAGCGAGGTGTACGAGGGCATGACGCCACGGCAACTGATGGCCGAGGGCCGATACGAGGATGTGATGATGGAGTTGGGACGCATCCAACACGGCATATACTGATGGAAGAGAACAAGCCAACCAAAGGACATGAATACACCCCGCCCGGACTTATCTGGGCGCCATGGGTGGTCTGCACATTCCACATCACCAAGTGGGACAAGCTACTGCTGCGGATCCTGAATACCGTCAGCCCTCGGCTATGGCTCCGGTATTTCGACTACCTCAAGAAGAACAGGTCTTCCACCAAGGTCGAGCACAATCTCACCGCCGATCAACTCAAGGCCTACAACGAAAAGAGGATCAATAACAAGTTCTACGGAACGGTCGATATGAACGGAACCATTACGAACAATGAACAACCTTGATCTCCAATACCAAGCCCTGCTCAAGGATATCCTTGACCACGGACACAAGAAGGCCGACAGGACAGGAATGACATGAGAAAGTCAGATAGCACCCCTATTTATGGGAAAGGGTGCTCATGATAGTGTACAAAACGACCAATCTCATCAACGGAAAGATATACATCGGCCAAGACAGGAACAACAATCCATCATACTTGGGTTCAGGTAAGAAACTCAAACGAGCCATAACCAAGTATGGGAGAGACAACTTCGTAAAGGAAACGTTGGAAACATGCACCTCTGAAGAAGAATTGAATGACCGAGAGGTATACTGGATTTCAACATTCAACTCGCAGAGCAGGGCAACTGGATACAACATCAGTGCAGGTGGGAAAGAAGGAGACAGAAGCGTGGGGCATAAGGTGTTTCAAAAAGGACTGTATCAGCATTGGTTGAAAAAATACGGAAAGGAAGAGGCAGATAAGAAATGGGAAGAAAAAAGACTACGACTATCCGAAACCATCAAGCGTGTTGGCTCTCCTCTAACTAACAAAGGCAGATATCAATTGTGGCTTGAAAAGTTCGGCAAGGATGAAGCTGATGCACGACTTGAAAACTGGAAGAAAAACATCTCTCGGGCTCAACAGGTAAAAAAAGACAATGGATGGACTCACTCTGAAGAGGCAAGGAGAAAGATTGGTGAAGCAAACAGAAATAGAGGCCCAATGCCAGAGCACGTAAGGGAAAAACTAAGAAAACCCAAACCCAACGACTTTGGAGAGAGGATAAGCAAGGCTTTAACTGGAATAACTCGTGGTCCTAGTCCAAGAAGAATACCAGTTATTCAATACGATTTGAATAATAACCTCATCAAAGAGTGGTCTTCGGCTCACGAGGCGGAGACTTCACTTAAAGTGTTTAACATATACTTGGCATGCAAGGGAAAGGCGCAAACAGTAGGTGGTTTCATATGGAAATACAAACACGATGAGCAACCAACTTGACATTCAATATCAGTCCTTACTCAAGGACATATTGGAGAATGGACACAAAAAGAAGGGCAGAAATGGAGGAACCCTCTCGGTCTTCGGCCGCACCATCCGGCACAAGATGTCGGAAGGCTTCCCCATTCTCACCACCAAGAAGGTGTTCTGGCGCGGAGTAGTTGAGGAACTCTTGTGGTTCCTGAAGGGAGAGACCAACATCCGTCCGCTGGTGCTCAAGGGCATCAACATCTGGGTTGGCGATGCCTACAAGGCCTACGTCAAGCGCGACAGCGTCGCCTACAACAAGCTCTTGGAAGACAGCCTCAACGACAAGTCGCTACCGTCGTTGCCGGACTACGCTCCCATGACGCAGGAGCAGTTCATCGAACTCATCAAGACGGACGAGAAGTTCGCTCAAGAGTATGGGGAGTTGGGCCCGGTGTACGGCAAGCAGTGGAGAGCATGGAGGCGCTATCGTATGGTGGGCTCGCCCACATGGGAACATGAGCCAGAGTATCGTCAGCACTACGACGGCCCTGTCGATCAGATAGCTGAAGTCATTCAACTGCTCCGCACGAGTCCCGACAGCAGGCGCATGCTCGTGAGCGCGTGGAACGTGGCAGAAGTGCCCGATGTAGTCCTTCCTCCGTGTCATTACAGTTTCCAGTTCTACACGCACGTGCTTTCGCTGGAGGAACGCATCAAATGGGCGGAAGAGAACCATTGCCGTTTTGATGTTCTGGATGAGTTCGGCATCAACTCCCATGAGACCGTCGAGGAGAACACAGAGCGGATCCATGCGCGCCTGACAGACGAATGGCAGGTACCGGAGCGCGGGCTTTCGCTGATGTGGAACCAGCGCAGCGTCGATACCCCGCTTGGCTTGGGCTTCAACATCACATCATACGGTGCGCTGCTGTCGTTGATAGCCAAGCAAGTCAACATGGTCCCGCACGAACTCATCGGCAACCTCGGCGACACGCACATCTACCTCGACCAGATCGATGGAGTGCAAGAACAACTCACGCGCGAGCCGCTACCACTGCCTACACTGAGAATATCCGATAGAAAGGTCGATGACATCGCCGAATACACATTCGAGGACTTTGTGCTGGAGAATTACCAAAGCCACGCAGCCATCAAAATGCCGTTGAGCAATTGAGTCGTTTTACAACGCATATTCAGATACACATGGATAAGAGCATACTGAACAACGTTGAGATCATTGGGTTCTCTGGAAAATTGGGAACGGGCAAAAACTTCGTGGCCGAGAAGGTCTTCACCAAAATGCTCAGTCCCGTACCAACGGTCATCATGAGCTTCGCCGACCAGATCAAGGTGAACGTCATCGTGCAGCACAATGTCGATCGGCACAAATGCTTTGTCGACAAGGATGAGCACACCC
>JACCDG011170158.1_pt1 | contig 11800 bp, 10 predicted proteins | sample 7442471 | NCBI WGS metagenome assembly JACCDG01 (sample SAMN15323444, study PRJNA562643) | freshwater metagenome | isolation source: river surface water | place: USA:Blue River Watershed | collected 2017-08-17
CAACCAATAGAATTAATATGTCTGAAAACCTTTCTCTGTGGCTCTTTTACAGCTGCTGAACGATGTTCTTCTAGACGAAATGATAAGGTGTTTGTAGTTGAACCAATATAATAATAGTCATCTATACACAATAAACAGTATATTTGAGCATCTGGGTAGAGCATCTTTCTATATATAGAAGAATTTACTGTTTTAGGTTCTTTTAATTTTTATACCGGGATAAAGGGTCAATTTTTACCCATTAGGGATGAACTGCCAACTCATTTCTTTACATATACTTTCCCATACTTTACTTTGTTGATACAGCTTATCACGATTTTTCAGCAGAGGAAAGCTAGACAAGAATTGGTCCAATCCAAGCAACTCGCAGAATTTATACAGCACATAAGAATACGACAAGAAATTGCGACGATTTTTTGGACAATGCTTTTGGAACGATGGCTGAATTTCCTTGAACATATGACGCAGCTTTTCCTCCGTTTCACGGTCCATCACAGGGCCAATCGCACCATTCAGACGACTAATGATATAGGGGATATGGTCATATTGGCGATTGAGTTTCAGCTTTCGTAGAATTGCGCGCATCTGAGAATATTTGATGGTTTTGAAGTCAGTAATACGCTGTTTTTTCAGCTCCGCAATAATCTGATCCAAACTCTCTTGAGGAATTTCAGCACTCCCTTTGGCTTGGAATTGTGCCAGCAACTCATTAAAGTGATTAATACGCTTGTAGGCGTAATAACTACTTTCACGAGGCGGATCCTTGTAGCTAGGGCGGTCGCTGTCAATCAGCAAAAATTCAGTCGTTCCACATTCAGGACAATACAGCATCGCCTCATTTTGGCTAAACATCATATCTGTTCCACACTCAGCACACTCTCCAGACATATCATCCAACTCACTAGTTTTTTTCGTGTATGCTGGATTTAATCTCAGCAAATATTGTTCCAGAAGCATATCACGATTGAGAGGGTCTTTGTCTCCTCTTTTCTTTGTCACAGGTTCAGCCTTTAGAAGTTCTTGTTCAGGGGTGTCTAGATTTGCAGCAAATTGTAAAGCACTTAGCACATCACCAGGTTTTCGTTTTGGTTTTGCGGATGGTCCTGTTCCAACTCCTTGAGAAATTTTATCCTGTAAATCATAATACTGAAATAGGATTTCTCCTGTATCGAGCAAATAATCAAAAACACGCTGGTCATCCTGTTTTGTCGTAATTTGTTGTTTGAGGCGAATCAAACGATTTTCCAATTGACCCCGTATAAGGTCATCTGTGGTGTCGTTAATACGCATTTGAAGGTCTGAACATTCATCACGAAGATTCTTGGCCTCCTCTTGGTCATCAACTATTTTTTGTAATTGGTGCTGGTGTATGACATCAAGCGTAGTCCTCTCTTCTGGATTACTTCGTTTAGTTTGTCGTATTTTAAAGAATCCATCTGAGCCTCCCGACATCTTAGTTCCTCTTGGCAAGGGTCAAGGATGGTTTAGACCCTTAACTATTAAAATGGTTAATGGTCGCGGTCAGTACCCATTATACATGGGCACTGACCTAAGCGCAGTTGTGTAAACAACAAGTCCCGGACGCGTTCATCCAGTTTGCGGTTTGCTAAATTTTTTTTCTAAACAAGGGGTATAGACAGAGATGACTGGTGGTGGCTTGATGCAACTTGTCGCTTACGGAGCTCAGGACGTGTACCTGACGGGTAACCCCCAGATCACCTCAACCAACTAAGGGGGTGGAAAAGCGGTCAGGGGATGATAATACGGTATACTCATCCCGACAAGACTGTTAGTGGCGCCGTTATATATGCCACAGCCGCTAGTGATGCTTTCCAAGCATTGCGACATCATCAAATTGCGGGAACCTCCTAAAGCTTTGGATACTAAGGTGTGCCGAAAGGTAACACTGGTCAGGATCAGACCCTGAAGATAGTAAAAACGCCAAAGATGAGAGCCAATGGGCTTAAATGGACAATCCGCAGCCAAGTCCTACGTTGCTTACACCAAGCAATATGGATGCAGTTCAGAGACTAAATGGTGATGGGTTTCCGCGTATAAGTACGGAGGCTTAAGTTATAGTCCAATCCCTGTGTAAAGACCTCATTGTAAGACGGACAATGAGTTAGCACGAAATATTCCGAAAGGAAGGGTACTTTCCTTGTCTTCAAGGTTGTGTACCGTCGCCATACTAACTTCGCTATGGAGTCCATTGAGAACCCTTTCAATGGTGCCCCTAACTTCGGTAAGAAGGTCACCTGCACGATCCAGCGCAACGGTGACTTGATCTACCGCATGTACCTCCAGGCCACGCTGCCCAAGGTCACGCTCGCGACGGCCGACGGCTCTGGCGCCCAGTTCCGCTGGCTCAACTGGCCTGGCCACAACCTAGTCAAGAGCGTCGAGCTCGAGATCGGTGGCCAGCGCATCGACAAGCAGTACGGTGACTGGCTCCAGATCTGGAATGAGCTCACGCAGGAGCCTGGCAAGCAGGCTGGCTACGCCAAGATGGTTGGTAACGTCCCTGAGCTCGTGAACGTGCTCGTCCAGGGTGGTGAGGACTGCGACGCCGACTGCGTGTCTGGCGTTGCGGGCAACACGTCTGAGGAGGTCGCGAAGTGCAGCCCTGAGTACACGCTGTACATCCCTCTCCAGTTCTGGTTCAACCGTAACCCTGGCCTTGCGCTCCCCTTGATCGCCCTCCAGTACCACGAGGTGCGCATCAACCTGGAGTTCAACGACCTCCGCAACCTCTGCTGGGACTCCACGCCCCAGCTCTCCAACACGCACACGATCCGTGACCGCGTGGCCAACGCTGGCCTCGTCGCCGCGTCTCTCTATGTCGATTACATCTACCTCGACACGGATGAGCGCCGCAAGTTCGCCCAGGTCGCGCACGAGTACCTCATCGAGTGCCTCCAGTTCACGGGCGGCGAGTCCATCACGAGCTCCTCCAACAAGCTCAAGCTCAACTTCAACCACCCTTGCAAGGAGCTCATCTGGGTTGTACAGCGTGACTCATTCGTGTCATGCGATGACTCCGTCATCAACCCCTGGAAGGGACAGCAGCCTTTCAACTACTCTGACTGGTGGGACCGCTCAGTCTTCGACAGCGGCTACTCAGTCACGCGTGTCGAGGGCATGGCGGGCAAGAACCCTGTCGTCACGGCGCTCCTCCAGCTCAACGGCCACGACCGCTTCTCCGTGCGCGAGGGCAAGTACTTCAACTTGGTACAGCCCTACCAGCACCACACCAACTGCCCTGCAGTCGGTATCAACGTGTACTCCTTCGCGCTCAAGCCTGAGGACCACCAGCCCAGCGGCACGTGCAACTTGTCACGTATCGATAACACGACGCTGCTCCTGACGGTCTCCAACAACGCGGTCGGCGCGACGGTCTCCTCCACGGTGCGCGTGTATGCGACGAACTACAACGTTCTCCGCATCATGAGTGGCATGGGAGGCCTCGCATACTCCAATTAATGACTTTGCATACCGGTTGCACTTACAACTTTCCGGTAAGGATTTGGTTATTAATATTGAGTTTACGCGAGTAATTTTTGAAAATTGATTGTAATCTACTATTTAGAGTGTTTCAAGATGGAACAATCTAAACAGTGTTCTGCGCGTATAGAACAAGGTTTACAGAAAGGTCAACAATGTGCAAGACCTTGCCTTGAGAATGGATATTGTGGAAAACATCAAAAACAAGCACAATTGGATTCATATGATAAAGATTTATTCAAAAAATGCCAAAAGACTCGATGCAGTACATTACTCGATAAAACTGATATTAATGTATATTGTATCCCATGTAAAGAAAAACATCAAGAAAGTCGATCATCTCTGAAACTTTGCAAAGGGGTTGATGGAAAGTCTTGCAAATTTGAGGCAAATAACACTGGATTTTGTGGAAAACATCAACTAAGAGGGTGTTTACTCGAAGAAGCTAATGCTGGCAAGTATCGAATCTGCGATGATGCAAGAAGATCCTGTAAAAATAAAACACTTGATGGAAAACTCCGCTGTGAAGACTGCCTATCAAAAACTCGTGAACGAGATAATACTCAATATCAGGCTCGAAGTATTAATGAACAACTTTGCTTAGGATGTGGTATTGAAATAAAAGAATATATAAAAGGTGTAAAGGGGCATTTAGTGCAAAGATGCAATAGTTGTTATGAACAATTACGCAAAGTAGAAAATGAAAGAGATAGATCTTCTAGAAATTATAATCAAGAAAGTAAAAATAGTTTAGATGATTATTATAATGAATACTATAGAAATGCAATCAAGAGAAATCTTCAATATTTAATAGATAGGCAAAACTTTAAAGATACAGTTATGAGACCTTGTTATTATTGTGGAGAAATAAAAGAAAATGAAGTCAGGGGGATAGATCGCATTGATTCTTCAAGGGGGTATACAGTTGAAAATATTGTAGCATGTTGCAGTATGTGTAATACAATGAAAAATGAATTTACAATTAATGATTTCCTAGAAAAAATAAAACAAATTCATACTCATTTGAAACTATCAGTAGAAATAGCTGCACCAAAAAATACAATTGTTTCAACTAACTCAGTTGCTGAATCAAGTACATATATTCGTCCTTCAAAAATTTGTTTAATCTATACTCAAGGAAAGTTAGCGGAGTATATTGAACTATGTATAAAAGAAAATCGTAGTCCAACTTATATATCAAAGTTAAAGGCAATTGAACATAAAAAGTTGCCAAATAAAGAGTTTGTAAAATATCTACGGTTACTACTCCAAGCAGAGGCAAAGTTGAATAAATACTATAAAGATAATGCAAAACAACGGGTATCTCATAAAGATTTATATAACTATATTGAATTTGGTAATTATGAGCATGCAGTTGAAATTTATGAAACTGTTCACGGTGAGATTGATGGATTCAAGGAAGATATGAAAGACTTGGCTGATTCTTGGAAAACATTTACTCAGGAAGATAAAACATCTAAGTTGCATACGCTCTTAGTAAAATATCAAAATCGTCGCAATTACTTGAAGCTAACAAAAGATACTAGAGTAGAATAGAAAGCATGCCCTCTAAATCCAAAACCCTCCAAATCTCCCTTGGCCTGCTCATCTTGCTCGGCCTTTCCTCTCTAATTTCCTATAACCAATCAAGCCCCCTCGCAATTACAGCGGCAGAAGCAAAACAGAAACTCATCAACAATGAATTTGACGAAATCGTGGATGTGCGTACAGACTTGGAACGCGCAACAGGGTATTATCCTGGTTCGATTCACATACCGAGACCAGACATTCCAGAAAAACTTCCTCAGATCATACCCGATAGAGATACACGCATTCTTTTTTACTGTAATACTTCAACGAGGGCACGAATGGCCGCAGAGGACGCTAAGAAACTTGGATATCACAAGATACGCTACCTTCTAGGTACACATATTGCCCTGTATAGATAGGAATGCCGAGGAACAACGACCCTAAAAATGACCCAAACAATAATAATCCAAACAGGTTAAATACGAGAAGAAACAACAGAAATAAGAACAAATCGCGAAAGAACAACAAAAATAACAATGGACCACCTCCACTTAACCTTACACCTCCTAAAAGGGTCTACACGGGTAAAAATTTCAAATCCTTTGAAAAGTGGTATGTTCAAACACCTGCTGGTTCTAGATTTGTAATTACGCTGCGCCAGATTGTTTTCGCAGATCCACCTTTTATTCCTGCATATATCACAAAGATTCTACATTTAGCCCCTAGTGAAGAATATTATCGTCGTGAGCCATACTACACTATTTATTTTCCATTTAACTCGAATATACGAATGCAAAAACTCAGAAATACAAATAATTACACCAATAATGAGAACTGGAGATCATCGCTATATAACTAAGTCCCGAGTCCAGATGACTTTCGTTCCTCCAGATAGGAAGGGATGAACACCCTGTCAGTTGCACTCTTTGCAGTGCTTGTCTATCTCCTCGTATTTTATGCAGTCCAGACCTACAGAGCCAATTGGCGTAAGAAGAATTGGGAGTACAATATTTCAGAAGGTTTTGCATCAGGTCCACCTAAGAAACCAAAGTGCAAAGTTGCTATTGTCGCCTTAATGCGTAAACCAATTGACTTGCCCATTTGGCTCAAGCACCACCGCGAACTGGGTGTGAAGAAGTTCTACATTCGCTTTGAAGATACGCCAGGATGGGAGGAATTCTTGAAAGCACAGAAGGATATTGATTACATCCTAACAGAATCTGACAAATCTGGAAACAACTATGAGACTCTCCAAACAAGACAGGTCGCATTTACGCGCGATTCTATGAAGAAGGCAAAGAAGGCTGGAATCCAATGGATCATTGCAATTGATGCAGACGAATTGCTCCATGGCTCTTTGACATGCTTGGACAAGTTGCCAAAAACAAAGAAGTGCATTAAGATGGAAAATGCAGAAGCGCAGTTCAGTGAAACAGATGAAAACTGCTTTGCAACAAAGAAGTTCTTACGCTGCAGCCGTGGCGCACCATGTAGATCGTATGCAAATGGAAAGGGTGGATGCCGTGTAGAAGAGGGTTGTGATCAAGCAGGACCTCACGACTTTCAGTACCAAGGCCAGATGGGTGGAGACGCAACTGCGCAACTTGCCTTTGAGGACTTGTGTGTCTTACATTTCGATTCATGTACGTTTGGTAGTTGGGCAGAGAAGTTCAAGCATCTTGGAAACAAGCCAACAGGCTCCATCCCATTCCCTCACTATGTAGAGAGTATCAAGGCGGCAAATCAAGCGTTTGACATTTATCGCAAGAATACAATGATGGAAGTCGATCAATTGGATCCCAACATTGTTTATAAGAAAGTTGATTAAAGCAAATCAAAAGGACTTTCCTCACTTTCCCACACAACATCCAGTGTCATCTTAGTTGCATTGGATGTTACCTTGTCTGCGTCGAGGCACGCAAGTAAAGCAAGAAGTCGTCGCGTCAAGGATCCTAGGGGTGCAGCAGGATTACGGAACCTGTGTGTGTAGTGTTTCCAAGCCCATTCGAATTGAAGTGCGGCACGTTCGTCTTCAAACCCCTTGACATAACAAACACGATTCCACTGTCGACCACGAGTAGCTTTCGCACCTCCTGCTTTTTGACCATTATGTTGGGCGAGGCGTCGTTCGAGGTCATTCGTTTTACCGATGTAGGTACCCCTGTGACTATCTCCTTGGAGATAGTAGACATACCAGGGCATTGTCTACAGCATACGGTGAAAATTGATTAAGTGGCTTCACACTACTGCTGTACAGCAAAGATGGAACAGCCGACATACTACTCGTGCGATGTCGCGAAGGATCCAGAGATCTATCCAGAGGAACCAGCCATTCAGTTCTCCTTCCCCCTGGATCCTTTCCAGAAGCACGCAGTTTCTGCAATTTCTCAAGAGCATAATGTTCTTGTTTGCGCGAAAACAGGTTCCGGAAAAACGTTGGTCGCCGAGTACGCAATCGCTCACGCCCTCAAGCAGGGAAAGCGTGTCTACTATACGACCCCTATCAAGTCGCTCTCAAATCAAAAGTTCCACGACCTGAAGCAGCTCTATCCCAAACTTGGCCAAGTAGGGATCATGACTGGCGACATCAAGTTCTGCCCTGATGCACAGATCGTCATTATGACCACTGAAATCCTGCGCAATCTGCTGTACAAGCAGGGATCTATTACAGAGCATATCGGTCTTACCGCATCCCTGAGTCTCCAGAATCTTGGCGCAGTTGTCTTTGACGAATGTCATTACATCAATGACAAGGATCGTGGGAAGGTTTGGGAAGAGACAATGATTCTCCTACCGCCTACGACGCAGCTTATCCTTCTATCAGCAACACTCGACAGCCCTGAACTCTTTGCAGATTGGCTAGGGCAACTGCGTGGTCGTCCGTGTGCACTCATTCAGACGCAGTATCGCGTTGTTCCCCTCAGTCACCATGTGCTATATGGAAAGCAGGCTCATGTCATGATGGATGCCAAGGAGGTCTTCTACCCAAAGGTCTATAAGGACTGGCTATCCTATCGTACAAAGAAGGAAAAGGAAGCAGATGACTACAAACGAACTGTCAAGACTGCTCGCGCAGGAGGCCACGAAGGTCGAGTGGAGGGCAAAGTCACTGTAGAGTCCTTTCTGCATCAGCTCAATGAAACAATTGGCATGCTACACGAGAAGGAAATGCTCCCTGCCCTCGCATTTGTGTTCAGTCGTAAGGACTGTGAGAAATATGCAGAGAAGGTGAGCCATCAATTGCTCGACAGCAGTGATTCTGCCCTCGCAGATCGCATCTTTGACTTTCATCTACGCCATCATCGACAGAGTCTTGAGACACTTCCTCAATACCATGCACTCAAACGCCAGATCATTCGCGGTATTGCATTTCATCACAGCGGCATTCTACCAGTCCTCAAGGAGGCGATTGAGATCTTGTTCTCGAAGGGTCTCATTAAACTCATGTTCTGCACAGAGACCTTTGCGGTAGGCATCAATATGCCAACAAAGACAGTGCTGTTTCTGTCCACCTATAAGTACGACTCAACACTGCAGGGAATGCGCATGCTGCGAACCGACGAATACATCCAAATGGCTGGCCGTGCAGGACGCCGTGGCAAGGACACCATTGGCTATGTCTTCTACCTGCCAGATCGTGAACCACCATCCACGGAGGAAATGCAGAAGATGATGAAGGGTGGTCGGCCGCGTGTTGAGAGTCGCATGGAGTTTGGCTATGAATTCCTGCTCAAGACGCTTCATTCTGGAAATCTGAAGTGGAAGACACTGATCAAACAGTCCTATTGGTACAAGCAATGGGAGCGGACGCAACAGGGAATCAAGGCCGAGATTGAAACTGTTTGCAATAATCTAATGAAACTACAACTAGATGAACAGCAACGCAAGGAACTGGATACGAAGCGATCTCTAGAGGAAACTGTGAAAACTACAACAAATGCAAAGCGCCGTGAGGCACAGAAGCTTCTTGAACAGTGGAAGAACATGCATATTGGTCCTAAGTGGTTTACGGCAGAAACTGAGTATGGTAAGTGGGAGAAACTCTGTGCAGAAAAGAAGGAACTGGAGGCTTATTACAACCAGAACCTGAACTTTACGGACTCTATTGAGACACGCCTCGACTTTCTTGTAGATCTTGAGTTCCTAGATCCTGGTAAAGAGCAGCTCACATTCAAGGGTGGCGCAGCAACGGAATTCAATGAGGGTCATCCCATTCTGTGTACAGAACTAGCCTTTCGCAAGACACTGGATGGACTCACGAAAGAAGAACTTGTAGCCGTTCTTGCGTGTTTCCTGGGGGAGAATGAAAAAGAGGATCAGCCGCATCTGGACTCTCTGAATATTTCCAAACCAATGCGCGATGCATTTGAGACCATTGGTCGACTTACAACAGAGTGCATGTGGAAAGAGCAGAAGCGACAGATTACAGAAGGGTACTGGGATCTGAGCACAACATGGATTGAGCCAGTGTGGCGGTGGGTAAATGGCGAGAATGCTTCAGTCATTTGTACAGACTATGGTGTATTCGAAGGAAACTTTGTGCGCGCCATCCTTCGCCTAAGTAATCTTGTAGAAGAGTGGACAGGAGTTGCGACGCTTCTTGAGAATGTAGAGATGCTCGAGAAGCTGCGTGATATTCCTACGGTGCTTGTACGCGATTTCCTGAAGCCAGATAGTCTCTACCTGCACCTCTAGTTCTTGCGCGTAGGACGATTGCGCCGTGCTTTACCTTGACGCTTTGCTGTTAAATTTCTATTTACTTGAATTGGGTCAATAAGGCCTTTGCGTGTCCTATTAGTTGGACTTAGATTCATCCACCGCCGTTTCCACTCATTCTTGAAATTTTGACGAGTAAACATTCCTGTTGCTTTCTTTGTACGGGTAACTCGTTGTGCTGTTGTCTTAGAATTTTTTGCTATTTTTCCTACATAGTTACTCATTGCATTTCTCCATGCAGTTTCCGAATTTCTATTTGTTGCATTATTCGGCACTTGACCAGGAAGAGTTTCATTCAGTTCTTTATTATTATTTTTTGCGGGTAGGATTGGGTACTTTGTTCTATTTGCTGATAATGCCCGTGTTGTTGGGCGTGGGGGATATGGGATATTATTATTTGAATTTAAACTGGACAAGGAGGATGCATTATTTTCTTCGTTACTGCCCTGGTTCTCATTTGTTAAAAACTTCTCTAATCTTTCTCTATTTGCATTACTTACAGGTGGCTCAAAATTTATAGAGTTTTTATTATTGGTTAAACCATTGGATGTACGATTTCCTTGAGATCCCTGGTTTGCATTAGTACCATTAAGATTATTGTAAATGGAATTAGTATTAGAAAGTTGATCCCTATATATCTCATTATTTATTGATCCATTATTTGATCTAGAAGATACCGACGCAGAATTATTACCACGAGCAGTCGCATTTCCACTTGGAGGCGCAGGTCTTTGATTAAATAGACCAACTAGATTTGGATTTACACGCTTATTAGGGGTATTCGTTTTACGCGGTTGATTTAATTCTAACAAATTCCCTACTAAGGCACCAGTTGCTACAGGAGGGATATAGTTTCCTGCATTTCCTCGTAGGGTTGCAGCATTTTCAGGTTTTAATGCGACTCCTGATATTCCAGGAACAGGAGGGATATAGTTTCCTGCATTTCCTCGTAGGGTTGCAGCATTTTCAGGATGTAATGCGACTCCTGATATTCCAGGAACAGGAGAGATAACTTTTCCTGTATTTATGCCTATCGCTGCAGTTGATCCTGTACCATTAGATCCAGATCTGCGTCCACGAACCGCATTTAGCCTGGCTTGAAGTTCATTTGCAGTCGGTGCACTTTGTCCAGGTACAATCTGTGCACCCTCGCCGAATCCATTTGTAGATCTAGCATTGTTATTTCCATTTGCACCAACCTCATTTGCAGTATTGTCAGGTTGGGATCCTTCCCTCTCCTTACTTGCCCTCGTTAATTTATCAATAATTCGATCAAACGACTTCACGTAACTTTGAGTTGTGGGCGTAGGAAAAGGTGCAAGTAAACTTTGTACTATTTTTTGTAAATTACGCAAGTCTCTCGCAATTTCAGCTAATTGCATCGAAGAACCTTTTTTAATCAATGTTAGCCCTTTTTGACTTAACTGGTGCATGAACAATAGTATTTTGAATATTGCATCATTTGTACTACGATCCAAATTTGTTTTCAATTCTGTTTCACACGCCTTTGGTAATGGTCTCTTCCAGTACTCATGTGATCTATTTTTTGACAGTTCGCCAGATTGAGCCGCGTGAGCCAAAATCGCATCGACAGACTTCAAATACTCACTTTCAATCTTATTCAGTTTGTCAAGGGCGTAGTAATCATTGTTAAACTGGTTTCCAGTTTTTTGTCCCTGAATATATTTCTTATCTTCATCGAGCAGGCCACGAATTTCTGACATTTTTGTCTGCAAAGTTGTCAATCGATTTCGAATTGGTTGAAACTTATTTTTTACTGGGGCATTTTGGACAGGTGCCACTTTTGCGGTTGCTCGTTTGAATGAATTTTTAAAACTAATAGCACCTCCCCGCCTCTTTGCAGTACGAGCCATCCTACTCTCCAACAGCAAATTTACGCCAAGCGAAGGCGCAACTTATCTTTCCAATGTCTCTCTTGCGGATTCCATGAAATCTCAAAATTCAAAACCTGTAATTCACTTAAATAGGCCTGTGAATGCGTATTTCGGTGAACAAGAACGCACAAAACACGATTGCCCTGAATCTGTCCACC
>JACCDG010059076.1_pt1 | contig 11799 bp, 11 predicted proteins | sample 7442471 | NCBI WGS metagenome assembly JACCDG01 (sample SAMN15323444, study PRJNA562643) | freshwater metagenome | isolation source: river surface water | place: USA:Blue River Watershed | collected 2017-08-17
TATAAACGATGGCGAGTTGGGGATGCGGTTTGGACGCTTCCCTGCGCTCGCATTATCGAGATCAGGTTCAACGGGTATTTCTCACCCACATCTAACGATGCAGGACCCCGAGCTAATATCTAAAACTACTAGATAAATTGATTATATGGTTTTTTGAGCTTTGCGCTTTGCTAATAAAGCCCTGACACTGTCTTGGGTCTTTTTTAGTCGCTGTTCTGGATGGCCAAAGACTGATTTATAAGGTATTTGTAGCTCTTCTAAGCGGGCCTTGACCCTGAAATGCACCTTGGTCTGCGCCACCGGACCATCTCGCTGAAGACCGTCCTCTTGCCAGGGGAAGTCTATTTGAGTAAAGATCGTCAAATCATAGTCATGAGCTTGAGCAATCTTAAATAGCTCAGGATTTGAACCCCCGAAGACCACCTCACTATAAATACAAGTCATCAAAGGCGTGGTGTCGCAAAAAAGTAAAACAAACTCAGGATTGCTGTGTTGCTTGATCAGATCATTGGCAAGCGTGCGCTCTAAAGATTGCTGTTCCTGTGCGATGCCGACTTGCTCATCCGGTCGTGGGGTTCGATTTTCTTGATCAACAAACAATCTTAAATATTCTGGAACATAGACACTGGGATACTCTTTAGAAAAAGCATCAGCCAAACTTTGGGCCAAGCTTGTTTTACCGCTGCACTCAGCGCCAACGATGGCGATTCTTAAAACATCACTCATGATACTTGCGCACTTTGCTTGATCTTTTTAGACCATTGCAACCAGCCAAACACTGCAAGGGCAATAAAAAGACCATAGAGGAGGGCAGTCAAATGTAAATCTTTATAAATGTATAAAGCAATATAAAGAATGTTCACAAAAATCCACACCAACCAATTCTCCAACCACTTTTGAGCACTCATATATGTGGCCAACAAACTGCCAGAGGTTAAGAAGGCGTCGATGAGGGGCACATCTGAGCTGGTATGGTTCACCAACAGATAATGAATGATCAAAAATAAACCTGACCAGCAAAAACTGGCAATCAAAGGCCAACTGCGGGGCATTCTTCTGAATGAACTTGTCTGTGGTGTTTCTACTTGATTTGATTTCGACCAGGTCTTCCAGGCATAGATGGCTAAAAGAATAAAAACACCCTGTAACCATGCGTCACCAAACAATTTAGCATCTTGGAACACCCAGGCATAAGCAGCAGAACTGGCAATCATCAAAGGCCAAGTCAAAATATGACCATAGGCATTAAGAGCCACACATATTAGAGACAGCGTAAAAGCGATGATCTCCATGGTTTCTTAGTAACTTAGGATTTTCTTAAAAGAAAATCAGCAGCCACTGCTGCTGCATCCGGCGTTAAAGCACCTTCTAAAATCAAATCAGCCGCTTGTGCGTATGGAACTTTCATAAAGCCTGACACTTCACCATCATTGTTCTTCGGTGAAAAATCATCAGGCAATAGCAAATCATAGGTATACAAGCTTTCATCATGCAGGCCTTTGGGCTCTACCACTCGGCGCACATGAATATGACCCACTGGTTCAGCCAAACGCGCTATCTCGGTCGGAACCCCAGCTTCTTCCCATAATTCACGGATCACGCATTGCTGCAAGGTTTCATCGGCACTGATGCCACCAGCAGCCAAGTTATCCAACATATTGGGATCGGTCGCTTTATTGGCGCTGCGCATGCCTAAAAACATCTCTTGATGAGCAGTGTAGCCATTGATATGGCATGCCCGACTATGAAACCCCAGTGATCTGAAGATGGCACGTTCCATTCTGAAGCGTTCGTGGCCATGATCATCGAGCCAAGAGAAGGATTCATCGCGCCAACCAGGAGCCAAGCCTTGTTTCTTCAAAAACTCAGCCAAATCTTGTAATTCTTGACTCAATAAATAAGGGGCCAGATTCTCTAAATGCAAATGCTCGCCAAAAAGTGCCAAAGCAGGGGTTTCAGTACTGTCGATATAAGACTTGATGCTGGCGATATAGTCAGGCTGGATATAGCCAATCATTTGGCCACGGAAACGAATACCAAGCCAATCAGCGGGGGCTGGTCTTAGCGCAGTCTCTAAAAGCTCTTCTAAAGCTGCTTTGGTAGTTGCTGAAATTGATGACATGTCTACAATATTTCTTAATATTATTAGATTATCTGCTAAAGCAAGCAATCCAACCGAAATTAACCCCTGATTAACCACCAAATAACAATTAATTAACAACTATTTCCTGAAAGCCCACACATGTCTTCATCTGACCAGACCAACACCCCTGACGATGACTTTGAACCACTGATTCAGGCCGGTCATCGTATCTGTTCTAGTGATCGCATTCAAGATCAAGAGGAGGGCTTTCGTTTCGTGGTTCGTACTTCAGATATTGCGAGCATGGTCGGATCAATTGATCATCGTGTGGATGAAACATTACCCGCCTTTGTGATTCGTTTTGATGGACAAGCACATGCTTATCTCAATCGTTGTGCACACGTCGCAATGGAACTTGATTGGCAACCAGGACAATTCTTCACCAATGACAAAACAGCCATCATTTGTGCATCTCATGATGCTCAATATTTACCCGACACAGGTGAGTGTATTTCTGGACCATGTCCGCATGGATCACGTCTGATTAAATTGCAAATTGAAGAGAAGGCTGGCGAGATTTTTCTTTGTCAAGCGAATTAAAAAACTATTTATTACAGTCACATTACAAAAAGTATTAATCAAGGATGGGCGCAATTCATTGCTGCCTAATTTTTAAGCAGACCAGCTCTACCATTATCAAATAAGGACTTTTTCAATTTTGAGATCAAGTAGTCCACACAAACTGTGGATAAGTTGTGAAAATTTTTTTGAAAAATAAATTTTTTCACCTATTGACATCAAAGAAGAAAGTATTTTTTCATGACCTATATCGATACCATCGGTGCAATCGCAGCAATCCTTACCACAGTTTCTTTTTTACCCCAGGCTTTGCGCATCCACCGAAGCAAAGACACATCCGCTATTTCATTTTGGATGTACCTCATCTTTAGTCTGGGTGTATTGTTATGGTTAATATATGGTTTGTTGATACAAGCATGGCCAGTGGTTGTTGCGAATGCGGTTACATTACTCCTATCGCTCTGGATTTTATGGATGAAAATAAATGAATAAATTACTCAAAACCTCACTGATCATCATTGCACTCGGATTAGGCGCTTGTGCAAGCACTCCGATGGTCAATTCAGATGGTGAGACAGTTCAAGATATCCAATCCAAACTGTTGGGTGAGATGCCTATGCCAGGTGGCGCACGCATCAACAATGAAAACTCCTTGATTTTGGGCAGTGGCGATGGTTGGGCTGGTCGCGTTGCGATCATTTCTGCGCAAAATGCCAATGAAACTTTCACATTCTTTAGAGACCAATTCCAAAAAGCAGGCTGGACCTTGGTTTCTTCAACCAAATCCAAAAATAGCATCTTGGTATTCATTAAAAAAGACAGAACTGCCACCATTGAAATCGAAGAAGGTGGCTTTGGTGGAAAAGCCAATGTGATGTTGACAGTAGCTCCTAGGAGTACGGTAATTCCTCCAGTCACTAAATAAGACATAAGTTTCAAAACAAGTCATCCCAAAGACCCTAAGTCAATTTATGATTGGGGTATGAAACATCAAAAGTTACTGATTCGGATTGGGGCAATTGTCATTGCCTCGGTTTTTGCTTTCTGGATTGGCTTGGCAGTTTTTTTACCTGGACTGGTAAAAAAAGCTGTCCATAACTATGGCCAAAGCATTGGTCATCACATCAGCTACGAAAGCATTGATGTTTCACCATGGAATCTCAAAGTGGATATCCATGGCCTAAAGCTCTCTAAAGACCCCGAAGATAAAAATCCACTCCTCAATATCCAGCATTTGAGTGTCAATGCTGAACTGATTCATCTCTTGATTGCCCGTGTGCACCTATCAGAAGTCAGCATTGATGGAGCTCACATATATCTTCATCGTGCTTTGAAAAAACAAGGAGAGGCGCAGTGGAACTTTCTTGAATTCATACATGCGCTGAAGAAACCCGATGCCAAGCCATCAACTCTAAAAATTGAGATTGACCAGTTTGAGCTAAAAAATAGCCAAATTGCTATCAAAGACAGTATTAAAAAAACTGACTATGTCTTTAAGGATGTTCAATTCCAAGCCAAAGAATTTGCTAACTACGCACCAACCGGTGCGCGAGGTGTCCAAAGTGATTACCTCTTGAATTTAAAGAATGTTGATTTGGCCATACCGGGTTCAGCCAACCGCCTCAAACTCTCAAGTTTGGGAGTGGGAGGGCACTTTGACATGGTCGCTCAAGAAAAAATTGATCTAAAACTCAATTTGAGTATCGAAGATTCAAAGCTGACAAGTGTTCTCAGTTATGACTTAAAAAAATCAGATCTTGATGGCAGTGTTTCATTCAAAGATCTTCCTTTGGCTCCCTTTGTTGCCTTATTGCCAGCCAATGAAAAGCTGATCACGCAAAAAGGATCGGTGAGCGCAGAACTAAAACTCAAAACCAACCCCCGTGGTTGGGCCATTTTGGGGGACCTTGATTTTGCTGAATTGGTCATCTATGAAGCCAAATCAAAAGACCCATTGCTCAGTTGGAAAAAAGCCTATTTCTCAAAATTTGAACTCGATTTCTTAGAAAAAGAACAAAAAAAATTCAGCATCCAAGAATTGATCTTGACTCAGCCATCGGCCAGGTTCTCGATTGGCGAAGATAAATTCAGTAACTTCCGCCGCTTGTTCATGAAAAATCAAGCAGTGGCAGCCTCAGCCACTGCAACAAAGACTCCAAGTGCACCAGTAGCAAAGACTGCAGGCAAGCCTGCCTTTGAAATCGACATCAAGGCCATCAAAGTCAATCAAGGCAAGATGTATTTCTCGGATGCATCGATGAGATCGGGCTTTAAAACCAATATCAATAATCTCAATGGCTCATTATTGGGTGTTAGCAACGTATCTGGCCAATACGCCACCATTGCTTTGGATGGCGCGGTTGATAAAAGCGGTAGTTTGCGTGCCAGAGGGCAGGCTGCGTTTGAAGACCCAAGAAGAAATTCAGATGTCTCTTTGAGCTTTAAGAACGTGCCACTCCATAGCATCAATCCTTATGCGATGACCTTTGCTGGCTATCAAATTGACAGTGGCCGCATTGATGTGGATCTTCGCTATACCGCCAAAGAAGGTCAACTGCTCGGTAAAAACCGTTTTGTGATTCGCAAAATCAAATTGGGTGAAGAGGTTCCTGATTTCAAAGGCGTGAAATTGCCCATTGGTTTGGCCATTGCGGTCTTAGAAGACTCGGACGGCATGATTGATGTGAACATTCCAATCAAAGGCAATGTTGATTCACCAGAATTCAGTGTCGGACATTTATTCTGGCAAGCCTTGCGCAACGTCTTGGCCAGCATTGTCACTGCTCCATTCAGAGCTTTAGCTTCATTACTGGGTGAAGAGGGCTTGGACGGTATTTACACCGCCCCTGGTGAGAGTGTCATCACACCACCTGAGCAAGAGAAATTGGAAAAAGTGGCCAAACTGCTTGAGAAAAAAGCCAATGCGGTTGTCGAGTTTTATGGCACTTACGATCCACAAATCGATCGTCAAGAATTGGCCCGGGTCAATGCAGATCGTGCCATCTTATTGGCAGCTGGGTTCAAATTAAAAGACACTGAACCTTTGCCTAATCCAAGTTTGTCGGATCCACGTATTCAAAGTGGTCTTAAATCTGCGTATGGATCTCAAGTGGGGCGCATCAAACTGGCTCAGCAATTATTTAAACTGCCCAATACACCAGCTCGCTGGGAAACACTGCGCAAAGAATTGATTGAAGCGCAAAACATCAATGAAGCCCGCTTGATTGCTTTGGCCAATGCCCGTGCAAACAATGCGAAAGATACTTTCTTGAAGAGCTCGCCTGAGATGAAAGAACGAGTCAGGGTTGGTAAAGCGCAAGAAGTGAAAGCTGAAGATGCAGGTATTCCGATGGGCATCTCTTTGATCACCAAATAATCAAACCAAGGCATCAAGTAAGATCAAATAATATAAAAAACATCAAATAAATTATTTCTCATGAAAAAACAATTCCAACAAATCACCCAGCGCTTGATTGAACCACCGATGCTTTATGTTCTGCCGGTTTTGATTATTCTTTTCTTGGGTTTGTTGATTTGGTTTTTAGTGCCAACGCCACCTAAAAAAATCGTGATGACAACCGGGGCTGAAAACGGTTTGTATTACCGTTTTGGCCAACAGTTGGCCAAAGAGCTTGCTAAAGAAAAAATCACACTGGAAGTATTGCCATCTGCAGGCAGTTTAGAAAACATTGAACGTTTGAATCAGCCTGATTCAAAAATTCATGTCGGAATTTTGCAAGGGGGCGTTGGGCAAGTCTCTGAAAACCCAAACATCTCAGCTCTGGCATCGGTCTTTGATGAGCAAGTATGGTTCTTTTATCGCAAGGCTGCCTTCAAAGAGCCTCTGACAAAAATCACCCAACTAGAAAATAGATCGCTTTCGATTGGTATGCCAGGCAGTGGCACACGCGACTTAGGATTGAAGCTGTTAGAGCTCAATCAACTGGATTTGAAGTCACAAAAGCCAAGCATTAAGCTCAAAGAGTTCACGGCCTCACAAAGCCTCAAGGCATTGAATGCCAATGAGTTGGATGCGGTGATGTTGGTCAGTGGCCCACAGGCACCGATTATTTTGGAGTATTTGCGCAACCCTAATTTAGCGGTGATGAGTTTTGAGCAAGCCGATGCTTACACAGTGCGTCTACCATTCTTGAAAAAAGTCACAGTGCCACGAGGGGTGATCAATTTGGCTGAAGATCTACCCAGAAAAGATATTTCTATCTTGGCGGCTCCAGCGGCTCTGGCTGTCAGTGAAGATATCCATCCTGCCTTGATCACGCCATTGATGAGAGCCATGGATGCAAGCATCAGCCAATTAGGTCTTTTGCAAAAAGAAAATGACTATCCTTCAGAAAACGGCTTTGCTTGGCCACACAACGATGATGCCAAGCATTTCTTAAAAAACGGCGCTTCTTTCTTGCACCGTCACTTACCATTTTGGAGTGTGGTTTGGGTTGAAAGAGCGATTCGCATCATCTTGCCTTTACTGGCGATCTTGATTCCATTATTTAATTTCTTACCCAAGCTGATTGCGATGGGTGTCGATGCCAAGACCTCTGCGGTATATAAAAAATTGAGAGTCCTTGAATTAGCCGTTTCAGCCAACCCTCAAAAGCCATGGCAAGAAGAATGGCAGGCATTACAAACGCAAGCATTGGCCATGAGAGTGCCCAAGAAATACGCCGTGAAGGTTTATGAGTTGCGGATGTATTTGCAGATGGTCAGGGATAAATTAACGCAAGCGACTTGATTGGTCTCGCCAAGATTAATTCAGTACAGGTAACTCTCAAAGGGTGGCGATACAGCCACCACTTTATAAATCAATGGCTTAATCAAAAATAGCGCATCGAACTTCATCTACAAAAACCTCAGAAGTCCTAAAAGTCACCTTAGACACCCCAAGAAATTACTCACTTCGATCATATTGAAGCAGGGTATCTATCTTTGCTGAGTAGCTTTGTTGCGTCAGTTCACTCAATTAAAAGTGATATTTATGCTAAAAATTATAAATTTCGTGCTCTAATGTCCTAGACAAACATAGACAAGGAAGAATTATGGGATACGTATTGATTGTTTTGGCAGTAATTATTGCCCTGATTCTGGTTGCGTTTATTTTTTCCCCAGGCTTAAGAAACACTGTCATTAGCTCTTTTAAAGAAGGGCAAAAAACGGGTGAAGACTGGGCCAAGAACTCTGCTGTGGGTGATATCGCTCATAGTCTTGGTGAAAAAGTTGGTGAAGCTCATAAAAAACTAAAAAAATAGGTATAAAAATGATTAAAAAAATAATATTTGCATTGTCTTTGGTGTTGAGTCAGGCAGCATTAGCTGCCAGCTTTGACTGCACTCAGGCTAAAAGCCCTTCAGAAATTGCAATTTGTAGCGATGAATCTTTGTCAAAATTAGATGAGCAACTTTCAGCTGCGTTTAACTCACTGAAATCTAAATTAACAGATTCTGCACAATTGGATTCAGAACAAAAAGCATGGCTTTCAAATAGAGAGTCCTGCGGAAATCAGGTTGATTGCCTAGCTTCAAATATTCAAGCTAGGATTGGCGAATTAACTCAGCAAGAATCCGCGCTGACATCAACTGCTACCACGCCAACTAAACCAGCGAAGTCTAAAGATGAGTCCAATTGGTTTGTTGGTTTATTAGTTTGGGTTGCAATATTGGCTGGAATCGTATGGGTGGTTTTAAAAATAATACGCTTCTACAAGAATATGAAATTTAGAGGTATGGTGAAGAAGAACTATGAGTCCATTACCCAAATTGGCTCATTTGTTGATTCTTCTAAATTTGTTACCGCTCATGGTGCTAGTGTTGGAAAAAAATCATCCAGAGCCGAGGTCATTGAGTTCATTCCAGCAATATTGCAAATTTCAAAACCAAGTACTTCAAATTCTGGAACTTGGACAGCTTTAATTGGGCACTTTGACTCTGGCTCATACAGTAATGCAATGATGCATTATCAGACAGCCTATCAACAGTGGAAAATTGGTAAAGCACAGTTTGATCAACAAGAAACTCAAGCTAGAAAACGTGCTGAGCAGATGAAACAAACGTATATTTCTAGTTACTACAATGTTTCTTCGCCAAGTAAGCCTAGTAAGAATGACTTTATTACCTACACACCTCAAAGTGGTGAGTGTTCTGCGAATTTGCAGCACGGTTATATTGTCACTTCTGGTAATACAGAGTTTCCATCGGAAAAATGTGGTTCGTTTGTTATTGATATCGACAAGATTCAAAACAACATCACGTCAATATATAAAGCTCTATTGGACCGAATTTATTCTGGTCAGATCTCTATCGACATTGACTCTAATGCAATTGGTTTCTATAACATTGATGATCAAAAAACCTACGATAAATTGAGCAAGGAAATTGGTAATGCACTAATTGCTGACGCTAAAAGATATATGGGTGAATATCATAAAGACTTAAAGGTACCGAGTTTTAATGGAAATACTGAACGTAATGAAATTCAGTTTCCTATTGCCATCGTTGCAGCAAAGATGCCTGATGGAAAAATAAAGTACACAATTCATGACCATCTTTTCCCTGAGATAGTCCTAAGTTAATAATCAAACCACCTTCGGGTGGTTTTTTTGGACTAAAGATTGTAAGGATATTTGCGTCTGAATTTAGACTTGTATGCTGGTCCCGCCAACAGGAATCGAACCTGTGTCTACCGCTTAGGAGGCAGTTGTACTATCCACTGTACTATGGCGAGAACTAAAAACAGGGCGCTAGCTTACCACCCACAGAGGGTGAGAAGAGTATTTGCCACATCGACCATCATCTCAGGTCTTAAGTAAGCAGCAAACACCAAAGCCAACACTATCAAGATCAATGCTTTGATCACAATCGGTCGTTGAAAAAATGACATCATCTCAATCTTACTTATGCTCTAGCAGTGGTAGAACTCTGCGGAGCTCTGATCAATTCTTTTTCTTTGATGGGTATGTTCACGAGGGCAGCGACAACGCTCAAACCAATCGCAATGATCCAAACGATGTTGTAAGAGCCTGTGACATCAAATAAATAGCCACCCAAATAAGCGCCCATAAAGCCACCAATTTGATGGGAGAAAAATGCAAAGCCTGACAGCATTGATAAATACTTGACGCCAAAAATATGGGCGACGATGCCATTGGTGAGTGGCACAGTTGAGAGCCACAAGAAACCCATGAAGGCGGCAAATAAATAAGCAGTGATTGGGCTTAGTGGCAACAGAATAAATGCCGCGATCACTATGGCTCTTGCACCATAGATAAATGCCAATAAAAGATGCTTCGGCAATTTCTGACCTAACTTGCCTGCAAAGTAAGTGCCAAAGATGTTGAATAAACCGACCAGCGCTAAAGCAATCGTCGCCACTTCAGGGCGACCCACTTCAGGATAAGTTGCAGACATATCTTTCAAGTAAGGTGCTAAGTGCGCCCCAATGAAAATCACCTGAAAGCCACACACTAAATAACCAAAGATCAATAACTGAAAACTGCGCTGCCCAAAAGCCTCTTTGATGGCTTGAACGATCGTTTGATCGCTGCCAGTTTGTGCTGGCTGGTAATTTTTTTCACGCAGAATCAAACTCAAAGGCAGAATGAAACTGGTCAAGATTGCCAAAATAATTAAAGAGTTCTGAATGCCAAAATGAGTCAGCAGTTCTTGTTCAACTGGAATCATCAAGAACTGACCAAATGAACCCATCGCTGCTGCAATGCCCATGGCCCAAACGCGTTTCTCAGGCGGACAGTTACGGCCAATCACGCCATACACAACGCTATAAGTGGTGCAGGCTAAAGCCAAACCTAAAACCACACCCGTGGTCATCACAAAGCCCAAGCTGCTTGTTGATAAGCCTGACCCGATCAGTCCCACTGTGTATAAAACGCCACCCAAAACCATCACCTTGTAGCCACCAAATCTATCAGCTAAACCACCAAAGATAGGTTGGGTCATGCCCCACACCAAATTTTGAAGTGCGATGGCCAGAGCAAACGTTTCTCTACCCCAACCATTGGCTTGAGTGACCGGTAAATTAAATAAACCAAACCCATGACGTATGCCCATGGCCAGTGACACAATCAAGCCGCCAACGAGTAATACTTTGGCGAGACTCAGGTCTGGAGTCTTGCTGGTTACGACGCTCACAAAACACCTTTATTTTTGAGTGCTTGTATCTCTGCATCAGTCATTTGTAGACGTTCTTTCAGAATCTCATCGGTGTGTTCACCCAACAGTGGTGGAGGTCGTTTTTCAACCACAGGTGTTTCACTCAAGCGCATGGGGCTGCGCACCAAAGGAACTTTGCCAGCTATGGCGTGGGGCATTTCCATCTTGATGCCTCTGGCAATCACTTGCTCGTTCTCAAACACTTCTTGGAAGTTATTGATCGGTCCGCAAGGAACGCCCGCTAGTTCTAGGGCATCAATCCATTCTTTTTTGGTTTTCTTGGCAACCATCGCGCTCAAGATCGGCACCAAGGTATCGCGATGTCGCACACGCTCTGGATTGGTCGCAAAACGCGGATCATCCGCCAAGTCTTCTTGACCACCGGCTTTTACAAAATGACGGTATTGACCATCATTACCGCAAGCCACGATGATCCAACCATCCGATGCTTTGAAGGTTTGATAGGGCACGATATTGGGGCTGGCATTCCCCCAGCTCTTGGGAGCAACGCCACTGGCCAAATAATTGCTCGCCACATTAGCCATGGTCGCCACTTGAACATCCAGCAAGGCCAAGTCAATGTATTGACCCACACCCGTGCGATCTCGATGGACCACAGCCGCCAAAATGGCGGAAGTGGCATACATCCCTGTAAAAATATCTGCGATGGCCACACCAGCTTTTTGTGGGCCGCCACCAGGTAAGTCTTCTTTTTCCCCAGTCACGCTCATAAAACCACCCATGCCTTGCACGATGAAGTCATAACCCGCACGGTGAGCATAAGGGCCTGTTTGACCAAAACCCGTTATAGAACAATAAATTAGATCTTTTTTAAGGCTTTTGAGACTCTCATAATCCAGGCCATATTTCTTTAATTGGCCCACTTTGTAGTTCTCAATGACTACATCGGTCTCTAAAACCAGTTTTTTGATGATTTCTTGACCTTCTGGGGTCGAA
>JACCDG010121331.1_pt1 | contig 11796 bp, 11 predicted proteins | sample 7442471 | NCBI WGS metagenome assembly JACCDG01 (sample SAMN15323444, study PRJNA562643) | freshwater metagenome | isolation source: river surface water | place: USA:Blue River Watershed | collected 2017-08-17
ATGAGTCTTCCTTAAATGGAGCCTGCGATTTTATGCGGGCGCGCGGGTGCTGATTCATGGAAATGAAATAAAGCCTTCCTACAATGAGCCGTCGGCGACATTGGTTGATGTTTGCTCGCTTTACTTTTCCGTCTTTCATGCCTCATTTTCCGCTTCAACAACTCGCCGTTTCGGTGCTGTGCAGCTTGGCTGCGGTGGGGGTGTGGGCGCAATCTGCGCCAGTGGCTGAAACCGAAGACACCACGGCCCGCTATCAGCTCACCTACAACTGGCAGCACCACAACGCGTTCAAGGCTGGCTATTCGGGGGCGAACAGCTTGTCCTCGCAAAGTGAGCGCATGTACACCTTCAGCACCACCGCACACTGGGGCTTTCGCCCGTGGCAAGACGGTGAGTTGTATTTCAACCCCGAAGTCGCGGCGGGCATCCCGTTTTCTGGCAACTTGGTAGGCTTGGGCGGCTTTACCAATGGTGAAATCACCCGCGCTGGCGGCAGTACGCCCAAGCTCTATCGCCAGCGCCTGTTTGTGCGCCAAACGTGGAACCACGGTGGCGAGCAAGAAAAAGTCGATTCCGATTTCAACCAAATGGCAGGCTGGGTCGACAAAAACCGCTTTGTGTTGACCGCGGGTAATTTCTCGACCTTGGACGTGTTTGACGACAACGCCTATGCCAAAGACCCGCGCACCCAATTTATGAACTGGGGCAACTGGACCTACGCCTCTTACGACTACGCGGCAGATGCCCGTGGCTTTGGCTGGGGCTTTGCGGGCGAGTGGTATCAAGACAACTGGGTGCTGCGCTTTGGCCGCATGACCGGTCCCAAAGAGCCCAATGGTTTACCTGTGGACTTTGCTTTGGGCAAACACTATGGCGACCAAGTGGAAGTTGAACGCGGTCATATGTTGGCCGATCAGCCGGGCAAAGTGCGTGTGCTGGCGTGGCGCAATCGCGCGCAAGTGGCCAGTTTCAACGATGCGACGCAGTGGCTGCAAAGCCACCCGGGTTTACAAACCACACCGCAGGCACTGATCGATGTGCGCGGCGGCGAAAAAATCAAATACGGTTTGGGCGTCAACATCGAACAAGCCATCAACCCGAGCGTGGGTTTCTTCTTGCGTGCCATGAAAGCCGATGGCCGCACCGAAACTTACGCTTTCACCGAAGCGGATGGGTCGCTGTCGACGGGGCTTGTTTTCAAAGGCGGCTTGTGGGGACGTACCGACGATGCGGTGGGCGTGGCCTTCATGCGCAACACCTTGTCGCCTGAACGTCGCGGCTTTTTGGCCGCTGGAGGCATGTCGTACTTCATTGGCGATGCGGCAGGCGCCACGCAAACGCTGAGTTACAGGCCTGAGCAAGTTTTGGAGGCTTTCTACAGCTTCCAAATGACGCGTGGGACTTGGCTGACGGCGGATTACCAACGCATTCAAAACCCTGCCTACAACGCCGACCGTGGGCCGGTTCATGTGTATGCGGCGCGTTTGCACGCCGAGTTTTAAGCCGGCGTTAACGCCTTCAAAAGCAGCTGCGCCGACGGCGACAACGCGCGCTTGGGGTTGAACGCCACCGCCAGTTGGCGCTGTGCCCAAGGGTCTTTGAGACGCACCACCTTCAGCTTGAGCGCTTGCACTTGGCTGGCGCAGGCACCTAGGGGCAGCACGCCGATGCCTAGGCCTGCGGCAATCATGTGGCACATGGCATCAAAGCTTCTGACTTGCACGCGCAGGTGCATGTGTTGGCCCTCTTTCTCTGCGACGCGTGACGTGAGTTCTAGCAACGAGCTGCCTTGGTTCAGACCCACAAAGTCGTATTGCAGACAGGTTTTGAAATCCACTTTTTTTTGTTTGGCCAGTGGGTGGCTCGCATGGCACAGCAGCACCAGCTCGTTCGTTTGAAAAGGCACCACGGTCAGCCCGTCCATCGGCGTTTCATTGGCCAACACGCCAATGTCTGCGATGCCGTCGATCAAGGCGCGTGCAATGTCGCCGCTGAGCTGCTCTTCCAGTTCCACCACGATGTCGGCATGGCTTGATAAAAAGTCATGCAGGATGCTCGGCAGGTATTCGGTGAGAGACGACATATTGGCCCACAAACGCACATGGCCGCGGATGCCTTGCGAGTAATCGCTCAACTCGCTGTTGAAACGCTCCAAACCTTGAAACAAGCGAATGCAGTGTTGCAAAGCCAAATGCCCTGCGGGGGTGAGCTGCACCCCTTTCTTGCTGCGCTCTAAGAGCTGCGAGCCCGTGGCTGATTCGAAGTCAGACAAGCGGCGGCTGGCCGCAGACAGGGCCAAATGGCAAGTTTCAGCTCCTTTGGTGATGCTGCCGCTTTGCGCCACCGCGCAGAAAAGGCGCAGCGTGACAAAGTCGAACCGGCTTAAGTTGAAGCTTTTTTTCATGGCGTGATTTTCATCCTTCGCGAAACGCGAAGGAAATTCTACGCAATAGCAATTCCTTGTTCAGTGGTTTGTTTTTATAGTCCCGTCATGTTTGATTTATCCCCTTTAAAACCATGAGCGCGTTGACAGGACTCAAAGTGGTCGAACTCGGCCAACTCATCGCCGGCCCTTTCGCCGCCAAAACGCTGGCCGACTTTGGTGCCGATGTGGTGAAGATTGAAACGCCCAAGACGGGCGACCCGTTGCGCAAGTGGCGCTTGCTCAAAGACGGCACGTCTGTGTGGTGGCAAGTGCAATCGCGCAACAAACGCTCGGTGGCGCTGGACTTGAAAGACGTGGCCGCGCAAGACATCGTGCGCCAACTGGTCAAAGACGCGGACGTGTTGATTGAAAACTTTCGCCCGGGTGCGATGGAAGGCTGGGGCCTTGGCCCCGACGAACTGTTGGCCCTCAACCCGCGCTTCATCATGTTGCGCATCAGCGGTTACGGACAGACTGGGCCTTACCGCGACAAGCCCGGCTTTGGCGTGGTGGCCGAGGCCATGAGCGGTTTGCGCCACCTTACCGCCGAGCCTGGCCGCGTGCCGGTGCGTGTGGGCGTGAGCATTGGCGACACCTTGGCCTCGCTGCATGGCGTGATCGGCATTTTGATGGCGCTGCAAGAGCGCCAAACAAGCGGCCAGGGCCAAGTGATTGACGTGGCTTTGTATGAGGCGGTGTTCAACTGCATGGAAAGTTTGTTGCCCGAGTACAGCGCTTTTGGCGCCGTGCGCGAAGCAGCGGGCAGTGCCTTGCCCGGTATCGCACCAAGCAACGCCTACCGTTGCCAGGACGAAGGTTATGTGTTGATTGCAGGCAACGGCGACAGCATTTTCAAACGCCTCATGCACACGATGGGCAGGGATGATTTGGGCAACGACCCCGCGTTGACCGACAACGCCGGACGCGTCAAACGCGTGGCAGAAATTGATGCCGCCATTGGCGTGTGGACCGCCCAACGCACGGTGGCGCAGGTGCTGGAGGCGTTGGACCAAGCCGCCGTGCCCGCCGGCCGCATCTACACCGTGGCCGACATTGCGGCAGACCCGCATTACCAAGCGCGCGGCATGATTCAACACGTGCAGATGGACGACGGCACATCGCTGGCTGTGCCCGGCATCATTCCCAAACTCTCGCGCACACCAGGCAGCCATCGCCGCAATGCGCCCACCATTGGCCAAGACACAGATGCGGTGCTCAACGAAATTGGTTTGACGCCCACACAAATTCAAGCCCTCAAAGACAAAGGCATCGTCGCATGACACGTATTTATTTCAATGAAGTTGTCACCCGAGACGGCTTCCAAATCGAACCCAACTTCATCGCCACCGACGACAAAATTGCGCTCATCGACGCACTCAGCCAATGCGGCTACGCCAAGATTGAAGCCACTTCCTTCACGTCACCCAAAGCCATTCCCATGCTGCGCGATGCCGAAGAAGTGATGGGACGCATCACCCGCGTGCCTGGCGTTGAGTACACCGTGCTGGTGCCCAATTTGCGCGGCGCCGAACGTGCGCTCGAATCACGTGCGGATGAGCTCAACTTGGTCATGTCCACATCTGAGACGCACAACCTTGCCAATTTGCGCATGACGCGTGAGCAGAGCTTTGCGTCTTTGGCCGAGGTGGTGCGTCATGTGGATGGCCGAACGCCGATCAACGTGTCGTTGTCGACGTGCTTTGGCTGCCCGATGGAGGGCGATGTACCTCAGGCGGTGGTGGAGCAGTTCGCGCAACGCTTTGCCGATTTAGGCGTGCGTGGCCTCACCATTTGCGACACCACGGGCATGGCGCATCCAGCGCAAGTGAGCCGCATGGTGGAGGCGTTGCAGCAGCAACTGCCACACACGCAACTCACACTGCACTTTCACAACACGCGCGGCATGGGCTTGGCCAATGTGCTGGCGGCAGTGCAAGGCGGCATTACCCGTTTGGATGGCTCGTTGGGCGGTTTGGGTGGGTGTCCGTATGCACCGGGTGCAAGTGGCAATATTTGCAGTGAAGATGCCATTCACATGCTGGATGCCATGGGCTACGACACGGGCATTGACCTCACGAAGTTGCTGAACGTGGCGCGCCATTTGCCGGCCATCGTGGGTCACGATGTGCCAGGCCAAGTGGCCAAAGCAGGGCGCATCACCGACCTGCACCCAGCACCTACTTATGCGTCTGAACTCAAGGGCTGAACGCTGAAGTGAACAAGATTTTGCAGATGCCAGAAGTGCGCAAGAAGGCCGAAGATTCCGGCACCTCGGTCGAGGCCTTCACGCCTGCACAGTTAGGCGAATTCACACGCAAAGAACTGGACTATTGGGGCGGTGTCATCTAGTCAGCCAAGATCACGGCTGACTGAGGTCCTTATTCGATGCGAATACCTGCAGCCTTGACCAGCTGCGCTGCGGCAAGGGTTTCTGCATCTAAATATTTTTCAAACGCATCTTGCTGCATTGGCATCGCGGCAGCGCCTAGTTTTTCTAGACGTTCTTTCACATCAGGCATGGCCAGTACGCTCATCACACCTGCATGCAGTTTTTGCACGATAGGTTTGGGTGTTTTGGCGGTCACGAACAACCCCACCCAGAAGGTGTAGGCCGCGCTGGCAAAGCCTGCCTCGGAGATGGATGGCACATTGGGTAGCAATGGCGAACGCTGTGCTGTGCTCACTGCCAAGGCTTGTAGACGGCCACTTTGAATCAAGGGCAGCGCTGACACCAGCGGGGCAAAGAACCAGTCGATCCGGCCCGATGCAGTTTCGGTCAAGGCTTCGGGCGTGCCGCGGTAGGGCACATGCTGGGCTTGAACGCCCGCAGCCACCCGAAACTTTTCGGCATTCATGTGTGTGGCTGAGCCGTTGCCTGCCGATGCGTAGTTCAGGACGCCGGGCTGCGCCTTGGCTTTGGCCACCAGGTCAGCCACATCTTTGTAGCCCTTGCTTGGGGACACCACGATCACATTGGGCAAGCTCGCCAAAGGGCTGATGCCGTCAAAGTCTTTGAGTGTGTCGTAGCTGAGCTTGGGGTACAGCGCTGGGTTGACCACATGACCCGAGCTGTGAACCAACATGGTGTAACCATCGGCTGGCGCTTTGGCGACCAACGCGGCGCCCACGGTGCCACCTGCACCCGTTTTGTTGTCGATGACGATTTGTGCGCCTAAGAGGGGGCCGAGCTTTTCAGCGACGGTGCGGGCAATCACATCCGTGCCGCTGCCTGCGGTGAACGGCACGATGAAGGTGACGGCTTTGTCTTTGGGCCACTCGGATTGCGCAAAGCTGGGCAGTGCAGTGCCTGCGGCCAAAGCCGCGGCCCATTGCAAACTCTGTCGACGGGTGAAGGGGGTGTTGTGCATGGTTTTGTCTCCGGTTGTTTTCTATTGAATTAAGCAGCGGGGGGATCAAAAGGCATGGCCAACAAGATCCGCGCTTCTTGCTGGGTGTGATTGATGATTTGACGTTTTTCCCCGGGGGCGAAGCGGCACGAGTCAAAGGCGTGCAGCACTTCGCGTGTCTCGACACCGTTGAGCTCACTCACCAGCGTGAGTTCACCTTGCAGCACCACATAATGTTTTTCAATGGGCGAGCCGTCCAGGGAGGTGTGGCCACCGGGTTTCAAGATGGATAAACCCATCCAGAGTTGAACTGCAGGGCCCGCTTCGCGCCCTTGCAAACGTAAACACTGCATATCGAAGTGGTTAGGCGCAACATATTCAGGCGCTTGGTTGAGTCGGGTGATGTTCATGAGGGGCTCTGCGTTTTAAGGGTTAAAGACCACGCGGCGGCTGGCGCCACTCAGCACTTCTTTGTAGACCGCCAACACTTGGTCGAGCGAGAACACCGCATCGGGACTCACGACAAAGGGTTGCAGCGTGCCCGCTTCAAAACCAGCGCGCATGGCTTCCATGCGTTCGTTGGTTTCGATGCAATTCAGCGCCAAGGTGTCGATGCCCACATAGGTGTGCATGCCACGGTAGAACGTGAAGATGTCGAACGGCACGGGACGTTCGATGGTGGAAATAAAAATTTGCGTCGCGCCTTTGGCCATGGCTTTGTTGGCGGCTTCGAAGTAGGGGCTGCCCACCGTGTTGAACACAAGGTGTGCGCCCTTGCCATCGCTGAGCTCGCGCATGCGTGCGGCCACGTCTTCGGTTTTGGCGTCGATGGTGTGCACGCCCTTCGACGGACCATCCCACGCACCGCCGCCGCGACGCACGGCAATCACATGGGCACCTGCTTGTGCGGCGAGTTGCACGGCTGCTTGGCCGACTTTGCCGTTGGCACCCATGACCGCCACGGTTTGTCCGCGTTGCGGCATGCCGCTGCGACGAAACCCTTCGTAGGCGGTGATGAAGGGAACGCCGACCGAGCCTGCTTCTTCAAAGCTCAAGTTCTTGGGTTTTTCGCGCAAGGCAGCTTCGGGTAGTACCAACCAACCTGCGTGTGAACCATCGCGTGTGATGCCCACATCTCCGCCTGAACCCCACACTTCTTTGCCTATCCATGCACTGGGGCCATCCACCACCACGCCTGCAAAGTCGCGGCCCGGGGTGCGCGGAAAAACGGCTTGCGGCATGATGCCCAAGGCCGCTTTCACATCACTGGGGTTCACGCCTGCGCTGCGTACACGCACCAAGGCCTCACCCTTTTGCAACGTGGGTGGTGTTTGTTTTTCAAGGGTGGGTGCCAGTTCGTCGGCCGAGGCTGCTTTGGCGTTCACGCGCACGGCGCGCAAGTCTTCTTTTTGAATCGACATTCCTTGTGTTCCTTCTTTGTATCAAGCGCGGCTGGGCAAGTTCAGCATCGCGCGTGCTTCGCGTGGGTTGGCCAATTCGCCACCCAAGTCATGGATGATGCGTTTGGCTTTCGTTACCAACTCGGCATTGCTTTTGGCCAACACACCTTTTTCCAAATAGATGTTGTCTTCCATGCCAACGCGCACATGGCCACCGGCAAACCAAGCTTGCGCGACGATGGGAAATTCAAATCGCCCAATGCCAAAGGCAGACCAAATGGCGCCTGCAGGCAGCAAGCTGCGGGCGTACAGCAAAGTTTCAGGGGAGGGGGAAAAACCGTACTTCACACCCGTTACAAAAGTCCACATGCCGGGGCCTTCGAGCGTGCCATCTGCAATCAGGTCGCGTGCCAAATGCATGTCACCGGAATCAAAAATTTCAAGCTCCGGCTTGACGCCTGCCTCGCGCATGATCTTGGCCATGATGCGCACGTTGCGCGGGGTGTTGATCACCACATCGCCACCTGAGTTCATGGTGTTGAGGTCCAGCGAGCACACATCGGGTTTGAGAATGCGCACATGTTCTACGCGCTTTTCGGGTTGTACCAAGGTCGATCCTGGTGCTGCGACACGTGGGTCATCAACGCTGGGGATGAAGCGGCCACCAGGACCGGTGGTGAGGTTGATGATCAGCTCTGGGTTGGCGCGGCGCACTTTGTCAAACACGTCGCGGTAGAGCTCTAGATCCATGGATGGTTTGCCTGTCTTGGGGTCGCGCACATGGATGTGTACGGCGGCGGCACCGGCTTCGGCCGCAGCCAAACATTCGTCGGCAATCTGCGCTGGCGTGACTGGCAAATGTGGGGTTTGGTCAGGCGTTGTGATGTTGCCGGTGACGGCACAGGTGAGAAATGTTTTTTGGCTCATGTCAGTTTTACTTTCCAATCAAAGGTGGCGACCACCGTCGACCACGATGCGCGTGCCCGTGACGTAACGCATGGTGGTGGCGCAGGCTTGCACCACAGCGGCCACATCATCTGCAGTGCCAATGCGACGCAGCGGAATGGTGGGGGCCACTTTGTCGTTGAAGTCGGCACCACGTCCTGGCACAAAGGTGGAGTCGATCACGCCGGGTGAGACCGAGATCACGCGCACATGAGGTGCAAAGGCTTTGGCCAAGGCATCGCCCACCACGTCGATGCTGGCTTTGGCTGCGACATAAGCCAAATTGCTGCCTGTCCCTGTGAAGCCCGCAATGGAGGAGATGTTGACGATCAAGCCGTCTTCTGATTTTTTCAGCAGCGGCATGAAGGCGCGAATGGTGGCGATCACACCGCGAAAGTTGACTTTCAAAATGTCGTCAATCAGTTCGTCGGTCAGAGCGCCTAGGTCGTTGGCAGGCACGGCTTTGGTGTAGCCCGCGCTATTGACGAGGATGTGGACCACGCCGCACAGTGCCGCTACCTGATCGGCAACGGCTTGGAGCGAGGCGCTGTCGGTGACTTGCGCTTTAAAAGTCAGGTGACCTGAGCCAGGCAGAGCTGCCGCTTTGGCTGCTGCTGATTCGGGCGCTTCAGAGTTGTAGAGCAACACACAGCGTGCGCCAAGTTTGGCCAAGCGGTGTGCGCTGGCCAAACCAATGGCGCCAGTACCACCGGTGATGACGGCGACACTGCCGGTCAATGAGTCTGTGGGTTCAAAGTGGGAGGTCATAGTGTTCTAGTTCTTCTGGGTAAAAAAATCAAGGAATGGGGGGATGGGGAAAAGTCATCTCGCCCGCCACTAAGTGAAAGTCGTGCGTCAAATGGGCTTGGCGTTGGTCATTGACAGTGCGTTCTTCATATTGGCCCACCAGCGGTGCGGTGACACCAAACACAGGATCACTGGTGAGGTTTTCGTCACCATCGGCAAACACTTGCGTGATGAGCACTTTGTGACCTGGCGTGGACACCATGAAATGCAAATGCGCGGGTCGGTTGGGGTGGCGCAGTTGCGCGCGTAACAAGTCACCACACGGACCATGGGTGGGTACGGGGTAGCCAGCGGGGCGCACAGTTTTGAAGAAATACGCACCGTGGGCATCGGTTTTGAAACGGCCGCGCAGGTTCATGTTCTCTTGTGCATCGTCTTGGTTTTCGTACAGGCCGACCGGGGAGGCGTGCCAGACGTCAACGGTGGCATTTGGCAAGGGTTGTCCGTGCTTGTCGTACACCACGCCACGGACTTCGAGGGGGGTACCTTGCGTTTTGCCGCGCGCAATGTTGTCGCCCGATTCGCAAAACGGGGCGTTCGCTCGCCAAAACGGGCCAAGCAATGCGGCGTGTGAGGCGGCTTCTTCGACCGTGTGGTCATCGTGCTGAAGATCGTTGGCGGGGTTGTTCAAAACCGCCACCAAAGAGGACACGCCCAGCAAGTCAGCGGCCAAGATGACTTCGTTGGTTTTTTCACCTGTGGCCTGCCCAATGTCAATCAAGAACTTCACCGCGCGCTCGAACTCTGCTTCTGTGACTTGTTTCTCCAGAATAAAGGCGTGCAAGTGTGAGGTGAGCGAGGCCATCAGTTCACGCAGACGGGCATCAGGCGTGCGGGACATGGCTTGAATGACCAAGGGCAAGATGGATTCTGGGGTGGTCGGTAGTGCAAGGGGTGGGGACGACATGGGGAATTCCTAGACGGCACAAAGAGTTTCAAAAGTTTGCAACCGGTTGCAAGTTGATGTCATCCTAAGCACTACTGACTCAAAGAGAAACCGCCGTTTACCCTAATTTGTCGCTCAAGCGGCCGGTTGCAATAAACTCGTCTGATGTCCAGATCGCCTGTTCCAACTTTGCAAGACTTAGCCCTGCACTTAGGTGTGCATAAGTCGACGGTCTCGCGGGCCATGGATGCTGAGCGTCGTCATTTGGTGGCGGCTGAGTTGCTGCAACGCATTGAGGCGGCTGCACGTGAGTTGGGCTATCGCCCCAACCATGCGGCGTCGGCCTTGAGCCGAGGGCGCTCCAAAACGGTGGGTGTGTTGTTGCCCGATATCACCAATCCCGTATTTCCGCCCATCTTGCGTGGCATTGAAGATGCTTTGGATGAGGAGGGCTACTTTGCGCTCTTGGCCAATACCTCCCGCCCTGACAACAGTGTGGATGCCGCACAGGTCGCAGTCGAGCGCATGCAAGCACAACGCGTGGAAGGCTTCTTGGTTGCAACCGCCACACGTGACGATGCGTGGTTAGACAGTCTGCGACAAAGCGGTGCGCGAATCGTGCTGATCAACCGCACCGATGGACGCGGACATTTGCCTGCGGTGATCAGTGATGACATGCTGGGCATGCGCTTGGCGGTTGATCACTTGGTTGGCTTAGGCCACAAAAAAATTGCACATCTTGCTGGCCCCGAGACCTTGTCGACAGGGCTTGCGCGGCGTTTGGGCTTTGAGCAAGCCATGCGCGAGCACGGTTTAGGCGCCAAAGCCATTGCCTGTGCAGACGCCTATTCTGTTGAGAGTGGCGAAATCGCCATGCATGCCTTGTTGAGCAAACGCAGCAAAACGCAGTTCACAGCGGTGGTTGCTGCCAATGATTTATTGGCCTTGGGTGGTTTGCAGGCGTTGAAACTTGCAGGGCTCAGCGTGCCAAGTGATGTCTCTGTGGTCGGGCACAACGACATGCAACTGCTTGATCAAGTCAATCCGCCGTTGTCCTCGGTGCGCATCCAACATTACGAAATGGGATTTCGGGCGGCGCGATTGTTGATCGACGCGTTGCGTGAACGTCCTGGAAGCCAAGAGGCAACGGTGGTCTTGCGCCCGCAGCTTGTGTTGCGTGCTTCGACCACTGTGCCGATATCCAGCCCAACTTAAGCGCGGCCCAGTATGCGCAGTGCGTTGCGACTTTCGATGGCCGTGAGGTCGTTCATGCTGAAGCCCATGGCCATGAGACCTTTCACATGGTCAAGCGAGGTGCGGTAAGGGAAGTCGGTGCCAAACACCACCTGCGACACGTCGACCAAATTCAAGAGGGAAAGCAATGCGCCAGGGTGCGATGCTTGCGCTGTGTCGTAGTAAAAACTGCGCAAGGTGGGCAGCACTTGGTCGCTGGGCAAGATCTTGCCAAAGTTGGCATTGAGCTTTGGCAACATGACGAGTCGCTCGACCAAGAACGGCATGGTGCCACCCGCATGCGAGAAGATGAACTTGATGTCTTTGCAGCGCGTGGCCGTGCCGCTGAAGAGCAAACTGGTGATGGTGCGCGTGGTGTCTGTGGCGAATTCAATCGTTGAGCCAGGCACGCCCTCTTGCAAGTTTTGACAGCATTGGGTGTTGGACGGATGGGTGTAGACGATGAGTTTGCGACGGTTGATCTCATCCATGATGGGCGCAAATGCTTTGTCGCCTAACCACTTGCCGTTGTAGCTGGTGAGCATGGCAATGCCGTTGGCTTTGAGCACATCGCAGCTGTAGGCAATCTCAGCTAGTGTGCCATCCACATCAAGCATGGGCAGCGTGGCAAAGAAGCCAAACTGGTTAGGGTAGTCGCGGGCCAGTTGTGCGCCGTACTCGTTGCTGATGCGTGCCATGCTGCGCATGGTGGCCACATCACCAAAACCAGCGGCGGGGGTGGTGGGAGAGGTG
>JACCDG010880314.1_pt1 | contig 11793 bp, 5 predicted proteins | sample 7442471 | NCBI WGS metagenome assembly JACCDG01 (sample SAMN15323444, study PRJNA562643) | freshwater metagenome | isolation source: river surface water | place: USA:Blue River Watershed | collected 2017-08-17
ATTGGAGCATTGGATACCTGGGATGAAACAGTTATGGATAAATACATTTGCCCACATCCGGTACTGGGGTCTTTAACCTTGAAAGAAATGCTCTATTTTACCATTTGTCACGCTGAACATCATCATCAGTCGATGAGGAGGCTATTAACGAGCTATACTAATCTTACTGAGAAATGAACCAAAAACCATTTTGAGGGTATTGTCTGATCCCTAGGGTTAAACAGGACTCCTCAATGCAATGCGCAACTCTTCCAACTGCTCCTCATGAATTTCCGAAGGGGAGTCAATCATCATATCCCTTCCGGCATTATTTTTCGGGAAGGCTATAAAATCGCGTATAGAATCACTGCCTCCAAATAAGGAACACAAACGATCGAACCCAAAAGCAATACCTCCGTGCGGGGGTGCGCCGTACTCAAATGCATTCATGAGGAATCCGAATTGTTTTTGCGCTTCTTCCTTACTGAAACCAAGCACTTCAAACATCTGTGCCTGTAAATCTTTATGATGTATACGAATACTACCTCCACCTATTTCCACACCATTAATAACCAAATCATAGGCATTGGCCCTTACAGCACCAGGATTGGTTTTCAACAGGGCAACATCTTCCGGTTTGGGCGATGTGAAAGGATGATGTTTGGCATGCCATCTGCCGGCTAAAGAAGCAGGCAGGTTGGGGTCGCCCTCATTCCACTCGAGTAAAGGGAAATCGATCACCCAATGACAGGCAAAGGTATTTTTATCACGCAACCCGAGCCGATTGCCCATTTCCAGGCGTAATTCGGAAAGCGCTTTACGAGTCTTTTCAACTCCACCTGCCAATATCAGCATAAGGTCGCCCGGTGCAGCCTTAAAGGCTTCCACCCATTTTTTTAAATCCTCTTCCGAATAAAATTTGTCTACCGACGACTTAAGGCTTCCGTCGGTTCCATAACGGACGTACACCAATCCCGTGGCACCAAGTTGCGGGCGCTTCACAAATTCCGTCAGTTCATCCAACTGCTTACGCGTATAATCCGCAGCCCCTTTGGCACAAATGCCTGCCACAAGTCCGGCATCGTTAAACACCTTAAATTCTCTGCCTTTTACTAATTCATTCAACTCCACAAACTTCATTTCAAACCGTATATCGGGTTTATCATTCCCATAATATTTCATAGCATCGGCATAGGTCATGCGCGATAAAACCGGGATTTCTACTCCTTTTACGGTTTTAAAAAGATGGCGTATCAATCCTTCAAAAGTTTGCAAAATATCTTCCTGCTCTACAAAACTCATTTCGCAGTCGATCTGTGTAAATTCCGGCTGGCGATCGGCACGCAAATCCTCATCGCGGAAACACTTTACTATTTGATAATAACGATCAAAACCACTTACCATCAGTAATTGTTTAAACGTTTGAGGCGACTGCGGTAACGCATAAAACTGCCCGGCATGCATACGCGAGGGTACCACAAAATCCCTGGCTCCTTCGGGAGTGGATTTAATGAGTACCGGGGTTTCTACCTCCAGGAACTGTTGTTTGTCGAGGTAATTCCTTGTTTCTATAGCCAGGCGATGGCGAAGCTCAAGGTTTTTACGTACAACACTCCTGCGCAGGTCGAGGTAACGGTACTTCATACGCAACTCATCACCCCCATCTGTATCGTCTTCAATGGTAAATGGCGGCACCTGCGACTGGTTCAGTATTTTTATTTCCGAAGGAACAATTTCAATAGCTCCAGTGGCTATTTTATCCGATTTAGAATAACGTTCAGTTACCCTGCCTTTCACTTGTATCACATATTCACGTCCGCAGGCACGCGCAGCTTCCACTAATGCCGTATCCGCTTTCTCTTCTTCAATGGTTATTTGGGTAATACCATAACGGTCACGCAGATCCATCCAGATAAGCGAGCCTTTATCGCGCACCCCTTGTACCCAACCACAAAGGGTTACTTCTTTATTTACATCACTTAAGCGTAATTCTCCGCAGCTTACATTTCTAAGCATATTCAATGAATAATTTTAATTAACAGGTAGCAAAAGTACTAATTTCCATTATGCGGGGTGAAATTCCTGAGTAGGCAGGGGGGAAAAAACCTGAAAATGCATATTTTGGAACTAAAAAGCCTGATTTGTTGGTATTTATCTTCCATTTTTCCGAATAAAATGTTATAATTTTGTCACCGGAATTTAGTTTAAAACAACCCACAAAAATTTTTATCATGAAGATTAAGAATTTACTTTTACTACTTGCCTTAACATTTATTACAACAGTTACTTATGCGCAGTTTCAACCTACCTCTCAAGCATCCAATGTTCAGATCACTTATAAAACAACAACCGGTGCTACAATAACCTGGACTCGTGGTAATGGCAGCAACTGTATTGCTGTAATACGAAAATTAACAAGCACCAATTCAGCTCCTCCTTCTTCTACGACCGTTAATTATATTGCCAATGCTACGTATGGTAATGGCAGCTCGCTGGGAAACAGTGATAATTACGTGGTGTATGAAGGTACCGGAACCAGTGTATTTGTAAGTGGTTTAAGCCCTAATACGGCCTATGTGGCCGTTGTTTACGAATACAATAAACTGACCATTTTTACTACAACCACCTATTATTATAATACCAGTTATACCGCAACCAATTATGAATATTTTTATACCCTTGATGCTTCGCCTACCAGCGCTGCTGTTATAAGTTCGGTAACTCCAGCCTACACGGCTGCTGCCATTAGCATAATCGCAGGCGCAGGTGGCGATGGCAGATTAGTTTATCTCAGACCCTCTACCGGCAGCAATGCGTATCCTTCCGACGGTTATACTTATAATGCCAGTAATACTTATGGTAGCGGAGCGCTGTTGGGTGGAGGTTATGTAGTAGCCAATACCAACGTAACCAGTGTAAATGTTACCAATCTGCTTCCTGCAACACTATACTACGCTTATGCCCACGAATTTAACAATGGTACTTTCGGTACCAACGGCACATACAGTTACAACACACGAAATTACTACCTGGGAACTTATTCCTCTTTTTATACTCTGAATTACCAGCCTACTATCAATACCCTGAGCGATCTTAGTATTTGTCAGAATGCAGGTCTGCAAACGGTAAATCTAAGTGGCATTTCCGATGGTAGCGGCCTGGAAACGCAGACAACATCTGTTACCGCCACTTCAAGTAATACCGGTCTTATTCCCAATCCCACTGTTACCTACAACAGTCCTGATGCAACAGGCTCTATCAGTTTCACTCCAATTAACGGACAATCGGGTACGGCCACCATTACTGTTACAGTTAACGATGGTTGGTTCAGCAACAACACTAAAAGTGTTACTTTTAATGTTGTTGTAAAGGCAATTCCTGCATCTGCCGGAGCTATTACCGGCACAACACCTATATGTGCAGGTAGCACGTCCCAATCCTATACTCTTGCTGCGCTGGCTAATGCTACCGGATATAACTGGACATTGCCCGGTGGCTGGACTATAAGCAATGGCAATAATACCAATGCAATAACCATTACAACCACCACCAATGCTTCGAGTGGTTATATAAGTGTTTATGGAACCAACAGCAATGGTTGTGGAAACGGCATCGCTTCTTCCAAATACATTCAGGTGGATGCCCAACCTGCAACTGCGGTGGCCGGATCCGATTTGTCCAATCTGTGTACCGGAAATGCGGCTCTTACTGCTACTGCGGTTACCACACCCAATACAGGTAGTTGGACTCAGTTAAGCGGTCCTACCAACCTTGTTATTCCTAGCGGAAACAATGTGAGTATATCCGGAATGGTTACCCCAAGCTCTACCTATTCCTTTGTTTGGTCGGTAAGCAATGGGGGCGTTTGCCCGGCCAAAAAAGATACCCTGACTGTGAACGTGAATACCAGCTCAGTATCCTGCAGCCCTACTGCCGATTTCCTTGTGAATCCATCTTCCTACGCCTGTGCAGGTGCACAGGTACAACTTACCGATAATTCTGTTAGCGCTAATACCTGGACCTGGTCTTCAAACCCTATTAGTGGCGTGAATTTTTCGAGTACCAGTACCCAAAATCCAACGGTTACTTTTGCTACCGCCGGAAGCTATACCGTTTCTCTTCAAATACATAGCAATGCTACAGGATTAAACTATAATACAAATAAGGTAATTACCGTAAAAACCACGCCTGCCAAACCAGGTGCTATTTCAGGCTTAACCAGCTCCTGCGCCGGTAATCCCAATCAGGTAAATTATTCCATTGCACCTGTAAGCGATGCCGATAGTTATAACTGGGCGCTTCCTTCGGGTGCTAACCTGAGTACCAATACCGGAACCGGTATCAGTGTTTTATACGGAGCCCTGGCTACTGATGGAAATATTAGCGTGACAGCAACCAATAACTGTGGTACAAGTGCAGCTTCTACACTGGCTATTAACATAACGGAGTTGCCACTTGCAGCAGGTTCCATATCTGGGAGTACCAATGTGTGCCAGGGGCAAAACGGCGTAAGTTATACCGTACCCCCTATTAACTACGCAACGTCGTATGTGTGGACGGATATAGCCGGAAACAAAACAACTACTGCTGTTCCCAACATCACTTACAATATTGCCACCAATGCGGCAAACGGTTCAGTGTGGGTGAAAGGTATAAATAGTTGTGGTTCCGGAGATTCATCTTACGTCAATGTAATTGTGAATCCGCTTCCTGGCAGCACCGGTGTAATTACCGGAAATGCATTATTAACGGTATGTCCTGCTGCCAGTGCCGAATCGTATTACATTAATCCGGCTGGCAATGCTACCAGTTATAACTGGGTTATTTCTAATGGTGGTGTAATTACCTATGGTGCTAACAGCGATAGTATAGTAGTTGATTTCAGTTCAGCTAATGGCAGTGGCACCATTCAGGTAAATGCCATCAATGCCTGCGGAAATGGGTCTGTTTCTGCCGCATTGAATGTTCATTTCATGAACCTGCCAACGGTAGATCTCTGTATTGTTACAGTAGATACCGCATCATTGCACAACGAAATTTACTGGGTGCGGCCTCAAACTACCGAAATAGACAGTTTTAAGGTGTACCGTAAACTTACTGCCCTTACCGATACCCTTATTGGTACTGTGGCCTATAGCTCTCCAAGTTATCTGAAGGATATGCTTGTTATTGACAACCCGAATACCAATCCATACGAATATACCATCTCTACTATTGACGCCTGCGGTAACGAAGGCGCTAAGAGCGCATACCACAAAACGATGTTCCTTACGGTTAGTAATGGTCCCGGAGTAATGAACCTGGCATGGAACCAATACGTGGGACAAACAGTGAACTACTACCGGATTCTTCGCGACACCACTGGTTCCGGAAATTGGGAACTCCTTAACGGGCTTGTGCCTCCTTCTACCAACGTATATGTAGATAACGCTATTCCTGTTACCCAACCAAATACCCGTTATAAAGTAGAAGTAGACTGGCTGACTACCTGTGACCCCAGCCGTGGAGCCATTAACACTTCGCGTAGCAATATTAAAACCAGTTCATTTACTGTTGGATTAAACTATAACATTAGTCTAAGCGATGTTAGCATTTACCCCAGTCCTGCTCATGACATCGCTAACATTGAATTGCAAGCCACATGGCAACATGCACAACTCAGCATTTGCAATGAGCTGGGACAATTGGTATACCATCAGAAAACCAATGGTGACAAAGTGGTATTGAATACCGGGAATTTTGCTCCGGGAGTTTACATCCTGAGCCTGCAAAATGAAAAGGGACAAATCAGTAAAAAACTGATTATTGAATAAAGTGCCTGCATAAATTTTATTTTAGGAAATTATAGGAGGGATTTTTTTTGGATTGAACAGGGTGGATTTTTCAGCGATAGCGGGTTTGGCTATCTCGAAAAATCGAACAAGTCCCTTAGCTATCCCTATCGTGTGGGCACATTTCTATTCAAAATAGATGCTTTCGCACCCATGAATACTTTTAAATCATTCGTATGGGCACAACTATCGTATACCAATACTGACGCGAAATTGTACAAAACCGATTCGAGAATTACATTGGTATAATACCGTTTGCATTAATATAATGGTTCAATTCCGTTTCACTACATTGCACCATAACATTAATAGCAACGGCATTTACCACTGTAAATATTTTATTTGGATTGGACCAAATAAAATATAACATCGGCATAACATGTTTAGCCAATCGACTGAAAGGAGAATTGGTCAAATACATATTTCTCCAAACGATATTAAAGTCTTGCGTGGGTTGTATCCAAAAAAAAACCGGCAACCGCACAAAGCCTAACCTTACTCTATGCGGCTACCGGTACTTCGGGAATCTGTAACAATTATTTAATCTATCCCCTAAAGTATACTTTACTACCAATCTTAACGAGAAACATTCCAAAAAAACGGTTTCGAGCACTACATTGGTAAATCAGATGGATAAAAATGTTTAGGCCAATCGACCGAAAGGAGAATTGGCCTATTACATCTTTCCAAAAGGTATTACTTCTGAATTGTCATCTTTTTAGTAATGACGTGTTCATTAACCTTAACCGAGTAGAAATAAACACCGGAGCTTAAAGCTGCGGCATCTACGTTTATAGTATTTGTACCACTGTTACCTTTTACAGTACGGTTATTCACCTGCTGTCCCATTACGTTGTAAAGGCTGAATTGAATATCTTCTGCTGTAGTCAGGCTTACTTTAATGCTGGTTTGTATATCGAAAGGATTAGGGAAGTTCTGTGATACACTTTCAATAGCTCCCCTGCTTTCATTAATGCCCGTATAAGCACAGCCGAAATAAGGTCTGTTAATTTCGGCATCGGTAATAATGGCATCATCTATATAATAATGATCCATTGTTAAAAGGAAATCAAAAGTTGCACCACGGGAAAGGCTGTATGTAAATGGAATTCGATACTGACCGGCAGCAGGTTCTGCCACTATATTCGACATATACATCCAATAGGCATCCTGTTGATCATTGTTCATGTTTTTTCTATCGGACATAGCCATATTGTTAGCATTAATTGCTCTTACAAAAATGTTGGGGATTGTATTGTAAATATGTCCAGTAAAGGATTGATCAGAATCTGTCCAACCCACAAAGATTCTGGATCCATCTGTGGTTCTGGATACCTGAATACGGTTATCGTTCCAGGTTTTGGTAGAAGCAGAACCTTCAAACCACTGATTTTCTGTATTATCTGTTAATCGTGAGGTAGTTAAAGAATCAACAAAATAATCAGTCCAGGTACCAGTACCATCGGTTACAAAGTCAAATATGTAAGGGTAATTTTTAGCGCCAGCATAGCTATAACCTCTTGTATAGTCCAATGAATCAAGGTGACTCGAATATGCACTACCACCAACACAAACAAAATGCAAACGTCCCTGATTATCCACAACCGCATCTCCGCCAAATAAGAAAGAAAAAGAAGGTCTGGTTTCAGGAGTTGCATCATACGAAGTTGGTCTGAGGCTATTCATGAGGCAGGTATGGGTAGACCAGTCATAATTAGTGTTTACCGGCGTCCAATTGGCTCCGGCATTAGTCGTTTTGTAAACGACAGGTACGTAACTTTTATTTACCCCGGTAGCTCCGGCTGGTACACCAGTAACAACCAGATAACCAATTTGTCCGTTAGGTGAAAAAGCCAGTTTAATGGTACCCATTTCAGGATATCCGCCCGGGTTCATTGTGAAACTCGGAAACAAAGAGTCGCATTTCCACTGGAAAGTAGCACCACCATCGGTAGTGGTGGCTTTTATAATTGCAACGCCCCGGTAGTTCTGTGCAGCTCCACCACTACCATTATAATCGTTATAAATTTTACCGGCTCCCCATATAGTGCCATTTATTTCCTGCAAATCGATACGGGTTTCGGCCATAGCACCACCTATACTGTTTCCGTTAGTGGTATTGGAACCATTAAAGGGTACAAATAACATGTTACTGGTAGTAATGGCACCTGGAGTTAAAGGGCCGTGTGTAAAATAACTTCCCAGCCAGGTAGTACTGCTGGTAACAGAACCCATAGCCACTACTTTGGCATTGGCCGGATTCGTATTGCCTTGAGGATTGTATATAGCACCACTGGGATAACGTGCAAGATTTGTAGCATCTACCCAGGTAATAGTAGAATCCCAGCTCTGACCATTATTGCTACTCCAGGTGGATTGTATAGAACCCGAATTAGCCCCGGCAGGTGTGGTAAACGCCCAATCAGGACTTTTACGGTGTGTAAACATTACTGTGTTCAGGGCTTTATTATATGTTAAACAGTTGTAATCAGATACCAGCACTGTATACCCATTATGCGAAGCTGAAATCTTACGATAAGGAGGCGCCTGTACTTTATTAGCATTATTCGTAAATGGCTTGAAATTTGTTTCCGGAAAATAAGGAATGGCATCTGTTTTATTATTGGTACGCACTACCGGCAGCGGCTTTTCCACCGGCATGTTGCTTTTGTTCTGCGCAAAAGTCGCAGTTCCTGTCATCAACATCGTACTCATCAAAAGTAGTTGGTGTTTCATGATCATTTATTTTTATAGATTTATAATGGTTTACAGAATCAACGTTTGGTGTTAATCCTTATTTTCCAAAATTATTCACTGCTCCGTCTGCTACACGTCGACTTTTTTACCTATACCTGATGCTATCTTATCCGGGAGCAACTTATATTATACCAATGTTGACGAGAAATAATTCAAAACTCTTTCAAGTATTACATTTGGTAAATGCCGATAGACAGAAAGGAGAATTGAACGAATACCTATTTTCAAATGGTATTCATTTGCACAGTGCCAAACGCCTGATCAATCACGATCTGGATGTGGCAGGAATAACTTTGGAAAAGTTTCCATTTTATATAGCCCAATATAATTTTTAAGATCCGGACGAACCCTCCGGCTGGCTTAAACGCCGGTAAAGTAGAAAAAATGCTTACTTTCATAGGCTGAATGAAAAAAATTGTATTAAACAGTGGAAAGGAACAGTCACTCCTGCGGTTTCACCCCTGGGTATTTTCGGGAGCCATACGCCAGAAGGACGCTGATCTGGAAGATGGAGATATTGTAAATGTTTATAGTAGTAACCGACAATTTCTGGGCAGTGGGCATTATCAGCAGGGTAGCATTACTGTGAGGGTATTTACCTTTCATGAAGAAGATATCAACGAGTCTTTCTGGCTTAAAAAATTGCGGCAGGCATATAATTACCGGGAAAATACGGGTCTTATACAAAAACACAATACCGATGTGTACCGGCTGGTATTTGGCGAAGCCGATGAACTACCCGGATTAATTATGGATTATTATAACGGGCATGTGGTCATTCAGGCGCACAGTATTGGCATGCACCTGTTGCGCGAAGTATTTACAAAGGCTCTAAAAGACATATACGGACAAGACCTGAAAACCGTTTACGATAAAAGTCGCGAAACCCTGCCTAAAAATTATGCGGCCACCGTAAAAAATTCGTTTTTACTGGGCGATACCGGAAAAACGGAAGTGCTCGAATACGGGCATCGTTTTCTGGTAAACTGGCAAACAGGTCAAAAAACCGGTTTTTTTATTGATCAGCGGGAAAACCGTAAACTACTTGCAGAATACTGTAAAAACAAACAAGTATTGAATACCTTTTGTTATACCGGGGGCTTTTCGGTATACGCAGCATTGGGTGGAGCCACACTTGTGCATTCGGTAGATGTATCGAAAACCGCCATTGAACTGGCTTTGCAAAATGCCGGACTAAATCACTGCAATAATCACGAAGCTTTTTGCACCGACACCTTCGACTTTCTGAAAGGGAAACCGGACTTTTATGATGTTATCATTCTGGATCCTCCGGCATTTGCCAAAAGCAGAGATGTAAAACACAACGCTGTAATTGGTTATAAGAAACTAAACGCGGCTGCACTTAAACAGATCAGGGAAGGTGGTATACTCTTTACTTTTTCCTGCTCCCAGGTTATTGACAAATATTTGTTTTTTAACACCATAACTGCAGCAGCTATTGAAGCCGGCAGAAAAGTAAAAGTATTGCATGTATTAAGTCAGCCTGCCGATCATCCGGTTAATGTTTTTCATCCGGAGGGCGAATACCTGAAAGGGCTTGTGCTCTATGTGGGCGAAAAGAGTTGAGTGAGCATGATTGTTATTAGCGGGCAAGGGCATAAACAATGTTAATTTAACATTAACATTTCTAACACTGGCAAAAAGTATGCAGCAGTGGATTTATATTTGTAAGGTCTTATGAATATCCTTTCTGCCAAACAGATGCGCGAAGCCGATCAGTATACCATTATACATGAACCCATATTGTCTATAGACTTGATGGAAAGGGCGGCCAGGGCTTGTTTATATAAACTACTTCGTCTCAGTGATGATGAGACATTGTTTTATATTTTCTGCGGACAGGGCAATAATGGTGGAGACGGCCTGGCTTTGGCCCGTTTGCTAAGCGAGCGGAACCGCCGGGTACAGATATTTATTATCGAACACCGTGAAAAGACATCTTCAGATTTTGATCATAACCTGGAACGCCTGCTCAATGCCAACAAAGTCACTATTACCTATCTGCATGAAGGAGTAGATACGATAACTTTTCCGGAAAGTGAGGATATATTAATCATAGATGCCCTAATCGGATCGGGTATACGACAAGCCGTTTCAGGGCTCATGGCCAGAGTAATAGAGCAAATCAATGCCAGTTACCGTAAGGTTGTGGCTATTGATATTCCCAGCGGACTTATACCCGATGGAGAAACCGATTATAAACAACCCGTTGTAAGAGCCGGACTTACCCTGAGTTTTCAACAACCCAAACTGGCTTTTATGTTTGCCGAAAATGTGCCCTATATTGGCGAGTTCGAGATTCTGGATATTGGATTAGACAAAGACTTTATCAACAATCAGAGCACACCGTATAATTACCTGAATAAATCCTTTGCTGCTTCTTTACTGATACCACGCGGCAAGTTCTCGCACAAGGGCACTTATGGCCACGCACTGCTCATTAGCGGATCAGTAGGCAAAAGTGGGGCAGCGCTACTGGCAGCAAAAGCCTGTTTGCGCTGCGGTGCCGGACTACTCACTGTCCACATTCCTGCCTGCGCACATACAATAATGCAAACTGCCCTGCCCGAAGCCATGGTAAGTTTAGATACTGAATCAAATTATATTTCTTCACTACCTGATGTAAGCCGATATTCGGCCATTGGTATTGGCCCGGGACTTGGAACAGAAAAACAAACCCAACAAGTGCTAAAACTGCTTATTCAAAACGCAGTTGTTCCATTGGTTATAGATGCCGATGCACTGAATATACTGGCTGAAAACAAAACCTGGCTGGCCTTTTTACCGCCACAAACTATACTTACCCCCCACCCCAAAGAATTTGACCGCATGGCGGGCAATCACAGCAGTGCCTTTAGTCGATTGCAAAGTGCCCGCGAAATGGCTCGTAAGTTTAATTGTATCATTATACTAAAGGGAGCACATACCGCTATAGTTATGCCTAATGGAAAAGTACACTTCAACTCCACCGGAAATCCGGCTTTAGCCAAGGGAGGCAGCGGTGATGTACTAACCGGCATGATAAGTGGTTTACTGGCCAGGGGCTATGAACCTTCTGCCGCAGCTATACTGGGCGTGTTCCTTCATGGACTTACAGCGGATATTATCGTAAAAAAAATCAACCCTGAATCCGTGTTGGCTGGCGATATTATTGAAAAAATAGGTAAAGCCTTTGACAAACTGCAGGTAAAAGACAAATAGCCTC
>JACCDG010071090.1_pt1 | contig 11789 bp, 9 predicted proteins | sample 7442471 | NCBI WGS metagenome assembly JACCDG01 (sample SAMN15323444, study PRJNA562643) | freshwater metagenome | isolation source: river surface water | place: USA:Blue River Watershed | collected 2017-08-17
AAGGCGTTTTGTTGCAGCTCCATTTGCTCGGCGCGCATGTCTTCAAACTTGCTGTAGTTGCCGCCGTAGCGCACCAGTTTGCCCGCGTCGATGTGCAGGGTGACGTTGGTCACGGCATCCAAAAATTCGCGGTCATGGCTGATGACCACCATCGTGCCTTCGTAACGCTTGAGCCAAGCTTCGAGCCACACCAACGCGTCCAAGTCCAAGTGGTTGGTGGGTTCGTCAAGCAGCAACAAGTCAGACGGGCACATCAGCGCACGCGCCAATTGCAAACGCATGCGCCAACCGCCTGAGAAGCTGTTCACCGGGTTGTCGAGCTCGGTCGTTTTAAAACCCAGACCCAAGATGAGTGCTTGTGCGCGTGACTGCGCATCGTGCTCGCCCGCGTCGTACAGCGCCATGTAGGCGTTGCCCAAACGCTCGCCGTCTTCGGTGGCTTCTGCGGCTTTGACCTCGGCGCGTGCGTCGTTCAGCACCGTGTCGCCTTCAATCACGAACTCGGTCGCGCTTTGTTCGGTCTCAGGCATGTCTTGGGCCACTTGGCCCATGCGCCACTGAGTGGGGATGTAGAACTCGCCTGAGTCTTCTTGCAAGTTGCCGTTGAGCAAAGCAAACAGCGATGATTTACCTGCGCCATTGCGGCCCACCAAGCCGACTTTTTCACCAGGGTTCAAGGTGACGGTGGCGCCTTCGAGCAACACCTTGGCACTGCGGCGCAAGGTGACATTTTTAATCGTGATCATTTTGTATTTGCGCCTTCGACAATCGCCTGGCGTGTGAGGAGTAAGACCTGGTCGTCACCAGCACTGGTCGATAGCCACACGACATCTAAATGGGGAAAGGCTGCTTCAAAGTAATCGCGTTCGTGGCCAATTTCTAAAACCAAAACTGCGTGCTCGCTCATGTGTGCTGGGGCGTCGCGCAGCATTTGGCGAATAAAGTCCATGCCGTCTTCGCCGCCTGCCAAAGCCAGCGAGGGCTCAGCTTTGAACTCTGCGGGGAGTTCGGACATGCTTTGTGCGTTCACATAGGGTGGGTTGCACAAGATGAGGTCAAACACACCATCCGCATTCGCCAAACCATCGGATTCAGCCAGCGTCATGCGACCTTCAAGGCCATGACGCTCGATGTTGATGTGGGCCACGGCCAGAGCATCTTTGGACAAGTCCAAGCCCTGCACCGTGATATCGGGGAAAGCGAGTGCCGCCAAGATACCCAAGCTACCGTTGCCCGTACATAGGTCAAGTACGCGCGTGGTGTTGGGGTCGAGCCAAGGGTCAATGCTGCCCTCGGCCAGTACTTCGGCAATGAGCGAACGCGGCACGATGGCGCGTTCGTCAATGTAGAACGACACGCCTTGCAGCCACGCTTCTTGCGTGAGGTAAGCCGCAGGCTTGCGGCTGGCAATGCGGTGCTCAATGAAGGCTTGCACCTCTGCAATTTGACTGGCGGTCAGTGTGGTGTTGTGCGCATCGTCCGACACATCGGTGTCGAGCGGCAAACCCAGCTTCCACAGCACCAGCCATGCGGCTTCATCGGCGGCATTGGTCGTGCCGTGGCCAAAGCTCAAATGGCCTGCGGTGTGGGCAGCATCAAGCTGCTGCGCGCTCTGTGCAATGAGCGCGCTGAGTGTGAAAGATGGGTTCATTGTGCGGACGTGTTGGCCTGTGAGGCCAAGCCGTGAAGCTGTTCCAGCACACGGCGGTAAATATTTTTCAGTGGATCCAAATCAGCCACGGCCACAAACTCGTTGATTTTGTGAATGGTCGCGTTGGGTGGGCCCAGCTCAATGACCTGCGGGCAGACTTGCGCAATGAAGCGACCATCGCTGGTGCCGCCCGTGGTGGAGAGCTCGGTCTCAATGCCCACTTCGTCGCGGATGGCGCGTTGCACGGCGCCCACCAAGTCACCAGGTGTGGTGAGGAAGGGCAGGCCGCCGACGGTCCACTTGAGGTCGAAGTCCAAGCTGTGTTTGTGCAGTACGGCTGTGAGGCGTTGTTGAAGGCTTTCAGGTGTGGATTCAGTGCAGAAGCGGAAGTTAAAGTCCACCACGCATTCACCCGGAATGACGTTGCTCGCACCCGTGCCAGCGTGGATGTTGCTCACTTGCCAGCTGGTGGATGGGAAGAAGTCGTTGCCTTTGTCCCATTCAATCGCCACCAACTCTGCCAACGCAGGGCTAAGCAAATGGATGGGGTTTTTGGCGAGCTGCGGATAGGCAATGTGGCCTTGCACGCCTTTGACGGTGAGCTTGCCGCTCATCGTGCCGCGTCGGCCGTTTTTGATCATGTCGCCCGTGCGCTCGACCGAGGTGGGTTCGCCGACGATGCACCAGTCCAGCTTTTCGCCACGGGCTTTCAAGGCTTCGCACACTTTGACTGTGCCATCTAACGCAGGGCCTTCTTCGTCGCTGGTGAGCAAGAAGGCAATGTGGATGGCTGGATCGTTGCACGCTTGAGCAAACTCTTCGCACGCCACCACCATGGCGGCCAAGGAGGCTTTCATGTCGCTGGCACCGCGGCCAAACAGTTTGCCTTCGCGGTGGGTGGGGGTGAAGGGGTCGCTGGCCCATTGGTCGATGGGGCCAGTGGGCACCACATCGGTGTGGCCTGCAAACACCAAGGTTTTGGCGTTTGCTTGTGCACTGCGTTTGACCGCCCACAGGTTGCTCACGCGAAACGTGTCTGGCCCGCTGTCGAGCGACAAGCACTCAAAACCCAAAGGCGCAAGCCGTGCGGTGATGATGTCCAAACAGCCCGCGTCCTCAGGCGTGATCGAAGGGCGTGAGATGAGTTGCTCGGTGAGCTGGAGGGTGCGAGACATCGAAGCGTTCTATTAAAAAGATCAGTCGCGCAACAAGTCGTTGATGCTGGTCTTGGAGCGGGTTTGTGCGTCCACGCGTTTGACCACGATGGCGGCGTACATGCTGTAAGGCGCGCCGTTCGCTGCGACTTTAGGAATGTTGCCAGCCACCACCACAGAGCCAGAAGCCACGCGTCCGTAGCTGATTTCGCCTGTGGCGCGGTCGAAGATGGGGGTGGATTGACCAATGAACACACCCATGCCGAGCACGGAGTTTTCTTCGATGATCACGCCTTCGACGACTTCAGAGCGTGCGCCGATGAAGCAGTTGTCTTCAATGATGGTGGGGTTGGCTTGCAAAGGCTCCAGCACGCCGCCAATGCCTACGCCGCCAGACAAGTGAACGTTCTTACCGATTTGTGCGCATGAACCCACGGTGGCCCATGTGTCCACCATGGTGCCGCTGTCCACATACGCGCCGATGTTCACGTAAGAGGGCATCAAAATAGCGCCAGAAGCCACAAAGCTACCGCGACGCGCCACAGCGGGCGGTACCACGCGCACGCCAGCGGCTTTCATTTCTTCTTCGCTCAGGTGGGCAAACTTGGTGTCCACTTTGTCATAGAAGGCCAAGTCGCCAGATTTCATGACGCGGTTGTCGTTCAAGCGGAACGACAACAACACAGCCTTTTTGAGCCATTGGTGAACTGTCCATTGGCCCACACCTTCACGGGTGGCCACGCGCAAGCGGCCTGCGTTCAATTCGGCAATCACGTGGTTCACGGCATCGCGCACTTCGTGTGTGGCGTTATCGGCACTGATGTTGGCGCGGTTGTCCCAAGCGTTGTCGATGACGTGTTGGAGTTGGTGTTGAGTCATGGTGATTTTTGTCCTTGATGTGAAATAGATTTGAAATGCTAGTTAGGTGGGCTTAGTTTGAAATGAACTGACCCGTGATCATTTGACTTGATTGAATGATTTCAACAGATCCTGGATGGCAATATGTGAATTTTTTGAGTTCGAAGATTAGGTTATCAAAATCGGCAGATTGGGCGTAAATTACATCATCCAAGCCAATAACATCACCTGATTTTATTTTCATTTTTACTGCATTAGATTCAGGTAAGTCATTGGTAATTAAGAAAGCCTTTGCACGTCTGTGAACGTATTTCAAGGCAATGCTTTCGAGATCTGCTTGTTTGTAACGCTCCCGCAGCGATGTCTTCGCACTCAAACTAATAGGCCCCATTTCAGGTGTAAATAAGGTGATGTCGTAGACCACATTGGGCACAAAAGCTATTTTTGCACTTACAAAATATGGCACCAGATTTTCGCGAATTAGCAGTGTAGAGAGGATGTACTCAAATATTTTTCCGTTCGCGTTGTTGCTTTTTTCGTCATCTGTATAGTTCTGGTAAGCAGACCAGTACTGGCTGACGTAATCGCTAGGCTTGTCATATTTAACAGCCATGAAACTAATTTCGCCAAATAGCTTTTCAAAAATTTTGGCGACTTTCCCATCGCCAACAACAACGCCGTAATCTGTTAACACGCCCATAACTACCTTTGTTTCGCAAGTTGACTAATAATTTCCTTAGCCACGGCTTGTATGGCTGGAATGGCCACAGAATTGCCTAATTGTTTCATGGCTTGGGTGTGAGAGACTGGGAAAGTAAAATGCTTTGGGAATCCTTGCATTGCTTTTCCTTCCGTTATGCCAATGCGCCTGATTTTGCCGTCCACCCAATAAGAGTCCCAATTTCTTCGGTCATCAATACTAGAACCTTTCCCGCCTACCCTCAGGGTAAATCCGATTTTTCGCGGACAATCGCCTGAAAAAATGTCTGACATTGTTGTTTTAAGAGGAATGGGTTGAGGAAAAGAAAAGTTTATATTTTTGTTTTTAAATCCAACAATAAATAATCTTGGTCGATGCTGGGGGAGCCCAAAATCTGAAGCCTTAATAATCTTGTAGTCAAGGCTATAACCCTGATCTTTTAATATTCGTTCAATGGTGGCAAATGTTCTTCCATCATCATGTTTGAGTAAATGTCTAACATTTTCAAGAAAAAAAGCTTGTGGTTTTTTATGATGAATGATGTTAGCAATGTTAAAGAATAATGTTCCTCGTGATTCGTCAAAGCCTTTTTTAAAACCTGCTTGAGAAAAAGGTTGGCATGGAAAGCCTGCACACAAGACGTCGAAATCAGGAATGCTATCTGGCTCTATGGACGTAATGTCACCTACAAAATTTCCGCTGGAAAATAGCTCTGGCGATATCTTTTTAAAATTGTGTTGGTAAGTAGTTCGGGCGTGCTCATCCCATTCCGAAGCGAAAACACACTTCGCTCCTAAATTGTGAAAAGCCAGGTGGAATCCACCTATTCCTGCAAATAGATCAATAAATTTAATATTTATATCTTTAGATTTACTCATGACAGTAAAGTCAATTAAGTGAATTTTTTGCAAAATTCACTATGCGTTGTGCAGCTTCTAAGCACTCGGCAGTTTCGGCCACCAAAGCCATGCGAATTCGACCTGCGCCAGGGTTAAAACCTTGGGCCTGACGGGCAAGGTAGCTGCCTGGCAAAACCGTCACATTGTATTGAGCGAGCAAATCTCTTGCGAAAGCCACATCGTCCCCACCAGGAACCGCAGCCCACAGGTAAAAACCTGCGTCGGGCAAGCGCACATCCATCACCGCTTCGAGCAGGGGGGTGACCGCTGCAAACTTTTGGCGGTATTGCTCACGGTTAGCCACCACATGGGCCTCGTCGTTCCATGCCGCAATGCTGGCCGCTTGCACCATGCCGCTCATGGCAGAGCCGTGGTAAGTGCGGTAGAGCAAAAACTGTTTGAGGATGTGGGCGTCGCCCGCCACAAAACCGCTGCGCATGCCTGGCACATTGCTGCGCTTGGACAAGCTGGTGAAGGCCACCAGGTTATTAAAGTCGTTGCGGCCGAGTTTGGCGGCGGCTTCGAGGCCGCCCAAAGGTGCCTCTTCGCGGAAGTAAATTTCGCTGTAGCACTCGTCGCTGGCAATCACAAAGCCGTATTGGTCGCTCAAGGCAAACAGCTTTTCCCAGTCGCTCATGGGCATCACGGCGCCCGTGGGGTTGCCGGGTGAGCACACAAACAGCAGCTGGGTTTTGGCCCAGACGTCGGCAGGCACGCTGTCCCAATTGACGTTGAAGTTCAGCGCAGGGTCGCTGGGGGCGTAATAGGTTTGGGCCCCCGCCAACAGCGCAGCGCCTTCGTAGATTTGGTAAAACGGGTTAGGGCAGACCACCACCGCATCACGCTTGGGGTCAATCACGGTTTGGGCAAAAGCAAACAAGGCCTCACGTGAACCGTTGACGGGCAGCACTTGCGTGGCGGCGTCTAGCTTTAGGCCATAGCGGCGCTGCATCCAGTTCACACACGATTCGCGCAAGGCAGGCAAACCCGCGGTGGCAGGGTAGGCTGCTAGCTGCGCGGTGGCTTTGGCCAAAGCATCGAGCACCAACTGCGGCGTGGCATGGCGTGGTTCGCCAATGCCCAAGCTGATGGGCGCATAGGCGGGGTTGGGTGTGACGGTGGAGAAAAGTTGCTTCAGCCGCTCAAAAGGATAGGGCTGTAGGCTCGAAAGAAGGGGGTTCATGGCTGCTATTATCCCTGCGCTTACCTACCAAACTGAACGTCATGTCTACTAATTCCCTGCTTGATCTGACCCGTGCCAAAGAATTTGCATTCGAGGCCGATCAGCTGCGCGAGTTGGTGGTGACGTTCGAGCAAAGCTTGGCACAAGAAATGGGCATCATCCAATCGGCTTTGGCGCTTGGCGATGCGCTGAAGGTGGAGCATTCCTTGCATGCCTTGAAGGGCTTCATGCCTTTGTTTGCCAACGAGTCATTGGCCCAGGCCATGGCTGATCTTTACCAAACCAGCCGTGAGAAACCGTTAGACGTGACAGGATTGGCCTTTACTGCATTAGTACCCAGTTTGGAGGCCTTACTGGTCGAAGTTCGTGCCTGGCTCAACGCTTTATGATTCAGGTTGTGTCTAGAGAGGCTTTTCAGTGCGTCTGAATTCAATCAAATTATCGGGTTTCAAATCGTTTGCGGAACCCACCAATTTCCTGTTGCCCGGCCAATTGGTCGGTGTGGTAGGCCCCAACGGTTGCGGCAAATCCAACATCATGGATGCCGTGCGCTGGGTGCTGGGCGAGTCCAAAGCCTCCGAGCTGCGTGGCGAGTCCATGCAAGACGTCATCTTCAATGGCACCACCACCCGTAAAGCGGCCAGCCGCTCTAGCGTGGAGCTGGTGTTTGACAACGCGGACCACCGTGCAGGTGGCCAGTGGAGCCAGTTTCCAGAAATCGCGGTCAAGCGCGTGCTCACGCGCGATGGCGGCTCCAGCTACTACATCAACAACCAACCTGTGCGCCGCCGCGACGTGCAAGACGTGTTCTTGGGCACAGGCCTCGGGCCACGCGCCTACGCCATCATTGGTCAGGGCACCATCAGCCGCATCATCGAATCCAAGCCTGAAGAACTGCGTTTGTTCCTCGAGGAAGCAGCGGGCGTGTCCAAGTACAAAGAGCGCCGCCGCGAAACCGAAAACCGCCTGAGCGACACCCGCGAGAACCTGACGCGTGTGGAAGACATCTTGCGCGAGTTGAACGCCAACCTCGAAAAGCTCGAAAAGCAAGCCGAGGTGGCCCAGCGTTACCACGCACTCAACGCAGATGTGACGCTTAAACAGCACCAACTCTGGTTCTTGCGCCGCGCCGAGGCTGAGGCCGACCAAGTGGGCATCAAAACCCAAGCGGATAAAGCGGTGAACGACCTAGAGTCGCGCATTGCCGACTTACGCCACATCGAAGCCGACCTCGAAACCGTGCGCCAAGCGCATTACGGCGCAGGCGATCAGGTGAACCAAGCGCAGGGCGCTTTGTACGAAGCCAGTGCCGAAGTGGGCCGTCTAGAGGCGGAAATTCGCTTTGTGGTGGAAGGCCGTCAACGCGCGGAAGCCCGCCTGATACAAATCAAAGAACAAACCGCGCATTGGGCCGCCCAGAGCGAAAACGCTAGCCAAGAGATTGAAAACTTGGCTTCGATGGCCATGGACGGCGAAGAAAAAGCCGTCATGCTCGCCGCGCAAGTCGAAGAGCAGGCCATGCAACTGCCCGAGTTGGAAGAAGCCTTGCGCATCGCCCAACAGCGCAGCAACGAGCAACGCGGCAGCGTGGCCCAAGTGCAACAACAAATTCAGGTGTTGGCCGCAGACCAGCGCAATATCGAAGAACAAAGCCGCAACCTCATCGCCCGCCAAGAGCGTTTGAGCGCCGACAAAAACGCTTTGGCCGCACCCGATGAAGTGCGTTTGAACAACCTCAAAGAACAGCTGCAAGAGGCGCAAGCGCACGCCGAAGTGACGGCGGCTCAGCTGGAAGAACTGCAAGTCAATGTGCCTGTGCTCGACGAAGCACGTCGCACCGCACAACAGGCGGTGAATGATGAGCAAGCCAAGCAAGCCGATTTGTCGGCCCGTTTGGAAGCCCTCAAAGCCCTGCAAGAAAAAGTGCAGACCGACGACAAGCTCAAGCCTTGGTTGGCCAAGCATGGCTTGGATGGTTTACAAGCTTTGTGGAGCCGCATCCACATCGAAGCAGGCTGGGAAAATGCCCTAGAAGCCGCTTTGCGCGAGCGCATGGCTTCTCTGGAAGTGTCTCGCTTGGACATCGTGCGTGCCTTCCAAACGGATGTGCCGCCTACCAAGCTGGCTTTCTACACCGTACCTAGCGCGGCAGCCCCCGATGCACAGAGCGCGTTGCCCCGTTTGTCCGACCTCTTGCGTTTGAACGATGATGGCCAAAAAGCCCTGCTGACCGACTGGCTCAATGGCTGCTTGACCGCGCCCAACTTGGACGAAGCTTTGGCTAAGCGCAGCAGTTTGCAGCCAGGCCAAGTGATTTATGTGCCGAGCGGCCACGCCATCAGCGCGCACAGCGTGAGCTTTTACGCGCAAGACAACGAGCAGTCTGGCTTGTTGGCCCGCGCCCAAGAAATTGAAAACCTTGACAAAAGCAGCAAGGCACAAATCTTCATTGCCGATGAAGCCCGCAACACCTTGGTGCGTGCCGAGGCCGCTTACAGCGAGTCTTCGCAACGCTTGATCAGCATCCGTGCTGAAGCCACAGCCGCTCAAGCCACAGCCCACGAGCTGCAAGTAGAAACCTTGCGCCTGAGCCAATTGGCCGAACAAACACGTGCGCGCAGCGAGCAAATCAGTGGTGATTTGTCAGAGGTCGAAGCCCAATTGGCCGACCTGCAAGAGCGCCGCGCCACCGCAGAAGCCCGCTTTGAAGAGCTGGACATGCAATTGGCCGACAGTCAAGAACGCCATGCGCAGTTGGACGAAGCCGTCATCAACGCCGAGCGCCGCCTCAACGACAGCCGCGAGCAACAACGCAGCTTGGAGCGCCAAGCCCAAGAAGCCCAGTTTGCCCAGCGCAGCTTGGCCACCCGCGAAGCTGAACTCAAACGCATCATCGACACCGCCACGCAGCAAGCTGCTTCGGTGTCTGCCGAAGAGGCACGTGTGCAAGAAGACCTCACACGCCTGACCGATGCCGCCGCACAAGCGGGCTTGCAAAACGCCTTGAACGTCAAGATGGAACGCGAAGCCGCCTTGGCCGCCAAACGCAGCGAGTACGACGACCTCACCACCAAACTGCGTGCCAGTGACGAACGCCGCTTGCAACTAGAACGTGAGTTGGAGCCTTTGCGTCAACGCATCACCGACTTCCAGCTCAAAGAGCAAGCCGCGCGTTTGGGTTTGGAGCAGTACACACAATTGCTCACAGACGCCGAGGCCGACCTCGAAGCCGTGTCTGCCTCCATCCTCGCCAACAACGTGCGCTTGGGTGGTTTGCAAGGCGAGATCGATCGCCTGCACCGCGAAATCAGCGCCTTGGGTGCTGTGAACTTGGCAGCTTTGGAAGAACTGGCCAGTTCCAGCGAACGCAAGCTGTTCTTGGACGCACAAACCAAAGACTTGACCGACGCGATGAACACGCTGGAAGACGCCATCCGCAAGATCGATGGCGAAACCCGCGAGCTCTTGGGCGGCACGTTCAAGATCGTCAACGAACACTTTGGCCGCATGTTCCCCGAGCTCTTCGGCGGTGGCAATGCCAAGTTGGTGATGACGGGCGAAGAAATTTTGGACTCGGGCGTGCAGGTGATGGCCCAGCCACCAGGCAAGAAAAACCAAACCATCCATTTGCTCTCAGGCGGCGAAAAAGCGCTGACCGCGATTGCTTTGGTGTTTGCGATCTTCCAACTCAACCCAGCCCCATTTTGTTTGCTGGACGAGGTGGACGCGCCGCTGGACGACGCCAACACCGAGCGCTATGCCAAGCTGGTGTCGAGCATGTCCAAAGAAACCCAATTCCTTTTCATCTCGCACAACAAGATTGCCATGGAAATGGCCGAGCAGTTGATTGGCGTGACCATGCAAGAACAAGGCGTTTCCCGTATCGTGGCAGTGGACATGGAGTCCGCTGTGTCCATGGCTGATGCTTGATAGCAAAATAAGAATATGAGTACTCTTCAAATTGGTTTAGCGATTGCAGGTGGTGTGGTCCTCGCGGGTGTCGTGGCACACAGCACTTGGACTTCCCGTCGAAACAAACCACGCCAGCCCGAACCACTGCCCCAAGAAAAAACCATCGAACCTGCGGCTTACGCCCCAGACTATGGTTTGCCGCAAGAGCCATCGTTTGACGTGACCGCCAGTTACGACGTTTACGTTGAACCCGAGATCACGGCACCTGTCACTGCACCTGGCCAGGCAACCACACCCCCCACCAGCTACCAAAGCAGTTATCAAACAACGGGCAGCCTCGACCCCGTGACCGACATGGCGCGCAGCATGATGGAAGAGGCCACAGCCCATGCCCAACGTGTGCCAGATGAAGCCGAGTTGGCTCGCATCGCTCAAAGCCAAGCCGCCGCCGCCAAAGCCGCGGCAGAACGTGCCGCGCAACAAGCTGCACAAGCCCCAGCCGTTTCCGCCACCGTAGCCAATGTGATGGCCTCTGCTGCCTCAGACTTGCCTCAGCCTGAAAAACGTCCTGCTCTGGATGCGTTGATTGATGTCATTGCCGCCGTTGAAATAGACCATCCTGCTTCTGGCGATGCAGCCTTGGCCGCTTTGCCTGCCACGCGCCGTGTGGGTAGCAAGCTGTTCAGCTTGGAAGGCCTCAACACCCAAACTGGCCTGTGGGAGCACCCACGCAATGGACAGCGCTACAGCGCATTTCAGTCAGGCGTGCAATTGGCCAACCGCACTGGCCCTTTGAACGAAATTGAGTTCTCTGAATTTGTCACCAAAACGCAAGCCTTTGCTGACGCCATCAATGGGGCACCTGAGTTTCCAGACATGCTCGAAGAAGTGGCCCGCGCCCGCGAGCTCGACAACTTTGCCAGCGCCCACGACGCCCAGCTGAGCTTTACCTTGAAGGCCACCAAGGCGGCATGGAGCCCTGGCTATGTGCATCAAAATGCAGCGCGTTTGGGCTTTATCGCAGGTGTGTTGCCAGGACGCATGGTGGTGCCTGCTGCGACAGCGGGGTTGCCGCCCATCTTGGGGCTTACCTTTGACTCGCAAGCCGCCATGTCGGAAGACCCCACGCAATCGGCCATTTACGAACTCACCCTGTCACTTGATGTGCCACAAGTGGACCGCAAAGAAGAGCCGTATGCCCGCATGATTCAAACCGCTTACGAACTTGCGCGTGTGATGGATGGTGCGATTTCCGATGACAACGGCCAACCTTTGTCTGAGACCGCCATCGGTGCCATTGCCCGTGACTTGCTGGCTTTGTACGACACGCTCGATGCGCGTGACTTGTCGGCAGGCTCGCCGCAAGCGCGCCGCTTGTTCAGCTAATTTCAAGGTCACGCAGCATGAGCACCGCTGACTTATTTGGCGGACC
>JACCDG010701232.1_pt1 | contig 11789 bp, 22 predicted proteins | sample 7442471 | NCBI WGS metagenome assembly JACCDG01 (sample SAMN15323444, study PRJNA562643) | freshwater metagenome | isolation source: river surface water | place: USA:Blue River Watershed | collected 2017-08-17
TAACTTTATAAAACTCAAACCAAGAATATAGACATTCTAATTCTTTTCTGATATTTGCATAATTCATAATGGTATTCTTTTTATTTCTTTGTTAGATATTTTTAATAATTCTTCAAAATTAACATGAGGATTAAATAGAGTAATATTATCTACTTTAAATCCTTCCATTATTTCATGTTTAACAGCCATTTCAAATGCTGTATAACATGTTTTAATAACTTCATCTTCAGTCATATATGATGATAAATACCATTTCCTACCTTTCCATGATTCTATTTGACCAGTCTTTGTACATGGTGCTTTATATTCTATTTGAATATATATTCTACCTCTTTTAGCAAAATAATTAAAGTCACCAAAAAAACCACCACCACTAATTTTCTCATGTTGTGAGTATTTTTTATCTCTCTCTACTATAATATTAAATTTAGTACCAAATAAAGATAAATCTATACGATCAACCAAATCTCGAATTTTTCTTAACATTTTTATATATTTTTGATTAATATTTAGCACCCTCTTGTCTTATTAACTGTCTAAGACATTAACCATCAATAGGTCATTAATAAGAGTAGGGTCATGTAGTTAATCTTAGAAGTTACCTGACTGTCTTTCATTGCTTACTTGACCACATCTTTTGTTATCTGATTTAACTATTTGCCGAAAACTCGTTTGTGTTATGTACAGAGTATAGTAATAATACTGTTGCAATCTGACTATTCTAACTTATTATACATCCATCCTTTCTCAAGGGAACAACACATCATATATTACTATATGAATTTTATGAATTGTAAAATTATGAAGTGAAATATCACTACCATACAATTAAATTGTCCGTACTAATTACATTATACGTATTTCATAATTTACAATTCAGAGGACTGTGATAACCTTGTTGACATTCTATCCTTTTCTCACTGTCAACTACATACAGTTTATGAATTATCCTGTATGGTAATATTTATTAATATTGTTTGAAATAATATTTTTCTATTCTATCTTTAAATTCTTCTTTTAATTTAATAATATCTGTATAAACACATAAATTAATACCAAAATAACCCAAACCATAACATGGACTATGTGAATATTTAGAATTAAGAACATGTGCATATGCATACATTTCTTGCATTAACAACATTTTCTCTTTAATTAATTCAGCATGTTCTTTTTTATAGAATTTAAGTTGAGATGGTCTACCATTATCATAATTACTACTAGAAGGTTCTATATCTAATCCATTATTTGGAGTAGAAGCAATATAATAATATTTATTAATTTTTTCACACTCATCTTCTATAACTTCCTTCCAATCCTCCTCTTCATTTAATTTTTGTTCAAGTTCTTTAATTAACTTGTCTTGCTCTAATTGTTGCTTTTTAAGCTTATCAATCTCAGATTGAATTGTTTGTTTGTTATTCATATTATTTATTTTTAAATGTTCTTCACATTCTTTTTTAAATTGTTCATCTGTTATTGGAGTATAGAAATTACCATTACTATCTGTTAATTCATCTAATACATTGTATAATTTAACACATATAATTGCAAAGAATATTGATGAAATAAACATTGTATTAATATCCTTTTTAATTATATCATCAACAATAAGTAAAAATGTAATTATTAATAGTATTATTGGTATTATTAAAGGTGTATATCTTTTCATATTATTTAAATTTAATTATTAATATTAGTGGTCCATTTAGGATTTGAACCTAAGACCTGCTCATTATGAGTGAGCTGCTCTAACCATCTGAGCTAAAGGACCTAAAATAACTAAGTTTTAGTTATTTAATTATTTTTTAGTTGGAACTAAACACAATATATTATGTGAATCTTTAACTAATTCCCAATTATAACTAGGATCTAAATAAAATGCTTTACCTGCAAATTCTCCAGCTCCTCTTATAAACATTGGATTGTCATCATTAAATCCAGATTTTTTCCAATTTAAATCATTAGTACGAAAATCTAATTTATTTAAATCAAAATATTTATCCTCTTCAAATACTTCAGGAAATAATACTTTAAGTGTTTCTTTTGCTTGAAAACATTTAGAAGCAGCTTCTAATATTTTTTCTTTTGTTATTTCAAGTTTTGTATCTTGTTTCATGATTTGTTGTTTAAATTGTTCCACAGTTATTATTGGTTCATTAGGAAATTGTTCTCTATAATATGTTGTATCAGCATATTTAATTTTATTATCAAAAATACGAATACATGTTTTTGATTTATAAGAATCATATTTTATATACTGTATATTATCCATATCTATATATGGACAATTCTTTTGAACAAAGAATATTAATTCATTAAATTCTTTTTCTGTTGGTGTGTGAATGATTGTCATATTATTAATTTTAAATTAATTCCATTGATTACCACGAGCTTCATCATCATTAAATAAATAGTTTTTAAGTGGTTTATGTTTATAATCATGATAATCTTCCTCACATTCTAAATGAATTAATCCATCTAAAACTTTAATTGGTTCTTCATTATTTATATCTATTGTTTTACCACAACATCTACATTCTGGGTTACATTCAGTTCGTGCCATATTATTGATTTTAAGTTATTTAATTAAATAATAAGAGAGTTAAACCTTTGACCCACCTGTTCTTATGATGTTATCTCTTGAAAGATGGGTGTCCAGTCTAACTCTCTAATACCCTCTGCACTCAATTGTAACAGTGACTACTGGAAGTATATTACAATTGCTCATTCTTGGGAACTGATTAATTATACTGTTTACAGTCACTTATACTGCCAACTAAGTATGGAGTGTTTTACCTCCTATGTCCAGTTTTATTAATCAGGTAGTTTCACATCTTTAACTGTGCCTTGTGAGCTACGTCATTGAAGTCTTTATATCTACATGAGTTATGGTGCATTATAACTATGAATTACGGTTCATAGTAAAATCTATAATCATACTTGCAATAAGTTGATTCAATAGATATAATAATGATCCGTTGATAACTCAGGTTGGATCAATCTGAGAATTAGCATTAATTTATTAATCGCTATTAGCTCATTACTTCAGCGATGGATGTGTTTATAAATAATGATGATATATCTTTTTGTTGAAGAATATGCTCTTTTTTAAAGAGAATTTGATATTCCCCTTCAATACACTCTGATACATCAATCATATATATTTTGAATCCAAGTGATAATATTTCTTCAAACCATTCTTTTTCAATCCATTGTTGAATTTGTTCAATTGATTTAAATGCACAATATTCATCATATTTAATGCATCTTCTTATTAAAGAATCTTCACTTGGCGATGGAAAATTATCATGTTTATTACTAAAATCATCATAAAATGAAAAATAATCACATAAATGTTCACCATTTTCTATGTGTCTCCAAATACCATTACCGCTATTAGGATGTTCAATTCTAATGATTGTTTTCATATTATATAGATTTATGTTAGAATTAATTAATTAAAACCCAGCACAATAGAGTGTCCTATTGGTTAACTGCTGGTAAACCCCTTGTTTTGAGATTTTTAAATTATAGACTACTTATGAGACCTGCTTATTATGATATATTCAGAATAAACTATATTACAGTTAACTTTGCACCAACACTTGTACCTCTTGAATGTTGGAATTTTATCACTACATTTGGTATTTCTTTGCTTTATATGGTTTTTATTACATAACTTACCAAATTTCGACTGGACGAACAAATGTGATGATATTATGTTTTAATATTCAACAATTATTCCATTTTGACACTCAGATGCTTCATATTCTGCTTGTTGTTTAGTATCAAATATCATTGGATTACCATTTGAATCTGTTACAATAATAGGATAAAGTGGGTCAAATATTTCAATTACAATGTAATATTTCATGTGATTAAATGTTAGAGATTAGCTATATATTTTAAATGAGAATACAATTGGATGATTGGTGAAAAGGTGTAAATGATGAGGGTTTGATGTATCACATTGATAATCAATTAAATAAAGAGGGATTATATAAGATTCGATTGTTAGAATACCTAGAGATCTGTTGCAAAGCTCCAATTAAGATCTATATTTCAATAGATTAGGTTAATCACGACTATTCAGCATATAGCTCGTCTAACTTTTTATATTTGGGAATTTATATAATCCCCAAATAACTATTATCCCTAGTTGCTGATTCTAAGAATTTTTCATATTAAATTTGTTTTTAAATAAATAACTCTCACAAGGTTGCACCTTAATTACAAATCGTTATGCTGTATTACTACTACTCTTGATGCATTAGATATATCTAGATCTGAGTACCTGCAATTGGATGAGAGTTATTTACTTATGTGTTGTTTAGGAAAAATAGAGAATATCACCAAACTCTATTTTTATAAGTCTTAGTATAAAGAACGATGTGATATTTTTAAAGATGTGTGTTAGGTTAATCAACCTAAACCCTGATTACTCAGGGATGAACCATTGGCTGGTCTTTTGCTCACCAGAGGTTGGATCAACAAAGGTAGTCTGCTCAATAGAGCCTGGAACTTCCTTTAGTTCATCACCTTTAGCATGAGTACCAGCTTTAATCAACAGATTAACAGACATCATAGATTCCCTACGTACTATATTACCTTCAGTAACAATCATACATTTAGCTGTTGCTAATCCTCTTTCTGCCTGTTTAGGAGTTGAGTTTACTTCAATTACTTTAAAGTTAAATTTAGAGCTTGCCATTTTGATAAATTTTTGTAGATTTAAAGCCATACGGTACTTCCGTTGGCTAAAGTTAGGTAGGGGTGGTTTTGGGAGGTGGTCCATACTTAAAAAAACTCACACAAAAAAATTATAAAAAAAAATTATAAAATTGATAATCAACTACTTGAGAAAAAATTATAAAAAAAATTTGGAATTGTCATTTATTTTTCCTATCTTTGTATAATGAAAAAAGAAACAGGACTTACTGGTATTCATATTATTGCAGTATTATGGTTGATGTATTTATTAACTCAAACAGAAAATCCACTATTTTTTCTTTTATATCTAGCCCTAATAAATATAGGTATATTGATAGTAGTATTTCTAGTTGCTTATTTATTAGATATATACGAAAAGAATAAGAGGAGTATAACATTAGAAGAGAGTTATAATAAGATACATAAAAAGTGGAAAAGGAAGCAAAGAATAAGGAAATTCTTTGGTTTAAAATATGAAGAATGACTAGAGAAGAAATAGAGATTTATGGTAAAATCCTTGATAATAAGGAAAGTAGAAAGTTATATGGACTTAATGAACATGGAGGAGGAACTTATAGTATGTTTAATGATGGTGATAGATCCTCTTTAATACTCATGGGTAGATTAGGAGCTATTAGATATATTAAACAACTTAATGAAACTGTACAAAAAATAACTGAAAAGCTATATAATAAAACAAAGGAGGAATAATGGAAAATATTATTATATTATTAACAGGGTTTAATATATTTTTATTAATTAAAGTTGTTAATTTAGATTTTAAATTGGATCAATTAAAGAAAAAAGTAGATGATTTACACAAATCAAAATTTTATTAAAAATGTATGTTTGGCAGTTAGAACAATTTATAGAAGATAATTCTGATAAACCTAATGATTCGTATGAAAAATTAGCTTATTTAAAGGAACTTAGAGAATCTCATTTAGAAAAGATTAAAGAGTCTGAAAAGACAATTCAATTAATTGAGGATTTAGTTAAAAATATAGAAAGTCCAGGAATGCAAGGTATTATATTATGTTCGGGACATGAAATGCATGAAAGAATAGAGAGTAGATATTATTTAAAAAATAAACCTATAATTGATAAAATGGAAAAAATTAAAGAAGAAATTCACCAAAATCTTTTTAAAAATTTAGAAGTTAACAAAATGCAAATAATAAAAAAAGATGGAAATTAAAGGAAAAGCTTATTTTGAGATTTATTATAATGATAAATTAATGTCACAAGGAGTAGGGGAGGATATGAAATTCTCAGGAGAATTTAGAATGCACTATTTACCAAGTAGTTATAAATATAGACCATATCCAGAAAGTGAATCTACATTGTTTGATTATAAAATACCAATTTATGTAATTACTTATTATTCAATGGAATCTACATTAGATGAAATTAATTCTAAAATAGAATTAGAAGAGGTGCAAGGTTTAGGAGAAGTAGATAAAGTACTACATATGTTTAATGAATATCGTAAAAATAATAAACAATGAAAATATTAAGTGTACAACAAGGAAATGAAGTTTTTAATGTTGGAGATGTTGTTAGACATATAAATGATAGTTATACTGTTACAATAGAAAAATTTATATCTGGACCAGCAGAGGATCAAATGTGGTTTTATTTTAAAGATTCAAATGAAGAAAATTCATTTAAAGAATCTGGTGAAGATAATTATCTTAAAGATTTAAAAAATTTTACTAAAAAACCAGATACAAAATTTATTTTAAAGCTTTCAAAAATTGGAAGTCCATTTGATTTAAATGAAGGTAATATTAATGAAAAGCTATAACTGTATAATATTTATTTTCAAAAAGACTTGACATTGTCAATTATATTTTGTATATTTGCATCTTTACTTGAACCTGATAAAAGATAGTTAGTAGAAGGAAAGCCCCGTAAGGCTTTATTGGATGGTGAGGAGACTCCAATTAAAACAAACTCCTCGTATAGTAGGATGGTGTAATGTAACACAGAGCTAAACCGCTTAAACCATTAGGTTGAAAGATGAAGGTTCAAATCCTTCTCCTACTACAAGCCCTTAAAAGTTGGGTGGGTACAAAAACAACTTTAGAGAGATGAGAGTTCTCTTATTTAAATCCTCTTTTGAGAGGCTTCTTCCCGTAAGATCAGGAGATACTCCTAAACACCTAATAAAGATGGAAGTTTAGAAAGAAAAGTGGATAGTTTAACATTGCTATAGTTGATGCTAAACTAAATATATCTACGAATTGACCCCTGGTCGTAGAGGTTCTATATTTTATCAGGGGTTTACTCTTATTTGCTTCGCAAATAGTTAAAAAATATTAAGTTATGAAATTATACACTGTACCAATATATGGATATAAATTACACATATCAATAGGTGATGACGCTAAGCAGATAGTATCTGGTATAAATAAGAAAGTTAAGTCTAAACTTACACCTGATGATGTGTCGAATATAAAGGCTGCATTTGAAGAACCCAAAGCATTAGGATTCTTTCTAAAATTAGAGATTTCTGGTCATGGGTTAATTTGGTTAAAACCAAATATTGATCCTAAGAATTATCTGGATATTATAACTATTAGTCATGAGGTTATTCATGCTACAGTTCAGATATTTAGTTATATTGGTACTTCAGTGAGTGATGAGACAGAAGAACCATTCTGTTATTTACATGATGAATTGATGAAGGTTTGTTTAAAGGAATTGGAAAAAAGTAAGAATGGAAATAAGAATACCGTACAAAACAAAGAAGGATTATTACAATAATTGGTTATTGTTTTTAAATCCTATCTTACATTTGAGAGAGCAAACAGAGATACCTGTTTTAGCTGCATTTTTACTTCTTTATGATACACATAAGGATTATGATGAAAATACATTATATTCATTGTTATTCTCAGATGAGACTAAATTAGCAGTAAGACTTAAATTGAAAGTTTCGGAGAGAAGTTTTAATAAGAGTTTTAGAGCTTTAGAAGTTAAAGGTTTAATTGTTGATGGGAAATTAAATAAGAAGATTTTACCAAATAAGAAATTAAATATAAGTTTTGAGCAAATTGATTAATATAATGACTGTTTCTTATGGTAGCCTTGAGGATGCTATGGAGATTATGGATGCTAAGGAAGAAACTTGGGAAAATTTGAAAGAGTTTTATCCTAATTTTGAATTAGAGTATAATTTGACAGTTGGGGAAGATGGACAAGTTAGGGTTAGAGTTTTGATTTATGATAAAGAGCAATGATGAGTTTGCTAGAGAACTAGCTAAAAAGTATGATATTACAATATTTGTTGCAAAGCAGATTATTGATTCTCCATTTAGGTTTTTAAAGGAGAGAATTGTTGAGAAGAAGTATGAAGGTATTATGCTTCCTTATTTGGGTAAGTTTATTGTTAAACCAGGAGTAAAGGATTTTTTGATTAAGTTGGATGAAAATAAAGAAAAAAGGGAAAATCCAGGAGATTGCAACAGCAATAATCAACAAAGTATTGTCAAAGAATGAAGAGATAGCTCAGAAAAGAATGAGTGTTTGTAATACTTGTCCTTTGAATGCTGATGGAATATGTATGGGTTGTGGTTGTTTGTTAAGTTTAAAGGTATATTCGGAAGAAAATAATTGTCCAGAAGGGAAGTGGAAGGAATGAGAATAAAACTAAGGTATTTATCGACAATTGAAACTAAGGAAAAAGTCTTTAAGAGAATAAAGACAATTGGAGTGGAAAATGAGGATATAGAAGCAGTGGCTCAATATCATAATAAAGATGGTAAGTTAGAAAGAAACAAATGTTATATTTCTCATAAGACTTTTGGAAATATGGTGATTTATAAGACATTTGAGGAAATGTATAATCTATGGACAGATGCTCCATTTGAGGTAAGAGGATTTAAATATAATAAAACAAAAAGAAAAAATGGAAAATTTTAAATTTAGTGATCACATTAAAGTTCAAACAAACTTGGTGATTTTACAAGAAGTAAAACGCTATAAGGCTGGAGATGTTACATCGTCTGGTATAATTATTGGATTAGAGGGCAAATCATCTACTCCAGAGGCTGATGTACCAAAAGGTCCAGCGGGAGATTCTTTAGGGCTTAGAGTGGTTGCAGTAGGTCCAGATGTAACTAGAGTTAAAGAAGGTGATCTAGTTATGCTCTTCCCAAACATGCAGTATACAATGATTGAAGTTTTTGGTCAGAAATATGCATTTACACAAGATTATAATGTGTTTGCTACTTTGTCTGAAGATATAGATGATGTTAATAAAGCTATGGAAGAAGCAGAAGCAGCTAAGAGGGAATCAGTTAGAATAGCTAGTTTAAATAAGATATTAGGAAATACTAATTAATGAAGTTAATTGATATTTGGGATATAGAAGGTAATTTTTGGTTGTGTAATCCACAATTGAAGTTAGCTTTTAAAGATATATATGAATCTGATAAAACAAAGTCAAAAGATAGTAGTTCTAAAACTATGTGGTCTGTTGCTTTATTTACAGATACTAAGTCAAAGTTTAAAGATTTGGGGGAAGCCCAGAGAGAAGAATTAATTCAGAAGGATTATAATAAAGACTTCTCAATAGAATCTTGTAAGGATATAATTAAAAAATGGAGATCTTTTTTATCACCTGCTGAAAGACAATTAGTACTTTGGAGTAAATTCATGGAAGAAAAGAATGAATATATGGAAGGTCTTAATTATAAAGAAGATGGGGATGAGATAGAAAAGAGATTGTTGTCAAATGGGAAATTGTTTGATGAGTTAGCAAGACTACAGATAGCTATAGCTGAGGAAGAATCAGAAGGTGTAGTTAAAGGTGGTGCTGTTGAATCATTGAGTGAAAAGGGGGAGATATAATTTTACCGTACGGAAATATTTTATAAACCATTTAAAAAACAATTAAAAAAAGATGTTGCAAATTACAAGCACAAATGAACAAAAGGTCCCAGTGATGCTAGACCCTAAAACAGCAGCAGGAAATCCAGCAGAAGTACAGAATGTTGTATTTGAAGTTCTTGAAGGAGATGCTACAGTAGTAGTTATTGATGAAAAGAATGTAGAAGTAGTTTCTGGAGCTGGTGGTTTGAGTAAAATCAGAGTAACTGCTGATGCTGATCTAGGAGAAGGTGTAGTTGAGTTGATGGATGAAATTGAGTATTTTGTTACTCAAGCTCAAGCCTCATCTCTAGGCTTTGCTGCTGGTGAGCCAGTATTGAAGTAATTAATTAATTAGAAGTAGGTGTTTGGCTTGGGGTGTCCTCAGGCGCACCTACTTTTTTAAAACAAAAAACAATGACAGGAATTAATGTAGAATTTTTATCTATCAATTCAAAAGCTTTTGATGTCTCTTATTTAATGCTTGGTCTAGGTCAGGAAATTATAATGTCTGTTCCATCTTTAGAAGGAACTAGTGTTAGATGGTTTTCAGATAATGACTCAGTTTTAACAATTTCAGCTAATAATTTAGAAGCTGTAATGATTGCTGCTAATACTGGTACTTCAACTATTCTTATACAAAATGAAGAATTTGCAATTTTGAAAAAAATTGTAATTGATGTTATTTCAGAACAAGCTACTACTTTAGGATTAAAATCAGAATCACCTGTGGCTAAATAAGCCACACTAAAAGAAGTACATGACAACAGAAGATATAATTAGAGAACTAGAGTTAGGTAATGATGTTACTTTAGATAGTTCGCAAATATATGATTTTACTGATAAACATTCAATTAAAATAAAAGGAACATTAAATGGTAATGGTTCACTTATAGTTGCCAATAATTTATTTCAAAGTCAAGGATTGAGATTCTTGTTTCTTTTAGATAAAGGTACTATTAAAAATTTAAATATAGTTGGACCTAATGGAGAAATTGGTCCATCAAACAGATCACATTATTGGGGTGCTGTTAATATTATAAGCTCTGGTAATATAATTAATTGTAATTTTAGAGATTGTGATAAATGGGCTATTAAGTGTACATCGAAAAAAGCACTTGTAGAAAAGATGTTTATTGACAATTGTACATTTAATAATATTCGTAGATCAGGATTTGGTTATGCAATATGGAATCAATATGGAGATGTAACAATTACTAATTGTAAGTTTTCAAATTGTAGACATGGTGTAGATGGTTCATCATCTGTATTTAAGACACGTATAGAAGATTGTCAATTTGATGAGTCTAATTTTATACATATAAATATGCATGGTGATGATGATCAAATAAGAGGTGGTGCTAATTGTGAAATTGACAATTGTAATTTTTATGATTATCAAACACCATTAGAATTAAAATTACCAACAACTTCTACAGGAATTACTTCTGTAACTAATTGTAATTTTTTAGTTAGTGAAGATAAAGTTGGTAATATAGTACATGATGAGAAGATAACTAAATTTGTAGATCCACAATTTAGATTTGAAAATAACACATTTAATGGTGAAGGTTTATTAACTGTACCAGAAATAAAAGGACCAGATAAAGTATATATTGGAGAAAAAGTTACATTTGAAACATTTGATTATCCTCAATATAATTGGTTAGGAGTAGTTACTAATGAAAAATCTATTACTCAAGTTTTTCATAGTCCAGAAGTATTAGTTATAGATGTGTATGGAATAAAAGGTAATTACAGATCAATAAAAACATATAAAAAAGTTGAGGTTATTGATCCAAATAATTTTTGTTTCTCAGTATTTTTAAAAGGATTTGGATGTACTGTTGAAATATATAGAGATAATGTATTAGTTAATACAATATTACCTACTCAATTAGAAGATTGGTATCATTATAAAAATTATATAAATGGTAATTACAGAGTTCTTGTAAAAGGTACAGGAACTATTTTTATAGATGATTGGTTAGAAGGTAACTTTAGTACAACTTTTGAAGATAAATTAGAAGTTAAATTAAAGTATTATTTGGATGGTAAATCTATAGGTGCTGGTTTATTTGATGGAGAAAAGAGAACTGGTAAATCTTGTTTAAGATTAACACTACCAACACAAAATAGTAAGATAGAAGTTTATGTGGATAAATAACGAATTATTTATAGAGAAAGAAATACCTAAAAAA
>JACCDG010117950.1_pt1 | contig 11787 bp, 8 predicted proteins | sample 7442471 | NCBI WGS metagenome assembly JACCDG01 (sample SAMN15323444, study PRJNA562643) | freshwater metagenome | isolation source: river surface water | place: USA:Blue River Watershed | collected 2017-08-17
GCCTTGGCGTTGACGCTCAAGCGCTTCAAACAATGATGAACCGGAGTTGACCCGCATGTCTGTTTCTTCTTCACACCCCGCAGCGCTGGAGCATTTGGGCCCAGGTTGGTTTGTGCTGGTCATGGGTTGGTCGGGCTTGGCCATGGCCTGGTTCCGTGCGGCGCCTCTTTTGGGTGACAACGCGCCGCTGCTCGGCCAAGCTGCGGCCACTGTGGCGGCCGGTATTTTTCTGAGCTTGGTGGTGGCCATGGCCTTGCGGTTGTCGCGCTACCGCGCAGCGGTGCAAGCCGATCTGCGACATCCGGTGAAGCATGCTTTTGTGGCGGCGCTGCCCATTTCCTTGCTGCTGCTGGGCACCCTGACCGTGACCGCCTTAGACCCCACAGCCGCCCTCGGCCCCATCCTGTGGTGGATGGGTTCTTTGGGCGAAATGGCCGCCACCGTCTGGGTGCTGGCGCGCTGGCTGCGCGCCAAAGAGCAAGGCGGTTTGCAATGGCCTGCCGTCACGCCCGTGCTGTTCATCCCGGTCGTGGGCAATGTGATTGTGCCCCTGGCGGGCATCCCCTTGGGGCATGAGGCTTGGTCGGCAGCGCAGTTCGCGATTGGCCTGTTTTTGTGGCCCGCCTTGCTGGTGCTGTTGCTGGCACGCATGGTCATGGCCGGCCCCTTGCCCGGCCGCATGACGGGCACTTTGTTCATCATGGCGGCCCCGCCCTCGGTGATCGGTCTGTGCTTCTTGCAGTGGGAGTTGGCACCTGCGACAGCCTGGGGCGCCTGGGGCATTGCGCTGTTTTCTATTTTGTGGGCGCTGACCCAGTTGGCGGTGCTGCGCCAACAGCCCTTCGGCATTCCGCACTGGGGCATGAGCTTTCCCTCGGCAGCGTTCGCCGCCTTGAGTTTGCGCTTGAGCCAAACCCCCGGCGGCGAGTGGCTGAGCTTGCCGGCAACCGCCCTGCTGGCCGTGGCTTCGGTGGTCATTGTGGGGCTGACCCTGTCCACCTGGCGCGGCCTGCGCCAAGGGCGCTTGCTGGTGCCGGACGCCTGAAACCGCGATTCCCCTCACAAAAGTCAAGAATCCTTGCTTGACCGTAGGGGCAATCCGCGCGCCGGAATCCCCTAAGATTGGGGATACAGAATTTTCATTTTTCACTTTAGAAGAGCCTTGCCATGACATCACGCACCATCGTTCACCGCCTGGAGGTTGCCAGCAACCTGTACCACTTCATCGAAGACCAAGTGCTGCCCGGCACGGGCGTCAGCAGCGACAGCTTCTGGAAGGGCTTTGACGGCATCGTCGCCGACCTGGCCCCGAAGAACATGGCGCTGTTGGCGGAGCGGGACCGCATTCAATCTGAAATGGATGCCTGGCACCAGGCCCACCCTGGCCCGATCAAAAACATGAAGGCTTACCGTGCCTTCCTCGAAAAAATTGGCTACCTCGTACCCGATCCCGGCAAGGTCAAGACCACCACCGCCAACGTCGATGCCGAGCTGGCCATTCAGGCCGGCCCGCAGTTGGTGGTGCCGATCCTGAATGCGCGCTATGCCTTGAACGCCGCCAACGCACGTTGGGGCTCCCTGTACGACGCCCTGTACGGCACCGATGTGCTGCCGGAAACCGACGGCGCGGCCAAAGGCCCGGGCTACAACCCTGTGCGCGGCGCCAAAGTGATTGAGTACGCACGCTATGTGCTCGACCGCACCGTGCCCTTGAAGAGTGGCTCGCACATTGATTCCACCGGCTATGCCGTGGAAAACGGCGAGCTGGTGGTGACGCTCAAGAACGGCAAACGCGTGAAGCTGGCCAAGGGCTCGCAGTTTGTGGGCTTCCAGGGCCCAGCAGCCCAACCCGCCTCGGTGCTGTTCGAGCACAACGGCCTGCACCTGGACCTGCAGATCAACCGCAGCACCCCGATTGGCGCGACCGACCCTGCCGGCGTTTGCGACCTGGTGGTGGAAGCCGCCTTGTCGACCATTCTGGACCTGGAAGATTCCGTGGCCGCCGTGGATGCCGACGACAAAGTCTTGGCCTACCGCAACTGGCTGGGCATTCTCAAGGGCACCTTGACGGAAGAAGTGGCCAAAGGCGGCAAAACCTTCACCCGCGGCTTGAACCTGGACCGCAACTACACCGGCGCCAAGGGCCAGCCCGTGACCCTGCATGGCCGCTCGCTCTTGTTTGTGCGCAATGTGGGCCACCTGATGACCAACCCGGCGATTTTGTACACCGGCAACGATGGCGTCACCCATGAAATTCCCGAAGGCATCATGGACGCCATGATCACCACCACCATCGCCTTGCACGACCTGCAAGGGCATGGCGCCAACGGCATTCGCAACTCACGCACCGGCTCGGTGTACATCGTCAAGCCCAAGATGCACGGCCCCGCCGAAGTGGCCTTTGCCGCCGAGTTGTTCACCCGCGTGGAAAAAGTGCTGGGCCTGGCCGACAGCACCGTCAAGCTGGGCATCATGGACGAAGAGCGTCGCACCAGCGTGAACCTGAAGGCTTGCATTGCCGCCGCCAAGAGCCGCGTGGCCTTCATCAACACCGGCTTCCTGGACCGCACCGGCGACGAAATGCACACCGCCATGCTGGCCGGCCCCATGCTGCGCAAGGGCGACATGAAATCCAGCGCCTGGATTCAGGCCTATGAGCGCAACAACGTGCTGGTGGGCCTGTCCTGCGGCCTGCGCGGCCGTGCCCAGATTGGCAAGGGCATGTGGGCCATGCCCGACCTGATGGCGGCCATGATGCAGCAAAAAATCGCCCATCCCAAAGCCGGCGCCAACACCGCCTGGGTGCCCAGCCCGACAGCAGCCACCTTGCATGCCCTGCACTACCACCAGGTGAAGGTCAGCGACGTGCAAAAAGGCCTGGAGAAAACGCCCGCCGACAGCGTGCGCGACGCCCTGCTCAACGACTTGTTGCAAGTGCCTGTGGTGGCCAAGCCCAAGTGGTCTGCCGCCGACAAGCAGCAAGAGCTGGACAACAACGTGCAAGGCATTCTGGGCTACGTGGTGCGCTGGGTGGACCAGGGCGTGGGCTGCTCCAAAGTACCCGACATCCACAACGTGGGCCTGATGGAAGACCGCGCGACCTTGCGCATTTCCAGCCAGCACATTGCCAACTGGCTGCACCATGGCGTGGTGACCCCGGCCGAAGTGAAAGCCACCTTCAAGCGCATGGCCGGCGTGGTCGACAAGCAAAATGCCGGCGACCCGCTGTACCAAAAAATGTCGGGGCGCTTCAGCACTTCGGCCGCCTACCAGGCCGCATTGGACTTGGTGTTCAAGGGCAAGGCACAGCCCAGCGGCTACACCGAGCCACTGCTGCATGCCTGGCGCCTGAAAGTCAAAGAAGCGCTGGCCTGAGTCGCGCGTCGTCTTTCAGTAAGGCCTCTTCGGAGGCCTTTTTTCTACTCGGGCGTCAACACGAACGTTATGATGGACCTCCGCTTGAGGTGATTGCAGCATGTCCACGCCCCCGTTTCTCCAAAATTTTGTACGCCAACTCTGGCGTGCCCTGTTCGCCGCCTTGTTGGCGGTGAGCGCGCTGGTGGGCTTGTACCTGGCCTTCACTTACAACTTCGCCTACTCGCGTGGCGAAAGCGTGGGCTTCGTGCAGAAGCTGTCTTACAAAGGCTGGGTTTGCAAAACATGGGAAGGCGAGCAAATGCGTGCCGTGGCCACGATGCCGGCGGTGCCAGAGAAATTTACTTTCACGGTGCGTGACGCCGCCGTGGTGGACAAGATCAATGCCCACCTTGGCAAGAAGGTGGTGCTGGAGTACGCGCAGCACCGAGGCCTGCCGTCTTGTTTGGGTGACACCGAGCATTTTGTGGTCGATGTTCGTCCCGCACCGGAAGAGTGACGCAAAGCATGATCGACCCATGCCGATGCCCCCTGTGTGGCCAACCCAACCGTTGTGCCATGACGCAAGCTGTCGGCAGCAGCGCACAACACACACACTGCTGGTGCGTCAACGTCTCGTTTTCAGCAGAGCTGCTGGCGCGTGTGCCAGCCCAAGCAGAGCGCAAGGCTTGCATCTGTCAAGCGTGCGCCACCCGCCAGGCCATGCCTCATGAGTGACCCTGGCTCGCTGGCGGCCTTGAGGCAGCGCCATGGCCCACGCCACCGCTGGCTGCTGCTGGCCACCGTGATGCTGGGCTCAATGGCCGCCATCATGTCGTCCACCATCATGAACGTGGGCATCCCCGATATGAGCCGCCAATTTGCCTTGGGGCAAGAGCGCGCGCAGTGGGTCAGTTCGGTGTTCATGGTGGCCATGACCGTGTCCATGCTGACCACGCCCTGGCTGCTGGCACGTTTCGGCTATCGCCGCACCTACATGGGCTGCATGGGCTTGCTGATGGGGGCTGGCATCTTGGGCGGCCTGTCCAGCAACTTTGACTTCGTGCTCCTGATGCGCGTGGCCGAAGGGCTGGCCGCGGGGGTGGTGCAGCCGATTCCGGCCATCATCATCTTGCGCGCCTTTGAAACCGAAGAGCAAGGACGTGCCAACAGCTGGTTCGGTATGGGCGTGGTGCTGGCACCGGCCATTGGCCCCAGCATTGGTGGCTTGTTGGTGGACGCCATGGGCTGGCGCTCTTTATTTTTCATGGTGGTGCCGTTTTGCCTGGTGTCGATGTGGCTGTCACAACGCTATGTGCCCACGACAGCGCCAGGAGGGGTCAGCGCCAACCAGGGCAACCCGAGTTTGGACGTGGGCGGCCTGGTATTGGCCACGGTGGGCACGCTGTGTTTGTTGAACGGCTTGGTCAGCCTGCACAGCGGTGACTGGCAGCTGGCCAGTGGCTTGCTGGGGACGGCGGCCGCAAGCGCGTTTGGCTTTGTCGCCTGGCAGCGATGGTTGATTCGGCGCGCGCGTTTTCCGCTGATGAACCTGACGCTTTTTTCTCACCGGGCTTATGCCATGGGGACCTTGGTCGCCTTCATTTATGGCATTGCCTTGTTCGGCTCAACTTACCTGATTCCGCTGTATCTGCAATTGGGGCTGGGCTTGTCGGCGAGCCATGTGGGCACCTTGCTGATTCCAGCGGGCTTGATCCTGGCCGCCACCATTGCGGTCGTGGGACGTTATTCCAGCACCCACCCGACCCATTTGCTGGTGAGCTTCGGCCTGGCTTTGCTGGCATCGTCTTTTGCGCTGATGGTCCTGGTTCAACTGGACACCGCCCTGTGGGTGTTGGTTGCCTTGGCTGTGTTGGGCCGTGTTGGCTTGGGCTTTGTGTTGCCCTCGCTGAACATTGGCGCCATGCGCTCACTGCAACCCAGCTTGATCCCCCAAGGGGCCAGCACCATCAATTTTTTGCGCATGCTCGGTGGCGCGGCAGGCGTCAGTTTGTGTGGCATTTTGCTGGAATGGCGCTTGAGCGTACATGGCGACTCCCTGACGCAGCCGCACACCTCCGTGGCACGCCTGCAGGCCTTCGATGAGGTCTTTCTCCTGCTGGCGGCCTGTTGCGCCTTGGCCATGCTGGCTGCCTGGAAAATCCGCACCACCCATCCTGCACGCGCATAGAACCTGCGTTGAGAGGTTTCCCCATGTGTCAATTGCTTGGACTGAACTGCAACAACCCCACCGATGCCACCTTCAGCTTCACCGGGTTTTCTCAGCGTGCCGGGATCACCGACCATCACGCCGATGGCTGGGGTATCGCCTTTTTTGAGGGAGACGAGAAGGACCGGGGTCTGCGCCACTTTGTGGACCACCTGCCCGCCAGCACCTCGCCGTTTGCCGAGTTGCTGCGTCGCTACCCCATCAAAAGTCGCAACGTGATTTCCCATATTCGCAAAGCCACACAAGGCCAGGTGGCGCTGGAGAATTGCCACCCGTTTGTGCGCGAGCTATGGGGGCGCTATTGGGTGTTCGCGCACAACGGCAACCTGGAAAATTTTGAGCCTCGGCTGCACGGCAGCTTTCGCCCCGTGGGGCAAACCGACAGTGAGCGGGCTTTTTGCTGGCTGATGCAAGAGCTGGCCAAGTCACACGCCAGCGTACCCTCGGTGGCGGAGCTGACCCTCACGCTGCAGGAACTCACGCCCGCCATTGCGCGGCATGGGACCTTCAATTATTTGCTGTCCAATGGCCAAGCCTTGTGGGCGCATGCCTCAACCCATTTGTGCTACGTTGAGCGCAAACACCCCTTTGCCAGCGCCACGCTGAGCGACCAAGACCTGAGCATCAACTTTGCCGAACATGCACAAGCCAACGATCGTGTGGCCGTGATTGTGACCACCCCTTTGACAACCAACGAGCAGTGGACCTCTTTGGCCCCCGGCGAGTTGCGGGTGTTTGTCGACGGGCAATCGGTTTAAGCGCAGGCTTGTTCCAAGGCTTGCAGGAAAAGTTGGGCCACATCGCAGCCTGCCTGGTCGGTGATTTCCTGAAAGCAGGTGGGGCTGGTGACATTCACCTCGGTGAGGCAGTCGCCAATCACGTCCAATCCAACCAGCAGCAAGCCGCGCGCAAAAAGCGTGGGGCCCAAAGCCTCTGCAATTTCGCGATCGCGTGCTGACAAGGCTTGGGCCACACCTTTGCCGCCAGCCGCCAAATTGCCTCGCACTTCACCCCCTTGCGGAATGCGTGCCAAACAGTAAGGCACGGGTTTGCCGCCGATGACCAGCACGCGTTTGTCGCCTTGCGCGATGGCCGGAATGAACTTTTGCACCATCACGGTTTGGGCGCCGTCGCGGTTCAGGGTTTCAATGATGCCGCCCAAATTGAGCGCATCGTCTTTGACGCGAAAGATGCCCATGCCACCCATGCCGTCCAGTGGCTTGAGGATGATGTCGCGGTGCTCGGCATGAAAGGCGCGAATGGCTTGCGCATCGCGCGTGACCAAGGTGGGGCTGATGAAGTCGGCAAACTCCAGAATGGCCAGCTTCTCGGGATGGTCGCGCAAGGCACGCGGTTTGTTGAACACGCGCGCGCCTTCGCGCTCGGCTTGTTCCAGCAAATGGGTGGCGTAGAAATACTCGCTGTCGAACGGCGGGTCTTTGCGCATCACGATGGCGTCCATCGTGTGAAGTGCCTGGTTTTGGCGCGAGACCTCTTCAAACCAATCGTCAGGCGCACCGGTAAGGCGAATTTGCCGCAAAGGGGCGCGCACCTTACCGCTGCTGACCCAGGTGATGTCTTGCGGCTCGCAGGCATAGACCGTGTGGCCTCGGCGCTGTGCTTCGCGCATCATGGCGAAGGTGGTGTCTTTGTAGATCTTGAAGGTGTGCAGCGGATCTGCGACAAACAGCAGTTTCATTCAGATCTCGATCTTGCTGCCCATCTCCACCACGGAGTTGCTGGGCAAGTTCAAAAAGTCGGCGGCGGCGCTGGCGTTCAGGTGCATCTGGGCGAACAGCTTTTCGCGCCAGGTCGCCATGCCACCGCCCACGGTGGGCACAATGCTGTCGCGTGACAAGAAATAGCTGGTGCTCATGGGGTCCACCGGGCAACCGTGGCGCTTGAGTTGCGTTAGCGCGCCTGGCACATCGGGGTCGTTCTTGAAGCCGTAATTGATCACCACTTGCCAGCAATCATGGCCCAGTTGCTCAACCTGAAGCCGCTTGTCCAAGCCGACCCAAGGAATTTCATGGCTGCGCACCGTGACAAACAGATTGTGCGCATGCAGCACCTTGTTGTGCTTGAGGTTGTGCAACATGGCATTGGGCACGACGCCAGTTTCTGTGGTCAAAAAGACGGCCGTTCCATCCACGCGCACGGGCGGCGCGATGAAGACGGCATCCAGGAAAGATTTCAGGTCGAGCGCATCTTCACGGTGCTTTTCATTGAGCAGTTCTCGGCCATCGCGCCAGGTCAGCATGAAGGTGAGAATCACGCCGCCAATCACCAGGGGGAACCAACCCCCTTCGGCCAGCTTCATCAGGTTGGAAGCCCAGAACGCGAAATCCACCACAAAGAAGATGCCGGTGGCCGAGATGCAAAGCCACAGGGGATAGCGCCAGCTGTACCGAATCACATAGAAGGTCAGCACCGTGGTGATCAGCATGTCGGTGCACACCGCAATGCCGTAGGCAGCCGCCAGGTTGCTGGAGGACTTGAACATCACCACCGCCAACACAATGGCGCCAAACAAGCCCCAGTTCACAAACGGGATGTAGATTTGGCCGGTATCACGCACACTGGTGTGCTGAATTTGCAGGCGCGGCAAGAAGCCCAGCTGAATCACCTGCTTGGTGACACTGAAGGCGCCTGAAATCAGGGCTTGAGAGGCAATCACCGTGGCCGCCGTGGCCAAGATCACCAGAGGCAACAAAGCCCAATCGGGCGCCATCATGAAGAACGGGTTCTTCACGGCATCGGGCTCATTCAACAGCAAGGCGCCCTGGCCGAAATAGTTCAGCGTCAAGGACGGCATGACGACGGCAAACCAGGCGAGGCGAATCGGCTTTTTGCCAAAATGTCCCATGTCCGCATACAAGGCCTCGCCCCCCGTGACGCACAGCACCACCGCACCCAAGATGATGAAGGTGGTGCCCGGTTCATTGACAATGAACTTCAAAGCAAAGTGCGGGCTGATGGCCCACAAAATGGCGGGCTGCGAAGCGATGTGGTAAATGCCCAGCACGGAAATAGCCGCAAACCACACCAGGGTGATGGGGCCGAAAAATTTGCCAATGCCGCCTGTGCCGCGTTTTTGCACGGCAAACAAACAAAACAAAATGAGCAGCGTCAGGGGAATCACAAATTTCACGAAGGCAGGCGAGACCACCTCCAAGCCCTCGACCGCAGACAGCACCGAGATGGCGGGCGTGATCACGCCGTCCCCATAAAACAGGCAGGTGCCAAAAATCCCCACCACCAGCAAGACACTGCGCAAGCGCGGCCTGTCGCGCACCGAGGTAGACGCCAACGCCAGCATCGCCACCAGGCCACCTTCACCATTGTTGTCGGCTCGCAGCACCAAGCTCACATACTTGATGGAGACGATGGTGGTCAGGGTCCAAAAGAAAATGGAGAGGATGCCGTAAACATTGTCGGGCGTGAACGGCACGTGGCCTGAGCCAAACACCTCTTTCAGGGCGTACAGCACGCTGGTGCCGATGTCGCCATAGACAACGCCGATGGCTCCCAGCGTCAGGCCAGCCAGGGAAGATTTAGTGTGCTGCATGTTGTGTTTGAAAGTCAGTCGTAGATTTCAGCGTCGGGGTCGGTGGCTTCCAGCTCGTAGCTGGCGGCCAGCATGGCCAAGCGACCGATGACGCCATACATGTAGAAACGGTTGGGCGCACTGGCGCCGGCCTTGACCCCCGGTTGCGGGGTGTGGGCACTTTGCTCAAACGCCAAGGGCACAAAGCTGGCCCCGGGGGCATTCAAATTTTCATCGATGCCGCGCTCGGCATGCACACGGTAGAAGCCGCCCACCACATAGCGGTCCATCATGTAGACCACCGGTTCGGCCACAGCGTCGTTCATCCGCTCGTTGGTGAGCACGCCTTCTTGGATGATGACTTCGCTGACTTCCTGGCCGTCTTTGATGACGCTCATCTTGTTGCGGGTCTTGCGGTTCAACACGTCCAGGTCTTTGACGTCACGCACGGTCATGATGCCCATGCCGTAAGTGCCGTTGTCGGCTTTCACCACCACGAAGGGCTTTTCCTGAATGCCGTACTCTTTGTACTTGCGGCGAATTTTGGTCAGCAACGCGTCCACATTGCTGCGCAGGCAATCCATGCCCGTGCCCTCGGCGAAATTGACCTCGCCGCATTTGCCAAACATCGGATTGATCAACCACGGGTCAATGCCCAGCAGCTTGCCAAAACGTTTGGCCACTTCTTCATAGCTGTCGAAGTGCTGGCTCTTGCGGCGAACGCTCCAGCCCGCATGCAGAGGCGGCAGCAGGTACTGCTCGTGCAAGTCTTCCAGAATGCCAGGGATGCCAGCACTGAGGTCGTTGTTGAGCAAAATGGTGCAGGGGTCGAAGTCTTTCAAGCCCAAGCGGCGTTTGCTGCGAATCACCGGCTCCAGGGTGACCTTGTCGCCGTTGGGCAAGTCCACCGTGAAGTTTTCCTTCAGCTCAGGATTGATCGAGCCAATGCGCACATTCAACCCGGCCATCTGAAAAATGCGCTGCAACTGCGCCACATTGGACAGATAAAAGGTGTTGCGTGTGTGGTTTTCGGGGATGACCAACAGGTTGCGGGCTTCGGGACAAATCTTTTCAATGGCCGCCATGGCGGCCTGCACCGCCAGAGGGAGCATCTCGGGGGTCAGGTTGTTCCAGCCCCCCGGATACAGGTTGGTATCGACGGGCGCCAGCTTGAAGCCCGCGTTGCGAATGTCCACCGAGCTGTAAAAAGGCGGGGTGTGCTCCATCCACTCCAGGCGAAACCAGCGCTCAATGGCGGGCATGGAATCGAGAATGCGCTGCTCGAGTTCGTTGATGGGGCCCGTCAAGGCGGTGATGAGATGGGGAACCATGGTGGCCTTCGCTTAAGTCGGGAGGATTCTAGGACTTTGGGGCGCTCGCCGCAGGATCAACGCCCGGACTGTTGTGCCGGCGACTCAGCTGCGAATTTCGCCCTGCCCCAACACCACGTATTTGAGCGAGGTCAGCCCTTCGATGCCCACAGGCCCGCGGGCATGGAATTTGTCAGTCGAAATGCCTATTTCTGCGCCGAGGCCGTATTCGAAACCATCTGCGAAGCGAGTGCTCGCATTGACCATGACACTGGAGGAGTCAACCTCGCGCAAAAATTTCTGCGCATGCGTGTGGTCGGTGGTCAAAATGGCGTCAGTATGGTGACTGGCGTAGTGATTGATGTGCGCAATGGCTTCATCCACGTCGGCGACCACCTTGATGCTGATGATGGGCGCCAGGTATTCCTCGTACCAATCTTGTTCGGTGGCGGCCACTGCATGGGCGCCGGGCACCGCAGACACCAGAGTCAGTGACTCGGGGCAGCAACGCATTTCCACCCCTTTGCTTGCATACACCTTCGCGATGCGGGGCAGAAACTCGGCCGCCACATTACGCGCCACCAGCAAGCCCTCGCTGGCATTGCAGGGGCTGTACTTTTGCGTCTTGGCGTTGTCGGCCACGCGCACCGCCATGTCCAGGTCGCAAGGGTCGTCGACATAGGTATGGCAGTTGCCGTCCAGGTGCTTGATGACAGGCACCTTGGCCTCACGGCTGATGCGCTCGATCAAGCCCTTGCCGCCACGCGGAATGATGACGTCGACATACTCGGGCATGGCGATCAACTGGCCCACCGCTTCGCGGTCGGTGGTGGGCACCAGCTGCACCGCATCCTGGGGCAGGCCGCTGTCCGCCAGCGCCTGGCGAACCAGTTGCGCCAAGGCCTTGTTGGACTCAATGGCTTCCGAACCGCCCCGCAAAATGCAGGCATTGCCGCTCTTGATGGACAGCGAGGCCGCCTCGATGGTGACATTGGGGCGGCTCTCGAAAATCATGCCGAAAACGCCAATGGGCACGCGCATCTGCCCCACGCGGATGCCGCTGGGCTGCTGGCGCATGCCCAGAATTTCGCCGATCACATCGGGCATGGCGGCCAGTTGCTCACATCCCAGCGCGCAGGTTTCGATCACCTTGGGCGTGAGCTTGAGGCGGTCCACCATGGGTTCGGCCAATCCCGCTGCTCGGGCGCGGTTGAGGTCGAGCGCGTTGGCGTCTTGCAAGGCCTGGGTTTGCGCGCGCAACGACTGGGCCAGCTGGCGCAGGGCCAGGTTTTTCTGGGCCGTGGACGCTTTGGCCATGGCGGCCGAGGCCGCCTTGGCTTGGGAGC
>JACCDG012062251.1_pt1 | contig 11786 bp, 10 predicted proteins | sample 7442471 | NCBI WGS metagenome assembly JACCDG01 (sample SAMN15323444, study PRJNA562643) | freshwater metagenome | isolation source: river surface water | place: USA:Blue River Watershed | collected 2017-08-17
CTCAAAATCGAATATCGCAAGGTGTGGAGGTTCGAGTCCTCTTCCCGGCACAACATAAAAAGCGAGACATTTATAATGTCCGCTTTTTAGTTGTGCCAGGAAAGTAAACAAATAGTTTTGTTTACGTGAGGACTTGAACGGCCGCAGCTATGTTTCTAAAAAGTTATCTTCCGGACTTTTTAGAAACGAGCGAGGCGGGGTCGCGAGTACTTATGAGCAACTCACACGAAGTGTGATTAGCGCAATTAGTAACTTGTGACAGAGTCTCTCCCTCGGCACATTATTATGTAGTAACATTCTACACCTTTTGCTATTAATCCCTCACTATCACCCTCGTCCCCACATCTGCCCATCTATATAATTTCTCCGCTTTATCCATTGGTAAATTAACACAACCGTTAGACCACTGCTCACCAAAGTGTTCGTGCCAGTATGCGCCATGGATAATCGCACCTTGTTCAGTGAAATAAAGATTCCATGGTACGCCAGGTAGGTCATAGGACTTTTGGCTTATTTCTGGAATCGGTCCCTGCATATACCTACTCGGACGTTTCTTAAACACCGTGAATGTACCTCGTGGAGTGGGGGTAGTATCTAAGCCGGTAGACGCAGCCTCTTCCATAAAAAGCTCCTCTCCTTCGTACGCATAGAGCTTCTGCTCACTTCTGTCTACTATTATTCTCTTGTCAGTTTTCTTGGTTAGCTTGGTAATCTCTACATTTCCTTCATCTACAAATGGTGTGACAAAATCAGCAGCGATATACATCTCGCCAGTTACTCTTTCTGGGTAGCGGAGCCATTCATCAAAGGTAATACGATACCACTCTCTTTCCTCTCCTTCTACCTTTCCTTTAACTTTCAATACCATGCCATTTCTTGCTTTGAATACCGCAGATGCCTCTGTGCTTGGTTTTGAGCGCACGTTCACACACACTCCGTCATATGCAGTGCCACAACTATCAGTCACCTTTATATATTGATATAAAGGAGCGGGTTCTTCCTCTGCTTTTTCTACCATTGGATTCAAGTTAACTACAGTAGAAGATGCAACTAGCTGCTCCTTCTCTTTTGTTAGCACATTCTCGTGGGAAGTATCTTCTACTACAGCTAAAAGACCAATGACAAAGATAATACAAAAGGCGTAGGCTATATAGAGTTTATTTTTACGGAGAAGCTTCATTCCTTTGATTCTATAGCAATACACTACAAACTACAACACACTTTTACTCCCATTTTCTTTATTCACAGAGAAGATTTTGGAGCCATCTGCTATGCTATACTTTCACTAACTAATTAAAGAGCATATGGGTCAAATAGAATCAGCAATATTTTGGATAGAGATAGATAAGGTGGTGCCTAATCCGTACCAGCCGCGAAGAGAATTCGACGAAGACAGATTAAAGGAGCTCTCAGACAGTATACGTCAGTACGGGGTTCTTCAGCCTCTAGTGGTATCTCGCCAAGAGACACATATGGACGATGGCAGCGTAAGAGTCGGATACGAACTCATAGCAGGTGAACGCAGATTGCGTGCCTCTAAACTTGCAGGGATAAAGCAGGTGCCCGTCGTCGTGCGCACAGGGGATGACAGTAGGGCGAAGCTCGAGCTTGCGATTATTGAGAACCTCCAGCGAGAGGATCTCAACGCAGTTGAGCGCGCTCAATCATTCCAGAGACTAGCAGAGGAGTTCAAGCTCAATTGGACCGAGGTAGGGAAGAAGGTGGGCAAGAGTCGTGAGTATGTTTCTAATACTGTACGTATCCTTATGCTTCCTCAGGATATACTCGATGCTCTCTCTAAGGGGAAGATAACAGAAGGACATACTCGTCCGCTCCTCATGCTCATCGATAGACCACAGGAGCAGATGACACTCTTTAAGGAGATGATGATACGAAAGATGACGGTTCGTGAGGCTGAGTCTATCGCCAGACGTATTGCTTTTGAAAAGGTGCGTAAGAAGGATCTATTCATGACACCAGAAGTTGTGGACATGGAACAAGGACTTGCTGACTCACTCGGTACGAGGGTGCAAATTGAGCCACGAGAAAAAGGTGGACGTATATCTATTGATTATTTTTCTCATGAAGAGCTGCTCGCTATTTCAATAGCTATACGAAAAGCAGGAGAAGCGAAAACACACAAGGGAATGTTCGATCGCATTAAGGAAGAAGATATGACGGTACTCCAAGAGCTTGCGCCTTCACCTCGTTATATTCCACCAATTACGGAAATAACGCATGAAGGAGGTGTAAGGGAGACAGAAGTCACACAGCTAGCAGCCGCATCATACGAGCCAATTATGACCTCTAGTGAAGCAATAGAGGTAGATCCGCTTGAAGAGATGCCAGAAGACGACAGGTCACTGGACGAGGTAAAGGCAGATGAACAGGAAGAGGATTTGTATAGTATTAAGAATTTTAGTGTGTAAATCTGTTAGAGGTTAGGCGGTAGCAGTTGTGAGAGTGTACAAAGGGCCGCGCTTCGCGCGGCCCTTTGTTATATACTTAGAGATATGTCAAAAGATGTAACTCCAAACTTACCAGAAGACTTTCCAAAGAAAGGGGAAGTATATAAACATTATAAGAATGGCGATAAGTACGAGGTTGTCGGCCTAGCAATCCATTCAAATGACGATATCTGGATGGTTGTGTATAAGCCTCTTTACGAAGATGCTCATGCAGAAATGTTCACCCGACCATTATCTGAGTGGGCAGAAGAAGTCTCTTGGGAAGGAGAAATCAAAAAGAGATTTTCCCACAGTATTAACTAGCGCTTATCTCGTAAGCAGTCTGTCGATCGTACTTCCGTGTTCTTTAATGTATCCACGTATTTTTCTCTTTGCTAGGGTGGTCTTTGAATAGTCGAGCCATTTTCGCTTTGGAGAAGCAGAGTCCTTTACCTCAATCTCTACAACATCTCGGTTCTTTAGGAGTGTTTCAAGTGGTACTAATTTCCCATTTACCTTAGCACCAGAGATGTGATCACCAATATCTGAGTGAACTGCGTATGCAAAATCAATCGTGCTCGATCCCTCTGGTAAGTCGATGACATCACCCTTAGGAGTGAGAATGAATACCCTGTTCTCAAAGAAGTCGTTCTTCAGATCTCTCATGAAATCCTTATGATGAGCTATCTCTTCTTGCCATCTTAGAAGGTCTTTGGTCCAACCGGTCTTCTTTTCTATTTCATCTTTACTTTTATTCTTACCAAGTTCTTTGTATGAAAGGTGAGAAGCGATACCAAATTCGGCTTCTCTATGCATCTCCTGTGTCTTGATCTGTATTTCAAGTGTTCCGCCATCTCCCATGAAAATGGTGGTGTGGAGTGACTTATACCCGTTAGGTTTCGGTACCGCTATATAATCTTTAAATCGTCCTGGCACTGGGCGATAAAGGCCATGTATCACGCCAAGCGCTTGGTAGCAGTGGCTAACATCAGGCACAATGATGCGAAGAGCTACAACATCATGAACCTTTGACCCATCCATATGGTAACGCTTTAGTTTTTGCCAGAGTGAGTAGAGATGTTTGATACGGTAGTCTAGTCGTTCAATCTCCACATCAAAGACTGAGAGCTCTTCTTTTAGTGTGCTCACGACTTTCTCGATTTGTTCATCTGATGATGGACGCATCTCTTCAAAGAGTCTCTCTGTTTCTTTGTATTCCTTTGGATAAACGTATGGAAAAGCAGCATCTTCTAGTTGCGCCTTGAGGCGTCCCATTCCTAGTCGGTCAGCTAGACGGGCATGAATCTCAAGAGTCTCAAGTGCGATACGACGCTGCTTCTCAGGAGCAACATACTCTAATGTTTCAATATTATGTAACCTGTCGCAGAGCTTAATAACAACGACACGAATATCGTCTGCCATTGCTACGAAGAACTTTCGGAGAGACTCGACGTGACGCTCTGCTCCTGTGTAGCGGAGCTTACCGAGCTTGGTAACCCCACACACGAGCTTAGTGATATGCTCACCGAATTCTTTGGTCATTTCTTCTTCGGTTACAGAGGTATCTTCGAGGACGTCATGCATAACGCCGGCTGCTATTGTCTCTGCATCCATCTTGAGTGTCGCCAAGTTGACTCCAGTTGCGAAGACGTGATTATAGTAGGGCTCACCAGACTTACGGAGTTGGCCTTCATGTGCCTTTTTAGCAAAGTCGCACGCTCTTCGAATAAGAGCCCTGTCTTCCTCATTCATTTCCGGAATGAGAGCATAAATCTTATCGGGATTAGTATCCTTAGTGTGAGGCATATCCTATAACTATACTCTGAGAATCATTTTGCTTCAAGTTCTTGAAGTATTTTGTTGTAGAAAAAAGCGTGATAGGATAATCGGCAGGAACAACATATAAGGAGTTCAAAAGATGTACATTGGAAAAGATGGAGTAGACTTTGTTTCGGGTCCCGGTCTCACTGAGCTCCAGCAGACGTCTTCAACAACGTGGAGGTTAATACTCCAGGCAAAAGGCTGCGATTTCAGTGAAAGCGCCGAGGGTCTTCGTTGCACATTGACTAAAGTCGACAGACTGGCGGCGGCTCTCGATGACTCACCTCATAGTGTGAGAAGAAAAATCCTTGCCCTTGGCCACAGTCACGAGCCAGCCGTCCTCAAGACCGGGTCTCAGGAAGAAATAATCGCACTTGGTTACGCCGTGGTAAGGCTTGTGTGCCCATGCCATTTCTCGCTGGTCGGCGTCCCCTCATAAGAAGGAAAGATGTCCAACTAAAAAAGCGCCGCACTTGCGGCGCTTTTGTTTTTTCTTTAAAAGCCGCCAGCGGCGCCTTTTTGTTTTATTACTTGAAGAGATAAGGAATAGCCAGTATCAGCGAAACAATAAGAGAGTAGACGACAATATACTCCTGAACTCTTTTAGAAAACAATCCCATCATCTTTTTCCCAATAAAAACAGTTATAAAGATAAAAGGAAATAGTACTAATATTTGATACAGAAGTGCGAAGGGTATATCTTCGTGTACCATTCTTGTGACTACAATAGACCCGCCACTTACTGTATAAGCTATAGCGATAGTCCCATAGATTTCTTGTAGAGAATAACCTTTTGTTAGTAAAAACGTACGCCTTATAGCTCCAGCAGAAACCCCAAATGATTGTAAAAAGGAGGTTAAGAAACCGGATACGAAAAGTCCATACTTGTTAGTGTTGGGTTTTTTGTGATAGTGATTCCATAAAAAAGCGAAACCAGAGACAAAGAATAATAAAACTACTACCCTAGGTGACAGGTATCCAAATAACAGACCTCCTGCTACCCCTCCCAGTAAACCGTAAAAAGCCAAAAGCAGAGCATCCTTCCATTGTATGTACTTCCAAAAGATTATAATGCTCGAAGCAGAAGTCATCAAAAGTAGTGCTGTCGTAAGGAATGTGACAATATGTGGCTCAAAAAAATGTAGAAGTATTGGGTTAATGTGTACTGCTCCGGGCAACCCCACAACCACACCCAAAAAAACAACTAGTATTGATAAAAAATAGAAAACAAGCATTGATTGAGTATAGTATACTTTTTATATGAATCCGAACATACGCCTCTTTGTTGCTGTTAAAGCTTTTATTTTGAATGAGAAAGGGGAAGTGCTTCTCTTGCGTGAGGCCTCTTCATATGCAGATGGCACCAACATCGGTAGATATGATGTTCCTGGTGGAAGAATAGATTCAGGTGAGTCGCTAAATGATGCGCTTGTTCGTGAGGTTAGAGAAGAAACAGGGCTACTATTTGAACAAAGCGAGTTAGTGGATGTACATGATACTTTCAATCAAAAAGGGGATGAGGTATGGCACATTGTTAGATTATTTTACAAAATTCCTTCCGTGAGAGGAGAGGTAGCCTTGTCTGAAGATCATGACGAGCATATCTGGGTTCCTGTTAAAGAGGCGATCCAAAGAACCGAGGTCATAGCGAACCTGATTCCTATTTTAAAGAAGCTTGTATAAATTTGCACAGCTTATTGTATATAAGAAAAAATGATGCAAACAAGCATCATTTTTTCTTATAGATAATAGTCTTTATTTTTTGACATCCATCTTATGAAGGTTGTGCATGAGACATGTCTTGCTTGAACAACGCTCTGGAATCGTCTTTGGTCACAGAGAACCTTTCGCCGCCACTCAAAGTTTCTGAGGCCAAAACTATTTTTCTGCTGAAAAATGTTTCGACCCTGCCTCACGCCGTCGCGCTCCGGCCTTGCGAAGTGAGGTCGGCCCACTTCTCACCCCACTCGCGATTCGGCTTGCTAGCCTCATAACGCTCCGCCCGACAAAAACCACCGCAAGCAACGCAGGTTGCTTGCTACCCGAAAGGGTTTAGCTTACCTCTTTTCCTTATCTAGCTTATGAGGGTTATGGTTTGGGCATATTTTACTAGAGCATCTTTCGGGTATGGTTTTTGTCCCCTCCATCATGAGTTCGTCACAGAGCTTACACCTATTACCCGTAGGCTTGGTCTTAATGATGTGCTTACAGTCAGGGTAGTTGGTACATGCATAAAATAGTCCAAAGCGACCACGACGTTCTTCCATCTGTCCATCTTTACACTTGTTACAAGAGACACCGGTTAGTTTCTTTTTCTTCTCTTCCTCGTCTTGTTCAATGTATTTACACTTAGGGTAGTTGTTACACGCGATAAACTTGCCGAATCTTCCTTCGCGTTCCATGAGCTCGCCGTCAGTACACTTAGGACACTTACGGCCAATAGACTTTGGTCCTTCCATAACAGTCCCATCTAGTTTACGAGCGCCCATACACTCTGGGTATCTAGAACAGGAATAAAACTTTCCGTTCTTAGCAAGTTTGATCACCATCTTCGCGTTACAGAGCGGGCAGAGAAGGTCGTCCGGCGCATCGCCTAAGTTAGTGGCTTTTTCTAACTTGTCCTTACTCTTCACATCTTTAAGGAATGGACCATAAAAATCAGAGAGAGTCTTTAGATATGTTGCTGTTCCGTCTGCTATCTTGTCTAGCTTTTCTTCCATCTCTGCTGTGAAGGTGTCAGAGATATATTCACCTAAGTTGTCTTCCAAAAATGTAATCACAACTTCTCCTGTGTCAGTTGGGATGAGAGCCTTATTCACTTTTTCTACATAACCACGTGCTTCAATAGTTGAAAGAATAGACGCATATGTCGAAGGGCGTCCAATGCCCCGCTTCTCTAGCTCTTTAATGAGCCCAGCTTCTGTATAACGGTTCGGTGGCTGCGTCTGCTTTTCAACGTGTGCGAGCGCTTGTAGGTCCAAGTCATCACCCTTGTTAAGTGAAGGGAGCTCTACGTCTTCCCCGCGAGCATCAGGGTCAACGGTGAGCCAGCCAGGTGATACGAGAATAGACCCAGTAACAGTAAAGTCAGGGATAGGCTGAGCGCCACCTCTAATATTAGCAATTACTTTTGTACGACGGAGCTTAGCGTCTGCCATTTGGCTCGCAATTGTTCTCTCCCAGATTAGAGAGTAGAGTCGCTTCTCGTCGTCTGTTGTTCCGCCGTAGCGAGTGCTCGCATGTGTTGGTCTTACCGCTTCATGGGCTTCCTGAGCGTTCTTCGCCCTTGTCTTGTATGTTCTCACCTCTAGAAGTGATTTACCAAAAAGACTTTCGATTGTGTTGGCGATTTCACCGAGCGCTACATTAGATAGTGTCGTAGAGTCGGTACGCATATAGGTGATGAGACCTTTTTCGTAGAGTTTCTGCGCAACTGACATTGTACGTGATGGAGCAAAACCAAGACGTGATGATGCAGTCTGCTGAAGAGTAGACGTTGTGAACGGTGCTTTAGGTGATCGCGACACATCTGTTCCCTCCACCCCTACTACTTCCCATGTGGCAGTCTTCCCGACTTGAACGATTCTCTCTGCCTCGTCTTTATTATTTGGTTGCTCTACACATTCAAGAACGAGCGGGTAGCGCTTACTATCCTTTGATCTACCGACGGTCTTCCATTCGCCTGAGATAACGTAGTAGGTTACTGGTATGAACGCTCTGATTTCTCTTTCGCGTTCCATAACGATACGAAGAGCAGGGGATTGTACGCGCCCAGCAGAGAGTCCGTAGCGGACCTTCTTCCAGATGATACCCGAAAGGTCGTATCCTACGAGACGGTCGAGCACACGACGTGCCTCTTGTGCCTCTTTTAGGTTCTCGTCGATGAGACGAGGATGCTTAATCGCTTCTTTGATGGCACTTTCTGTGATTTCATGGAAAGTAACACGTTTTGCTTTTGGTAGCTTACATGCCTCCTTTATATGCCAAGCGATAGCTTCTCCTTCTCGGTCGGGGTCGGTTGCGAGGAGGACTTCACTTGCAGTCTTGGCGAGGAGTTTAATCTCGGAGACTACTTTTTCTTTACCGACAGATATCTCATAATGCGGAATAAAACCGCCATCGATGTCGATAGCTTTTTTGTTGGACTTTGGCAGGTCTCTGATGTGGCCTACGGATGCGCGCACTTCATACTCCTTTCCCAAATACTTTCCAATTGTTTTTGCTTTTGAAGGGGACTCTACTATAAGAAGTTTCATAAGATAGCTTATTAGCGCTTGGCAATTAGCTATTAGCTTACCACAAGAAGTGCGAAAGGCTTGTGTTAATTGTGTTTAGCTAAACGCTACCAGCTAAAGACTAAAGGCTGATACTATACTATTTTCCTGACTTCGCCAAATGTCTCTTCAATATAGTTCTTGATTTCGAGTGTGGTCACTGTCATCATGAATTCACCGAGCGAAAGACCGCTCTCAGTTAGTAGGGTGTCCTTATCTTTAGGCTCACGGAGTAAATCCATGATGATTTTCTCATGCGCACTGAGCTCTAGAAAGACCTTTTCTTTCGGTTCTTTTTCCGGTAAATTCAGAAGTCTTCTGAGGTCTTCCGGAGAACTGATTGGTGTTGCGCCGTCTCTAATGAGTGAGAGTGGGCCAACGGAAGTTGGGGCGAATATATCTCCAGGGACAGCGCCTATGTCACGACCAAGTTCAAGAGCCTGCCTCCCCGTAACTAAGGTGCCTGATTTTTCTTCTGCTTCTATTATTAGCACTGCATCAGAAAGTGCCGCCATGATGCGGTTACGCGCAACAAATGTCCATTGTGCTGCTCGAGAGGTATCTTCTAACTCAGAGATGAGGGTACCATTATTTTCTAATATTTCTCTTGCAAGTGATTTATGAGAACTTGGATAAAGGACAGAACTGTCTAATCCGCTGCCTGGAATAGCTATTGTACGAAGATTATTCTTAAGAGCAATACGATGTGCTTCACCGTCTATTCCTATAGCAAGACCAGAAAGTATGATGACTTCATCTTTCTCTAGAGATGAGAGAAGGTGTTCGACAGAGCGTCTCCCGTATGAGGTGCTCTTACGCGCGCCGACAACTGTTAGTATCCGAGGCGAGGCTCTTCCCATCGCATCAAGTGTGATCTCAGGAAGTTCGCCCTTTATATATAGTCCAGCAGGAATAGTACTTAACTCACATAAGCGTGAGAGTAGAGGAATATCCTTAAATACAGATTGGGTAACAAATGAAGAAGGATTCGTCATAATCTAACGTATGTACAGTGTACCTCTCCTCTTCTTACTTTAGATGTTTATAAAAAAAGAAAGGCCCCGCACACGGGGTGCAAGGCCTTCGCTTCACAATTGTCGTCAGAAGCAGACGAGTCCAGTCGGCAGGCTCGGATGGAGTTCAGCGTCAACGTTCGGGCCTTTGACAAAAAACGCAGTTCTGTGAGCTTTGTCAACCTCTGACATCCCTTGTCGCATCATATCGTTGACTCTCCCTTCCCATGAGTCGTGTAGCAGCTTCCAGCTCATGTTATGTAGCCAGAACGTGTCATCTGGGCCAGGTATCCCACTCGCTGCTCTCAACTTCAGACCAACTAGTACTTCGTCGCCCATGTTGATCACGAACTTTGGTGGAGATGTCGCATAAATCACCGCAGTAGAAGTTTTAGGAACTATTACGCAGTTTGCTTGTCCCGCTACGTTAATACTCCTCACTCCGTCTCCTTGTTCGTACTTACCGACTTGCACGTAAAAGATTCCATCGGTTGTCCTCCCTACACCGCCAATGGTCTCTTTCGAAAACCATCTTGGGTCTGGTATAACTCGAGGCCTCTTGTGCTCGAGTAGGTTGTAGTACGTGCTGTTGTACCAGAAGGGGACACGGTTTGCCGCATCTACCGAGAACGTCACGAAGTCCTGCATTGCTGGAGGTGCTGCTGGCTGCCTTTGATCAGGTTGCACTTGCGGAGCAGGAACGGTCTGCGGCCTTTGCTCAGGTATGCCGACGCCTTGCGAGACGGCCGCAGCTACGACCCCGAGCTTTTGTTTGGCAAGGATTGCTGAACTGTTGAGACAGACCATGATGACGCCTATGGCGTACATCGAGTACCCAAGCGCCGAGAGTTTGTACTCCTGTGGAGCTCGTGTCCAGCGCACAAACAGGAACTCAAGTATCACCCCAACTATTCTGCTTAGTTGAGCTGCCCAATGTGGAAGCGTGGAGTTGACGTTGTACTTTGTGTTCGAGTCGCTCACGTTTAGGTGCACGTCTCGGTGCTCTTCATACGTGTACTTGTCGCTTTTTAGGCGTGCAAGACCCCAAAAGAGCGCACTTCCACCGAGAAAGACAGTGAAGTGAAGAATATTCGGAAGGAAGCCGAAGCCTCTCCAAAATGATTCGACAGGCACTCCGGCAAAAGTTAGTTGGACTTTTTCTCCTGGGCGCATCATCACAACTTGTGTGAGGATGAGCCCGTAGAAAATGACTTCAGTCCAGAAGCCATACTCAGGGTAAAAGTCAAAGTGCTTGAAGTGAACCCAAGGCAGAATGATTTTGTAGTAAACGCCGACAATAAACATACAGAAGATCACGCCGCGGATTTTACCAATGTTCATGATGAACCTCTCTTTGAAGTTAAAAAGTGCTTTCAATAATATACTGACATTTGGTATACGAAAAGACAAGTTTTTATAATTGTTCCCAGGCGTGAATCTCTTCGATAAGTAAATTTTTGTCATCACAAAAATTTCTCGCCTCTCGCTTTGCTAAGCTCGAAACCTACACTTGCTCGTCGCAAGTTGCGGCCCGCGGTTCGAGTCCCTCTGAAACACTGTAAATATTAAAACACGGCAAGTAGCCGTGTTTTAATATTCATGTGCCCAGGGCGGGACTCGAACCCGCACGCCGTAATCAGCTGAGGATTTTAAGTCCTCTATGTCTACCATTCCATCACCCGGGCAAATAACTCACACCAAGAGGGAGTCTCCGACAAGTAAACTTTTTTCGTCAAAAAAGTTTCTCGCCGGCCGCCGCTCGCGATTTGTTTTGCTAAACAAATAACGCTGTGCGCTTCGACTCCCGGCACAAGTGAAGCGGTTCACTTGTTCCTGCGTCAAAGTAACCTCGGTAAACCTTCGGTTACTGGAGACGCAGGCGGGAGTCGAACCCGCGAATGGCGGTTTTGCAAACCGCAGCGTTAGGCCACTTCGCCACTGCGTCATTCTATGTATTTTAATAAATGATTTCTTGCCTTCAAAGTTTTCCTGTCACGCTGCGGTTTAACCGCTGAGCTACTGATATATTCGCTACGCTCTTGGACCACTTCGCCACTGCGTTATTCACTTTATTAAAAGTTTTTCTATTCTAGCATAATTATTGAACAGACTCTAGAAATTATCAGACTAATGTGTTATAGTATGTGGCACATAAATGCCCCTATAGCTCAGCTGGTAGAGCATCGGACTCTTAATCCGCAGGTCGTAGGTTCGATCCCTACTGGGGGCAC
>JACCDG010386054.1_pt1 | contig 11783 bp, 12 predicted proteins | sample 7442471 | NCBI WGS metagenome assembly JACCDG01 (sample SAMN15323444, study PRJNA562643) | freshwater metagenome | isolation source: river surface water | place: USA:Blue River Watershed | collected 2017-08-17
AGGCGAAATTAAATTTATAGATGACATACTAACAGAAGAAGAAGCAATTGGTTATATAAGTGTTCTAACTGAAATAGATATAAACTCGATTTAATTTCTGATCAATTGAAGATATTTAAATATATTTGATTACCCCCAAAGGTTAGTTTAAAAACAACTAATATGAAAAAGTTAATCTTTGCTCTGGGGATTTTCACTGTTTTATCTTGTACAAAAACAGAAGCTCCAACAACTATTACACCAGCACCAACACCTCCTGCAGCAGTTACTCCTACTCCAAGTGTTAGACAATCAAATATTGTCAATAAAGGGCCAATGTATTCTTCTATAAATACAAATACAACTAATGCAATTGCAAATAAAATATTTCCAGGAAGTTACTATACTATGGAGAGAGCTTCATTACAAAAATTACAAATAAATGAAAGATTTTTATTTGATGCTGATTATAGATTCTGGGATCCTTCTAAATGTTATTTAGATTATAATCAAGACGGGTTCTTAGATATGTTTGCTTTTTTAACCAACTTCAAAGATGCTCCATATGGTTCAAAATTCGGAAAATACATTTTAGTTGACGATGTGCTAGGTCCATCACCTAATATAAAAGTAATTGATGGAAACAGAAGGTTTATGCCAAGACTTAAAACAATGGATTTAAACAAAGATGGAGTTTTTGAAGTATTGTTTTCTGCAGAAGATGATCACTTGTTAGATAATGGCACAAATGGAAGCCCATCTCCTATTCAAATTGCACAAATTTCAAAAAGGGGAGATATTATTTTTAAAGAAATTGGAGAGGCTGTTTCAATTCATGGACAAGGCTTCGGAGACATTGATAATGATGGAGACATTGACATCATAGTATGGAGAAATGCATATACAAATGTTAATAAAGAAGATCTTGGATCAATGCCAATACTATACCTAAACAATGGGAGTAATGATTTTACAAAAGCAGATAGTTTTAAACATTTTTTAGGATTAGAAAAATTAATTCCTTTAATGCCCTATGGAGTTAGAAAAAATTATTCTGCATTAGCCGTTGATTTATTTGATTTTGATGGTGATGGAAATCTTGATATTATAGCATCATCAACTCATACAGAAAGAACTTTTCAAGAATGGGAATATAATCATGCATCAACGAGAATTTATTGGGGCAATGGTTCAGGATTTTTTGATTTTGAAAAAAAATTTACGGATTTACCTATTGATTATGTAAAAGGTTTAGCCATTCCAAATAATATAACTGTTTCTCCACTTGGTTTTTCATACCTTGATTATGATAAAGATGGAGACTTTGATATTGTGACAGCATCTACACCAGATTACGGTGGATACATAATTCAATTATGTGAAAATTTAGGAAATCGAAAATTTTCTGATGTTACCAAACAGAAAATTAGTAATTATAGTTCTATATACACTAGAGGCACTCAAATACCTGGAACATTTCCTAATTTTTATGAGCTTAGAATACATGACAAAGATGGTGATGGTGATTTTGATTTAGTGCCTGACCATGTTGCAATTTGGGGTATTTGGAACTTTCCATTGTCACAAAACTTGTATTGGGAAAATAACAATGGAAGTTTCACCTTAAAAAAATAAGGTAAATTTAAGTTCCTTCATCCCCAACCCACTCACCCTCAACCACTTACACCAAAATAATAGCATTATTTACAAAAATAATAGTAATACTATCATTTGTAATGGTAATTATACTATTTTTGTACTCATAAGACCAAATAGTTCAAATCTTAATGAAACTAGAAGTACAGATAAAAATGAACCAAACCCTTTTTTTAAGGGATCCAGAGCAGTCAGAACTGGGCAGAAATATTATCAAACATAGTATTCAATTAATTGAAAAAACAGGTTTCGAATCCTTCACATTCAAAAAACTTGCTGAAGCAATAGGTACCACAGAATCAGGTATATATAGATATTTCGAGAACAAACATAAATTACTGGTATATATCATCTCATGGTATTGGGGATGGTTAGAATTTCAAATTGGCTATCAAACCAAGAATGTACAAGATCCTATCAGCAAATTAAAGCAAGTTATTACCCTACTTGCATCCAATGTAGAAGATGATTTAATGACCAGCCATGTAGATGAGTCTTTACTTCATCAAATCTTAATTGCAGAAGGTTCTAAATCCTATCTAACCAAACACGTTGGAGAAGACAATAAGCAACAACACTTTAAACCTTATAAAGATTTATGCAATACTGTAGGTGAAATAATACTAGAATGCAATCCAAGTTATCTGTATCCTCACTCTTTAGCATCCACTATTATTGAAGTAGCACATTTACAAAACTTCTTTATGCATAATTTACCTTCTTTGACAGACTTTGACAAGTCCAAAAAAGAGAATCAAATTATAGAATTCTTAAACCACTTAGTATTTTCAAGTGTTATTAAATAAATGCTTTAACCTATCAATATGGCAAAAAACAATCACGAATTATCCATCAGAGAGTCACTCGACAAATTCTTTAAAATCATCCGATTAGAAAAGAAAGAAGTGACTGCGATATACTTCTATGCAATACTGAGCGGAGTAATACAACTTACCTTGCCTCTAGGTATTCAAACCATTATTAATTTCTCGCAAGCTGCAGCGGGTACCGCTAATTTACCTGTTTCAATTATCCTTCTCATATTCATCGTATTGATTGGTATACTGGTATCAGGCATCTTGCAGGTGAACCAAATGAAGATTGTAGAGAAAATTGAGCAAAGCATATTCACCAGATTCTCTTTAGACTTTGCGAATAAGATTCCCAAGATTGATAGTAAAGAGCTGAACAATGATCACTTACCAGAATTGATGAATAGATTTTTTGAGGTAATTAATTTACAAAAAGGATTGTCCAAAATTTTATTAGATATTCCATTAGCGGTGATTCAAATTGTTTTTGGATTGGTGTTGTTATCTTTTTATAATTCAACCTTCATTATCTTAGGTTTATTGTTGATCTTATTACTATACTTCATCTTTAATTATACATCTAAAAAAGGATTGATCGCTTCTTATAACGAAAGCGAAAACAAATATGAAGTAGCTAGCTGGTTGGAAGAAATCGCGAGATCTTATAAAACCTTTAAAATATCAAGTCAAAATAATTTTCACTTAAAAAGAACAGACGATTTAGTGAAAGATTATTTAGTATCTAAAACAAAGCATTTTGAAATCTTAAAATTTCAATACTGGAGTTTGATTGTATTTAAATTGCTCATTTCTGCAATGATGTTGATTATTGGTGCAGTATTGTTGATTAACCAACAATTAAATATTGGACAGTTTATTGCTGCGGAGATTGTGATTTTATTAATCTTAAGCGCTGTAGAAAAATTGATTCTAAACTTAGAAGTAGCTTATACTATTTTAACGGGTGTTGAGAAATTAAATGTAATCAACGATAAAAAGAGCGAAGTGCAAGGACAAACCTCTTTTGTTTCTAATCACAATGGTATTGCTTTAGAAGTTCAAAACTTGAATTTCAAATTTGACGAAAATAAACCATTGTTAGAAAACATAAGTTTCAATATACCTGCAGGCGCAAAAGTTTGTGTAATGGGTGATGGAGGTTCTGGTAAATCCATTTTGTTGGAATTGATTGGCGGTACATTAAAAAACTTTGAAGGTGTAATTAATGTAAACACTATTCCTATCAATAATTTGAATCAAAAAGAGTACCGTAAGAATATTGGTATATTTTATAATGAGCAAGATATATTCGAGGGTACTTTGTATGAAAATATATGTATGGGTAATGAGTCCATTACGCCTGCAGATATTATGAAACATGCAGAAATGTTGGAAATCAAAGAATTTATAAGTTTATTACCTGAAGGATTGTATACACCATTGCAACCCACTGGTAAAGGCTTAAGTACCATCATGGCAAAGAAAATCTTATTACTAAGAGCTATTGTGCATCAACCTGAATTATTGGTTTTAGACGAACCATTTGAATTAGCAGGTGCAGAATCAAGCAAGAAAATATCTAAATATTTGATTGACCTACCTAATACCACCTGCATGATTGTAAGCGGATATATTCCATTTGCGAAAAGAGCAGATTTAATTATATGGTTAGAAAAAGGCCAGATCAAACATATTGGAAAACCAGAAACTATTTTACCATTAGTAATTAGTTAAACACTATGAAAAAAACATTAGAAAATATGAACAGCGAGTCTAACTTCACTCCCACTTCAGTTAGATCAATCTATCGATACGATAGAAATAGCAAAGTTGGCTATTGGGTCTTGGGAGTTTTTGGATTCTTATTGATATTATTGTTCCTGCCTTGGACACAGAACATCTCCAGCAGTGGGCATGTCACTACTTTGTATCAAGATCAAAGACCACAACAGATTAATACCGTCATCCCTGGTAAAATTGTTAAATGGTATATCAAAGAAGGTGATGTAGTGAAAAAAGGAGATACCATTGTTGAATTAGCAGATGTGAAAGATGATTATTTAGATACCAATTTAGTTGCTAGAACCAGAGACCAATTGGTTTCCAAAGAACAAAAATTACTTTTTTATAGCGAGAAGATCAATGCCATTGAAAGTCAAATCAATGCCATTGAAAATAACCGAAACTTAAAAATCAATTCTCTAGAAAATAAAATTGAGCAATTTAAAAGAAAATTAATCAGTGATAGCTCCGAAGTAATTGCTGCAGAAGTTGATTATAAAATTTCACAAGAACAATTGACAAGAGGTAAGCAATTATTTAATCAAGGAGTAGTTTCTTTAGTGGAACTGGAGCGTAGAACTGCACAAAACAATAAAGCTTTGGCGATTCTTACAGAGAAGCAACAAAAATTGTTAAATACCAGACAGGATATCAATATTGTTAAAATTGATATCAATTCTGCGAGACAAGAAGCAGATGATAAGATTTTTAAATCCAGAAGTGAAATTGCTACTTCAAGAGGTGAAATTGCAGGAACCACAGGAGAAGTGGCAAAAAATAGAAATATCTTGGCCAACTATATTAGTCGAGGAAATCAAAAATGGTTGATTGCACCTCAGGATGGTCAGATTATCAAAGCCAAAAAATCTGGTATCAATGAAATAGTGAAAGAAGGTGAAATGATTGTGGAGATGGTACCAACACAAATTGATTTTGCCATCGAACTATTTGTTGAACCAATGGATTTGATATTGATTAACCGAGGACAAAAAGTAAGAATGATTTTTGATGGTTTCCCAGCCATTGTATTCTCTGGATGGCCTAACAATAGTTATGGCACCTTTGGAGGAGAAATATCCATGGTAGAGAATAATAGAAATGAAAATGGTAAATTCAGAATTTTAGTAATACCGGATAGTGATCAAAAAGGATGGCCAAAAGAATTGAAAACTGGTACTGGAGCAAGAGGATTTGCCTTATTAAATACAGTACCAATTTGGTATGAATTATGGCGTCAAATCAATGGATTCCCTCCAGACTATTACAAAACAAAAGAACCTACAAAAAAAGTTAAGTAATATGCCAATAAAGCCATTTATATATACCTTATTATTCATTGGTTGTATAGGCCAAGCCTTTGCGCAAGAAAAAAGCTTAAGCGTTGAGAATACTTTGGATATTGTAAGAAAGTATCACCCTGTAATTAAACAATCTTTCTTACAAAACGAAATGGCCAAAAATGAATTGAGAGCATCAAGAGGCATCTTTGATCCTAGTATTCAGATAAATACAAATGAAAAAACATACGACAACAAATTGTATTATAAGTACAATACCTCTGAATTAAAAATTCCTTTATGGTATGGTATTGACATCAAAGCGGGTACTGAAAATAATATTGGAGAAAGAATTGATCCAACATTAACCAGAAATAAATCAGCTTTTGTGGGTGTGAGCATGGATCCATTTAGAGGAATTATTGTTGACAAAAGAAATGCAGTGGTAAAACAGGCTAAGAATTTTGTTGACCTCACTAAGAATGAGCAATTACTGGTAGTCAATGATGTATTGTTAGAAGCCACAAGTGCCTATTGGAACTGGGTAAATGCCTACTTCATCAATACAATTTTAACTAAATCGGTACAGAACAATAAAGAAAGATATGAAGTCATTAAAAAGTCCTTTATATCTGGAGATAGAGCCCCTATTGACACTACAGAAGCTTTAACACAATTGCAAACATTTGAAATGATGCAAACCCAAGCTGCGGTAGATCTACAAAAAGCTAGATTAGAATTAAGTAATTATTTCTGGACAAGTGGTGGTATACCTTATGAATTAGAAGAGGACATCATTCCATCAGGTAGCTTTGATCTAAATGAAATTAGCAGTATTGATCTTGGTAGACTTGAAGAAATGGTGGATCAAGCAATGCAAACACATCCAAAATTAAAAATGATCAATGCTAAATCAACCATTTTAGATATCGAGAAAAGATTAAAGACTGTTGAGTTATTCCCCTCACTTAAATTAAACTACAACGCACTAGATAATAATTTAAATAATATTTCCACTTTTATTAATACATCCAACAATGTTAAGTATGGACTCTCCTTAAATATGCCCTTGTTTCAAAGAGAAGCTAGAGGAGAACTGGCTAAAACAAGAAACAAGATGGAAGAATTGAAATGGGATAGAAAATATATAAGTCTGGAAATAGAAAACAAAGTAAGAAGCACATTTGCTGAATTCTATGCCTTTAAGCAACAAATAAAAACCAACGAAGCTGTTTTAAACGCTAATAAACTTTTATTTGAAACAGAGAATGTCAAATTTCAAATGGGTGAGAGTAGCTTATTCTTGATCAATAGCCGAGAACTTAAATTCATCGAAACTGAGCAAAAACATATAGCCCTTAAAACTAAATTCTATCTAAGTATCTATAAGAACTTATGGGCAATGGGTTCATTGAATTAAATATGAGCTCCTATCCTATTAAATATTCATACTAAAATGAACTTGACTGATACTTTCTTTGTGCAGTTTTAAAAAATCAATATAGGCCTGAGCAATAGCGCTTAATTTTTTTTCTTTTAACCAAATTAAGCTCCATGTAGTAATTATAGGCAATCCTTTAATAGGTATTACTTCCAATTTTCCAGAAGCTAATTCATTCTTTATACCAATGATGGGCATAATGGAAACACCCATACCTGCAATTATTGCCTGCTTTACAGCCTCATTAGAAGTGAGGGTAATTTTTTTCTTTGCTTGTAATTTATTTTTTTGAATAAACTGTTCCATCGTTTGTCTAGTACCAGAACCTATTTCTCTATAAATTAATGGTATGGTGTCTAAATTAAATTTTTGTTGCTGCAAAATCTGTGCAGTTTTCTTATTACCCACTAACATCAATTTATTCTCCATTAAATCTACCTTCTTGATCTGTATATTTTCTGGCAAAATAGATACTAAGGCAAAATCTATTTCATTTTTTTCTAGACTATTCACCACTTTCGCCTTATTGGTAACATCTAATTCTAAATCTATACTGGAATGTTGCTGTAAAAAGTCAGCCAAGAAAAAAGGCATAATATATTTACCTGTGGATATGATGGAAATCTTTAGCTTACCAGATAATACATTATTGTATCCGATGCTTTTATAATTAATGGTTTCCAACTCCGAAATAATATTTTCGGCAGCCAATGCTATCTCTTTGCCAAAATCAGTCACAAACAACTTTTTATTGATAATTTCTGTTAAAGCATATGTGAAGTTTTTTTGAAAATTCTTCAACTGAATAGATACTGCAGGCTGCGTTAAATGCAACTCATCTGCAGCTTTGGTAACACTTCCATGCTTTACCACCTTCAAAAAAATCTTTAATTGGCTAATGGTATAGTTCATAAATGTATTTTATGTCAAATATAATAACATTAAATAATATTTATAGTTAAAATTGGTAGAATTTTGAGGTACAAAGCCAAACAATATGACAAACAATACCTTTGCTTTTAGAGATCAAGCGGTCAATAAAGACACAGCAAAATATGTACTGCTAGAAATGCTGAATCATACCGTAGAATTTTACAAGCTAAATCAATTTGGTGATGAGATAAGAAATGATAAGAGCGTAGTTAATTATGAAAGTAAAATAGCGGAGTTAAAGAATACGATCAATGAAGTTCAAACATATTTAGATAAAGAAAAAGAAAGAGATTTCAATATCTCCATTCAAATTAGTATTGACTAGTGGATCTTTTTGAGCAGAGAAAATTAATTATCGCAACCATGCATGGCAAAGAAGCAGTTATTGCTCCTTTGTTTGAAAAAACTTTCGGTGTTGATTGTATAACCCCCAATACTTTCGATACCGATTTTTTTGGCACATTTACAGGAGAAATTGAAAGAACCCTTACACCATTAGAAACGGTTAGGTTGAAATGTAAGGAGGCTATGGACCTACATAATATAGATTTAGGCATAGCGAACGAAGGTTCTTTTGGGGCACACCCTAGTTTACATTTTATACCAGCAGACGAGGAATGGATGATTTTGATAGATCGAAAAAATGATCTTGAAATTATTGTCAAGCATATTAGTACAAAAACCAATTTTTCAGGAAAATACATTCAATCCATAGAAGCATTAGAAGAATTTGCAAAACTTATTGGTTTTCCCGAGCATGCTTTAATTCTGAGAAAAGAAGAAGGGTCCAAAGAATATATTCATAAGGGTATCAAAGACTGGAATACACTCCAGCAACTATATACCGAAATAGAGAAAGCTTTTGGAGGCGCTTTTATAGAAACAGATATGCGGGCTATGAATAATCCCCTAAGAATGAAGGTAATTCAAGAAACTACAGAAAAATTAATCGCTAAAATTCAGTCCAGTTGCCCTAACTGCTCCTGCCCAGGCTTTGATATTAAGGAATTTAAAGAAGGACTTCCTTGCGAATGGTGCAATAGACCAACAAAATCTATTTTATCTTTGTTGTATCATTGCAATAAATGTGGTTTTGAAAAAGAAGAATGGTTCCCAAAAAATAAAGAAAAAGAAGATCCTCAATATTGCGATTATTGCAACCCATAAATGACCTTATGATTACAAATAATATACAGCATATTGTAGAGACTTTAAAGAAAGGAGATATTGTTGGTATTCCAACAGAAACTGTTTATGGTTTAGGAGCTAATGGATTAGATGAGAAAGCAGTACAAAAAATTTTTAGGGTGAAAGGAAGGCCAAATAAAAACCCTTTAATACTGCATACCCATTCCATAAAAGAACTTAAAAAATTAGTAAAACATATTCCCCCAATCGCTAAAAAATTAGCAGATAATTATTGGCCTGGGCCTTTAACTATTTTATTTGATAAGTCTGAACTAGTGAGCGACCTTATTACAGCAGGTTCTAAAAAAGTTGCTATTAGAATTCCTAGCCATCCATTGTTTTTAGAAATATTGAAATCGGTGGACTTTCCTATTGCAGCACCAAGCGCAAATCCATATCAAAGAATATCCCCTACCACCGCACAACAAGTGCATGAGTATTTTCAAGATAAAGTACCCTATGTACTAGAAGGAGGGAAATGTGAATGTGGATTAGAATCAACGATTGTAGGTATTGAAAACAATAAAGTAATCATTTACCGCTTGGGTGGTATTACCATGGAATCACTCAAAAAAGTGCATCCCAATGTAGAACTTGCTCCAAAAGACAACACCAAAGTAGTCACTAGTGGCATGGATTTAAAACACTATGCACCTACAACCAAATTAATCATAGTAGACAATATCAATCTTTTTAAAAAGAACCACCCAGAATTAAATATTGGCGTTTTAACTTTCGAACACCATAACAATAGATCCATCGCCAAAGAGTTTTATTATCAATTATACCAACTAGACCAACAAAAATTTGATGTAATCATCTGCAAGAAATTCAAAAATATGGGGATTGGTAAGGCCTTGAATGATAAGCTACAAAGAGCCAGTTATTCTGAAGGAGCATCATAAAAATTGGAGTATTTCCCGAAATATTTAATTTAATCTAAAAAAGTATTTTTCGTTTTGTGAATAATACTTACTTTTGACGTAAGTATCGTAAAACATTAGTATGATACTTGATTTTGGCGATAAGGAAACTAAGAAGGTTTGGGAAGGAGAATTTTCTAAGAAACTGCCTGTTGAGATTCAACAAATTGCAAGAAGAAAATTAAGGATGATGCATAGATCTCAAGATCTATTAGACCTAATCATTCCTCCGTCAAATCATCTTGAAAAACTAAAAGGTAGTTTAGAAGGATACTATTCAATAAGGATTAATATTCAATGGAGAATCATTTTTATTTGGGATCTTGATACTGCATCAAAAGTCCAGATAATAGATTATCATAAATAATTTATAAATGAAAAAGCTTAAAAACATACATCCAGGGGAAGTACTTAAGGAAGAATTTTTGATTCCTTTAAATATTAGTGCTTATAAATTATGTAAGGCTATTGATATACCCCAAACTAGAATTTCAGAAATTTTGAAAGGCAATAGAAGCATCACTGCTGATACAGCATTAAGATTATCCAAATATTTTGGCAATACCCCTAACTTTTGGCTAGGGCTTCAAAATGATTTTGACATTGAAGAAGAACTTCAAATAAAAGGGGATCAAATAAAAATGATCAAAAAACTTAAGATAGCCTAGAAATTATTAAATAAACCTCTTCTTATCTTCTTCCTTAGGCACCATGCATTGATCTTGTTTGCCAAATAATCTGTATCTATTGGCTGCAATCAATTGATAGATATAATTTCTAAAAAATCTTGGAACAATAAACGTGTATTTGAATACACCAGGCCAGCCCGTTAACAGTTTAGCGATTTCAATCACTGCGTCTGATTTTTCATACACCAAACCATCTTTGATGAAAATCACAGAGTTTGCGCTAGTTGAAAATTGATACTGTCTAAAAAGCTGCTCCCCCGCCTCAGTTTGTTGTGCTGTAAAATGTATTTGAGCTGAAGGGTCGTGGCGAATAATGATTTGCACCACTCGATTGCAAAAATTACAAACCCCATCAAATACAATAATATTCATCTTAGTTTTCAATAATCGCATCCCAAAGCAAAGACCTTACTTGAAGTGCTTTTAATGAGGCATTGCTTGCTTCTTCCCATTTTTGCTCATCTGATCCACAAAGCTCGGCCACCATTTCTAAAGCCAATTGGCTATGGTGTCCCCCATCTACTTCAATATGTCTTTCAATGTAATATTTAAAGGTAGAAACCTTATCTGGATGATCTGCATATATTTTATGCAAGATTTCAGTAAACATATCTGGAATTAAATCTTCTCTTCCAAAAGTGAATACCGCCGCTTTTACATGCAAAGGTGCATGTTGTGCAATCTCAAATGTAAAGGCTAAGAAATCTTTTGCTTTTTGTGGAAGCGGCGCTTCTTGTATAGCAGCATCAATGGTTTTACCTTTAGCTATCTCTTGCATTAAAGCGTCTATTAAATGTGTAGATGCCCCCATTTGTTGCATGGCTTTTAAATACAATTCAAAATGACTGATTCTTTGGTCATGCTCATCTACATCAGACTCTTCTCCTAACACAATCTCATTGATTAAATAACGAGTATTAGCAGATCCAACTGGCACCCAAGGTAATTGAACCGAAGTCAATCCTATTTGAAGTGATTTTAATAAACTCATAAAATCCCAAACCGCAAATACATGATATTGGGTAAACTGTTGCAAGCCTTCTAGATTATTGATCTTGGTATATACTGGATGTGCTAATAAATGCACTCTTGCTGCTTCAATA
>JACCDG010576819.1_pt1 | contig 11782 bp, 9 predicted proteins | sample 7442471 | NCBI WGS metagenome assembly JACCDG01 (sample SAMN15323444, study PRJNA562643) | freshwater metagenome | isolation source: river surface water | place: USA:Blue River Watershed | collected 2017-08-17
GATGTCCGACACCGACCACATCGGCGGCCTCCAGAAGCAGATGACGCAGTTGGAGGCGGCCCGGGCGGCCCAGCAGAAGAAGATCGACGACTACGCCATCAGCGGCGGCAGCGGCTGGTTCAGCGGGTCGAACGCCGGCGACCGGGAGAAGCAGTTGGCCCAGATGAAGGCCGACATGGCCAGCGGGAACTTCCAGGCCGGCGGCGGCCTGTTCTCCAAGGGCCAGACCTACAACGAACTCCAGAAGCAGACGCAGGCCCGGGCCGACCTCCTGGCCGACAAGCGGCAGAACTCCGGCGGCCTGCCCAACTACCTGTTCGGGTACGGCGATCAGGCGGCGGTGGACTCCGCCATGACCAGGTTCGACGGCGACGAGATGAAGAAACGGTTCGAGGCCCTGGGGATCAAGAGCCCCCGCGGTCGCGGCCCGGGCGGCGGCAAGGGCGGTTCGACCGGTGCCCCGGCCAACCCGCTCCAGGGGACCGCGGCCACCAACCTCGACAACTACCGCAACAGCTACGCCAACCCGTACGCCGGCCGGGACTGGAGTCACCTGCTGGGGACGAACCCGGCCAACGCCAACATCTGAACCGGACCGCCCCGCCCCGGAGCTTCAGGGAAGGAGCCCATGACCACCACCGTACTGCCGCAGTTCCGCAAGCGGGCCACCGACGCCGGGTGGTACTACACCAGCACCGCCTCCCGGCGGGAGCTGCTCGCCCACGTCCGCGACCTCGAACGGACCCTGTGGAAGGCCGCCAGCATCGGCGGCGAGCAGGAGGCCGGGTTCGAGCAGGCGTTCAGCTCGCTCGCCTACGCCTACCTGAAGGACAAGAGCCCGCGGCTCCTGGACTTCATCATCGGCTTCCAGCTCGTGGACCGGAACGAGGACAACACGAAGGCGATGGGCGTCTTCGGGTTCAAGGTCGGCGAGCAGTGGCTCTACGCGCCCACGTTCTTCCTCAACGGCGACCTGAAGGGCCACGAGCTGCTGTACATCAAGCAGCAGGACGCCTTCATCCCGATGAAGGAGAACTGGGTCAACTACCTGATCTCCCGCAAGCCGCACGTCCTCGGCGAGGGCAGCCCGCAGGACACCCACCAGCTCGGCGGGCTGCCGTCGGACCTGTCGCGGCTGACCCACCCGCCCTCGACGGCGAAGTACGCCGCCGACGCCCCGTACCGGCCGGGCGTCCAGGGCTGGTGCCGGGCGTTCCTCCCGTTCGTCGGTGCGGCGGCCGTCAGTGCCGGCGGGGGCATCGACCGGGTGTTCACCAAGCACGCCGGGCTGGCCGAGGCCCTGACCCTGCGGGCGTTCCTGGCCGAGGACTTCTCCCTCCTGAAGGCGGCCCACGACCTGTCCCTGGCCTACCCGCTCATCAAGAAGGGGTTCGAGCGGTTCTACGGCCCGGACTTCTTCGAGACGACCGCCCGCGACCTGAAGGCGAAGGGCGACAGCCTCTTCTCGGCCAAGCCGCTCCGCAAGGCCGCCGCCGCCAAGTGGGCCGGCCAGACCCTGATCCCCGACTGGAAGCCGGCCGACCCGGTGAAGAGCGGGGCGCTCCAGGTCTTCTACGCCGACGCCGAGTTCGCCAAGAGCCGCCGCACCGAGAAGGCCGCCGGCCTGTTCGACGACCTGTTCGCGCACCACCTGAAGGCCGCCGAGCAGTCGAACAAGACGTTGAAGGCGGACGAGGACAACACCGCCCCCGGCGGGATCACCGTCAACAAGGCCGAGCTGGACGACGCCGAGCGGGAGAAGCTCCTGCACGACGGCGTCCTGATCCGCGACCACCGCGACCCGCACGCGGTGTCGATGGTCTACAACACCCAGGTCCGGGTCGAGCTGGTGAACCCGGGCGAGAGCGGCCTGTACGAGGTGCTGGAGAAGCCGGGCGACTTCGACATGATGCTGGTCGGGGTCAACCCGCAGACCAACCGCGGGGGCGAGAACTTCGCCACCGTGGTCCGCCTCTCCGACCCCAAGAGCTGGATCAACACCCACCCCACCAACCTGTGGGTGAAGTGCAACGCCGACCCCGAGCGGCCCAAGTTCAAGGAGTGGTTCGACAAGTTGGGCGGGACCGAGAGCCTGTCGAAGGGGGGCACCTACATGGTGATCGGCCCCAACGGCACCTGCTCGACGCCGTTCGAGGTCCGCGACGACCTGGACGACGGCACCTACCGGGTGACCTTCCGGGACTACGTCGAGTTCGGCAACGACCGGCCCCGCGGCCTGCCGCGGTACGACGGGGCGAACCGGTGGGAGAAGTACGACGCCGACTACGGCTACGTCTCGACGTACAACGCGATCCTGCGGCTGAACGAGCGGGAGGGGGCGAGGCTGCGGGCCACGGCCGGGGAGCTGAACGTCCCGTCCAACTTCAAGGTCTTCAAGATCGAAGACCCGCCCAAGCCGAAGAAGACCGACGACGGCACCCTGCTTGGGTGCTGGCCGCCGGGCATGGACAGCATGGAGGGCCGCAGCGACCCGAAGAAGCCGATCAAGCCGGGCAACATCAGCGACATCCAGCTCATGTTCCACGAGAAGACCGGCAGCCTCAAGCTGCTCGACCTCGGGGGCAACGAGCTGGTCGTCAAGCACCCGTGGGGGGAGGCCCGGCTGACCAAGACGGCGGCCCTGGTCCACCTCGTGCGGGACCACGGGTTCACCGAGTTCGCCGTCCGCCAGATGTTCAAGGAGGCGGCCACCCGCAAGACGGTGGCGTACCGGGTCAAGTACGCCGAGCCGTTCCAGAGCGCCCTGGCCGGCGGGCCGAACGCCCCGGCCTTCCCGCAGCCGAACGTCGGGATGGAGCAGGTCGGCCGCGGGGCCGTCCCCTCGATCTACCCGACGGAGCAGTCGCAGGTCGTGCCGGGCATGGAAGCGGCCATGACCGACCCGACGGTGTACGACCCCTTCTACCAGCCGGACCAGGGGGCGATGCAGGTCGCCCAGTCGGCCGCCCAGAGCGGGCAGAAGGAGGTGTTCGACACCGCGATGATTTCGGGGATGCTCAAGGCGGTGCGGCAGGACTCGCTGGTCGATCGCTACCTCGGCGACCTGATGAAAGCCCTGGACAAGATCGGCCGCATCCTGTTCATGTTCTACTGGCACCAGGAGGAGTTCGAGGACCGGTACGGCAAGCAAGACCTGCCGGAACTGGAGGACTCCCTGCGGAACGCCTTCGAGGTTCTCGGCGACGTCTGCCTGTTCCTCAAGGAGAAGCAGGTCGGCAACTTCCAGGAACTCCAGGGCGCGGGCGACCCGAACATCGAACAGGCCGCGAGGAACTGATGATCCCGTACGCTAAAACCGTCACCGCGACGGTGACCGGCACCGCCGACAACGTCGTCGAGCTGCCGGCCCCGATCCGCGGCCTCCTGAACCGCCTCGTGATCTCCCAGATCGGGGCGAACGAGAACTTCACCGCCCAGCTCTTCACCGCCGAGCGGGCGGCCGGCGGGTCGGACGACCTGTCGGACGTGGACGAGGAGTCGGGCGTCCCGGCCGAGGCGTTCAGCGTCACCGCCGCCCTGTCGGGGACCGCCGGGAAGTACGCCGCGTACGACACCCGGTTGGGCTACGAGAGCAACGAGTTCGCCCAGTTGGGCCGCCGGCAGTCGAGCCTGTGGCTGAAGATCACCCCGGCCGGCGCCGGGGCCAAGCAGTTCGTCATCGCCTACACCGTCCTGGTCCCGAGCCTGACGTAATGGGAACGGCACTCCTGACGCCGCCGGCACAGCGGCCCTACCACCTGATCGACCCGTTCCGGCGGGCCGACTGGCGGTTCACCCGCGTCCTGACCATGTGCGACCGGGTGCCCGTGCCCGGCCGGTGCACGCCCCGGGACGACGAGTACGTCCGCCGCGGGCGGGCGTTCCTCCTCCGCTACCGGGCGTTCGACGAGGACCGCCGGGAGGAGCTGAAGTACGAGGACGGCGACCTGTACGCGGCCTTCGCCGTGTACCGGGCCAAGGCCGACAAGGAGGGGGATCAGGCGTTCACCCTGGAGGCCCGCATCCTCTCCGGCCAGACCGACGAGGAGATCGCCAAGAGCTACCCGTTCGGCCCGCGGGCCATCGACTACTACGAGAAGCTGTTCTTCAACGTCCGCGACCGCATGGACCGGCGGGACTGGGTCACCACCCAGATCCTGATCCCGGCGCTCAAGCGGGACACCGGGCAGGCGGCCGCGGCGGCCGGCCAGTGGGTCCAGCAGGACCACGCGGTCATGAAGTCGCAGATGGACGGGAGCCTGAAGTTCTTCGCGTACTTCGCCGGCCCGTGGGTCTTGGAGCAGATGATCTCCGGGTTCGACCACACCAGCCGGGCCAACTCGGCCGACGAGGCGACCGGGTTCTACGAGCGGCACTACAGCCGGGCCATCAAGCGGCGGGCGGCCCAGGCGGCGAACTACTTCGAGGTGAACAAGTTCAACGTCGTGGACGTGTTCATGACGTGCAACCAGATCATCGCCACCGAGCGGGCGGCCGACACCGCCGAGGACAACCGGTCCCGCTACGACATGCACATCAAGACCGCGCTCGACGGCCTGCCCTGGACAGTGGGCACCCGGGACCAGGAGAATGTCCCCAAGGCCCTGAAGGCGTACGACGAGAGTACCACGGAGCTGCGGGACGACGAACTGCTGCTCACGGCGGCCGGGGACGAGGCGTCCACCCTCAAGGGGTTGGAGTTCGTCAAGATCCCCGAGGGCAAGCCGAAGGACGAGATCATCGGCCCGAAGGCCAAGAAGAAGGACGAGTAGCCACCAAGGAGGGCGGCCGGTGACGAACCTGACGAGTCACGACGAGGAAAAACTGCTGGCCGCGACCAAGCGGGCGGCGGACCTCGTCGAAACCGAGGGGCTCAGCCCCAACGCGGCGATCGAGAAGGTCGCCCGCGAGGAGAAGTTCGGCCCCGGGTCGATCCGGATGCTGTGCTACGCGCACAACACGGGCCGGCAGGTCTCCCAGTTCCAGAAGTCGGCCAACATCCTCGACAAGCTGGCCGAGTTCCCGCTGGCCGACGCCGACAAGGTGATCGCCGGCATCTACCCGTCCCGGGCGACCGAGAAGGCCGCCGGCGACGGGTTCGTCCCGGCCCTCCTGCAAAAGGCGGCGGCCGACCGCCACATCGACTACCTGATGCCGCCCTCCTGGATCGAGAAGGCGGCCGAGGCCGGGGTCGAGAAGAAGGCGTACGACCTGACCCTCCTGCCCAAGCCGGCGGCGGTCACCGCCGTCGAGCCGGCCGACGCCGCCCGCAGGAAGTACGGGGACTACGAGCGGGTGAAGCTGGCCTACGAGACGGCCCGCCGGGACGTGCTGCGGTCCCGCGGCGCCCTGGAGGTCAAGGTGGCGGGGCTGATGGCCTACTTCCAGCAGCCGTCCCGCCTGCCGTTCGACGTGGTCGAAAAGACGGCGGCCCAGCTCTACGGGGCGGCGGGCGAGGCGGTGATGGACCTGCTCCACGAGCGGCTGCGGTCCCGGGAGAAGCGGGCCGCCGACACCGCCGGGCAGGTCGTTCGACACGCCGTGAGCCTCGGCAACCCGGTCTTCGGGCTGGTGGCCGGGGCCATCGCCGCCGGCCGGGACGTGGTCGCCAAGATGGCCGCCGCCCGGGAGAAGGAGGCGGCCTACGAGAAGGCCAAGGAGGGCGTGTCCGGCCCTTTCGCCGCCGGCCGGACGGGGGCGGCCCCCGCCCGGCCTACTTCGCGTGAGAAGGAGGCGGCGGGCGGCCTCCTCGGGTGGGGCACGGAGGTCGGCGCCATCGCCGCCGGGGACATCCTGGCCCACAAGGCGACGCACCAGGACGCGGCGGACGACGTCGAGGCGAGGAACATGTTCGCCGACACCGACGCCGAGATCACGAACGTCCGCCGGGCGGCCTCCGGGGCGCTCGGGCCGGCCGTCAAGCGGGCGTTCCTCAACAGCCCGGCGATGGGCGCCTTCCTGGGCAATTCGGTGGGCCGGATCGTGGGCGACGGGCCGAAGTCCAAGAACGAGCTGATCGAGGACGAGTGGCTCGACCTGGAAGACCCGAAGCACCAGAACGAGATGCGGAAGATCAAGGCCCACAGCATGCTCAACAGCATGCTGACGGACCCGGACAGCCCGATCAGCGGGCACGACCCCGACGACGTGATCGGGGCCTACAACGAGATCTCCCAGCTCGCCCCCCGGGCGGCCGAACAGCCGGCGGCCGTGAAGCCGCTCCTGGCCCGCCGGCTCCAGGGGAACGTGCAGCCGTTCGAGGCCAAGGAGATCACCGACATCGAGAAGGGTATCACGGCGACCCGGAACTCCACCCCCAACACGAGCCTGCTCAAAGATGCTCCCGACACCCTCCTTGGTTGAGATGACGCTGAAAGAGGCCATCGACGCCGTCGCCGCCCGGGCCGCCGAGCGGCGGGGGCGGGCGGCCACGTACGCCGAGAAGGTCGCCTTGGAGCTGTCCAACGCCCTGTCGGCCGCCGGCGACTTCCTCAACAAGAACGACGCCGCCAAGGGCGCCCTCATCGGCGGCGGGATCGGCGCCCTGGGCGGGGCCGGCAGCGCCCTCATGGGGCCGGGCTCCGTGAAGGACAAGGCGAAGCGGGCCGGCCGCAGCCTGCTGGGCGGGGGGATCGCCGGGGCCGCGGTCGGCGGCGGTCTGGGCCTCGCCAAGCAGAACCTCGGCGGCCTGAAGCCGCCGACCGCCGGCCCCTCCGGGGAGGCCGGGACGGCCGGCACGTTCACCGCCCCCGGCGGCGGCCAGATGAAGATCGACCCGAAGATCCTCAAGTCCCGGCCGGAGCTGGCCGAGCAGGTCCAGCGGCTCTCCACGCCCTCGGTCGAGACGCGGATCGGGGAGGGGATCGGGGCGGCCGCCGGCGGGGCGTTCAACTACGCCCCGATCACGGGTACCGCCGGGCTGGCCGTCGGGGGCAACGAGGTCCGCCGGGCGCTCGGCGGCAACAGCCTCTACAACACTGACAACCTCAAGGCCGCCCTCCGCGAGAAGGACATCGGCAAGCTCCTGGGCGACTCGGCCCGGGGCGACGTCATGGGCAACCTGGGGGAGGCCCAGAAGGCCAAGCTCGTCGGGCAGGCCCGCGGCGGGTTCATGGGCCGGCTCAAGTCGCTCGTCGGCCGGGGGCCGGACCCCGACGAGGTGTTGCACAGCCAGCCGGTCGAGGTGCCGGCACCCAAGGGGCCGAAGGGCGCTCCCCCGGCCGCCCCGACCACCCGGGACGTGACCGTGACCCGGGCGAACGTCACCGACGCCCTCCGGAGCGGGCGGAACGCCAATCGCATCCTCGGCGGCAAAATCCCCCCGGTCGCCGGCCGTAACGCGGCCATCCTGGGCCTCGCCGGGGTTGCGGACCTGGGCCGCCACGCTTACCTTGGGCACCGGGACGACGTCGAGAGTCGCAAGCAGCTCCGGGAGCTGATGAGTCAGGTGGCGAAGGAAACCGCCAACCGGGGCGCATAACCCCGCCGGGAAGGGACTCCCAATGTCGATGGTGAAGATCGTCAGCCCGGCGGGGTGGGACTGGGACCGCCCGGTCGCCGTGCCGCTGAAAATCTCCAGCCGGGGGCTCGTCGGCAACGACCGCCGCGAGTTCCTCAAGACGGCCAGCCACGTCTTCCTCCCCTACGTCGATCAGATCAAGGTCGCCAAGGACGAGGTGCCGGTCCACGTGATCGCCCTGGGCGCGTCCGAGGCGTACGGCCCGAACCGCAACGGGGACGCCTTCAAGGAGGCGGCCTGCAAGGCGTACCACGACACCTTCGTCAAGTTCGCCAAGTGGTATCGCAACCACAAAAACAAGCCGGCCAACGGCGACCCCAACTACGGGTACGTCAAGCAGTCGGCGTACCACGACGCGATGCGGCGGGTCGAGCTGCTGTGCATGCTCAACGCCGAGAAGAGCGCCGCCGACCGCAACGGCGGGCTGGTCGCCGACAAGGAGCTGGAGAAGCTCGCCAAGCTCGAAGACATCGCGGTGAGCATGGCCTGTCGGGTGCCGTACGACGAGTGCGGGGCCTGTCACAACAAGGCCCGCACCCGCGAGGAATACTGCAAGGCGGCCTCCTGCCCGGCCGGCGGGTGTGCCGAGAACCTCACCCGGCTGGTGAAACTGGCCGGCGACGACTTCATCGTCCACGTCAACAACGACCACCCGACGTGGTTCGACATGTCCAACGTGTTCAAGCCGGCCGACCGGATCGCCTACGGGAACCGGGCCGACTACCTCCAGAAGGCCGCCTGCGACCACGGGTTCTTCGGCGTCGGCGGGGCCAAGATGGCCGAGGACATGGGGGTCACCGCCCCCGTCCAGGTGCTCCTGGCCAGCGAGCTGCTCCTGCCGTCCGCCTGGGGGGCGGCCGTCGCCGAACAGGTCAAGCTGGCCCACGGCCTCGCCCTCCAGGAGGAGCGGATGGGCGGCTTCCGGGTCAGCCCGGAGGTCAAGCGGGCCTTCGACGCCCGCGTCCAGGGCGGGATCGACCTCGCCCCGGTCGGCGAGCCGGGGACGGCCAAGTGCGCCGAGCACCTCGCGGCCCTGGCCGACCACACGATCGTCCTGCCCCTGCGGGACTTCGCCCGGCTGACGGGCCAACAGGCGCACGTCGAGAAGGCGGCCCAGGCCCTCACCGGGGTCTACGGCCGCATGGTCGCGGACGGGTCGGTCGAGCGGCGGGTGGCCGCCAACCCGTTCGCCGTGCACGGGAAGTCGGCCGGGCTCGCCGCCCGGACGTTCGCCGCCCGGCACAAAACGGCCTTCTCCCTGGAGAAGGACGCGGTGGACTGGCGGGCCACGCTTTCGGCGGTCCGGGGTTACGACGTGCCCGCTCCCAATAACGGTATTTGGGCCGAGAAGCAGGCGGCGGACGCCCCGGAAGCCGAAGAACTGGCCCGCACCTACGCGCTCTACAAGCTCGCGGCATTGCACAGGATCGCCGCTCGTGGCGGTGACTTCCTCTTGACCAGTTTGATTGGGGCCGTGCAAAATCAGGTGGTGTGACCTCACACGGGTCTGGCCAGGGCACGGCCGACAGATCCTCAAGGACCAAGGCACAGGAGGGCCTAGCCAAGATGGCCACTTCCGCTCAGTCGTCGATGGGCACCATCGACGCTTTCATCCAGCAGGTCGGACGGATCAAGCAGGCCGACGCGCACACCGAGGCCGGCTCGATCGGTGGGTCCACCACCCACCCGGTCAAGGGCGTTGACGACCGGACCGAGCCGGCCAAAGAAGGGGCACGGTCCAAGGAGAACACGTCGGACGTGAAGGAGGACCAGGGCAAGCCGTCGGTGGAGAACGCCGCGGAGGCGACCGCCAAGAGCGCGGCGGCCAAGGGCCTCGGTCAGTTCGCCAAGAAGGCCGAGGGGGCGGTCAGCACCCCGGGCTCGGCGGCCGACGACCACCTCCAGATCGGGACCAACGTCCAGGCCACCGGCGACGACAAGTCGAACGAAACGTCCTCGGCCAAGGCCGGCAAGGAAGACCCGGGCAGCGACCACCCGGCCCGGACCGACAACACCGCCCTGGACGGGCACAAGTACGCCGGCGACGACGGCCTGCGGAAGCTCGCTTCCGACATGGAGACGATCGCCGGCCGCATCTGCACCGCCATCGTGCAGCAGAGCCAGGGCCGGGCCGCCCCCCAGGTGAAGACCGCGGCCGCCCGGCCGGCCGGCCAGCCGGACCCGCAGACCGCCTACCAAGCGGGCTGGGAGGCCGCCGGCCTCCCGCGGGACAAGAAGGCCGCCGACGCGATGGTCCACTCGACCTTCTGCGAGATCATCAAGACCGCCGCCGACGACGCGAGCAACGTCATCGAGTACCTCGACGCCTTCTTCGCCAAGCAGGCCGAGGGCGAGATGCCGCCGGTGGACCCGTCCCAGATGGCCGGCGGCCCGGTGGAGCCGATGGGCGGGGCGGGCGGCGGGATGGAGGGCGGGATGGAGGGCGGCGGCGGTGACGCCCTGATGGACGCCCTGGGCGGCGGCCAGGACGCCGGCGGGATGGGCGGCGACGCCGGGGCCGGCGGCGGCGAGGGCGGCGGCGTGGAGGACGTCCTCGCCCTCATGGAACAGCTCAACGTCACCCCCGAGGACATCCTGGCGGCGGCCGACGACGGGACGGGCGGCGGGATGGGCGGCGGGATGGAGGGCGGCGACGCCGGTGCCGGCGGCGGTGCCCCGCCCCCGGAGGAAAAGGCCGGCTCCGACAAGGGCGGCAAGGTGCCCCTGCCCAAGGGCATCACCAAGGCCGCGATGAAGAGCTACCTCGAAGAAGTCATCACCCGGTCCAAGGCCCGCAAGGGGTAACGAGGGCCGGCCCCGCCGGACACACCCGACTCTCACGGAGGAGACCCGCCGATGTCGCACCCCGCGACCCAGCCGAACCTGCTCGACGACGTGCTCAAGTACGTGGAGATCACGTCGTTCGGCATGAAGCAGGCGATGGACGAGATCGAAGTCCACCGCCAGCAGCAGAAAAAGGCCGCCGACCTCCAGTCCCCGCTGCTCGACAAGCTCCTGGCGATGGGGCTGGTGGCGGGGCACCAGAAGCAGGCCGCCGCCGCGATGCTCGGCAGTCACGCCGAGACGCTCAACCTGTTCAACGCCCTGGCCGAGAAGTACGCCACCCTGCGGACCGAGAAGGCCGCCAAGGACGGGCTCGGCGGGGGCGTGGACCCGGCCGCGGCCGGCCTGGGGCCGGTGACCCCGTCGTCCGACAGCACCACGTCCCCGTGGGTCGGCCGGCACACCGGCGAGAAGAAGGCGAGCGACCTCGCCATCATGGCCGTCCTCGACGCCCCGTCGGGGCGGTAACCCGAACGGACTCACCCCCGGCCCCGCGGCCGGATAACGCTCACGGAGGATACTCGCGATGGCTGCCCCGCGCCAGATGACCGCCAACACGCTGAACGCCCTGAAGGGGTGGCCCCAGCCGGCGGCCGTGGACTTCAACACCGAGTTCAGCGACACCCTGTCCGGGACCACCGTCCTGGCGGGCACCGTGGTCCGGCTGAACTCGGCCGGCAAGTACGACCTGGGGGTGGGCAAGCGGCTGGTCATGCCGCTGTTCCTCTTCCACAACTCCGACGACCCGGACGTCCGCAACGAGGGCGGCGACCCCGCCACCGAGAAGGGCGTCTTCATCGCCATCAGCCCGACCGGGCAGGCGATGTCCCTCGTGGCGATCGGCGCCTACGAGCTGGTCAGCACCCGGTTCGTGTCGGCGAGCTACCCGCCGAACACCCACCTGACCAGCCCGGACACCACCAGCAACGCCGGCAAGCTCGTCGCCGGCACCCCGTACGTGGACACCATCGTGGGGGTCGTCTCCCGCGGCGTGGTGGACAACGGGTACGGGTTCGAGGCCCTGGCCTTCTGGCCGTACTACCTGCCGAGCGCCGACGGCATCCTCGCCGAGGCGTAATCCCCGACCTGATTCGACAAGGACCGGCCGCACCGAGTCTCGGGACACTGAACGCCACGGACGGCCGTTTTTTCCATACAAGGAGGTTCTCACCCCATGCCCGCCGCGACCATGACCCAGGAGGAGGCGAAGCTCCTCAACGAGACGATCTTCGAGAAGCTCTCGTCCCGCGACCCGGTCCTGGAAAAGCAGGCCATCGACGCCGTCAACGACTTCACCCGCGTGAAGATGCGGGAAGACGGCTTCTACCGGCGGATCATGCCGCCGATCCCGATCCAGAACGACCAGCTCGACCGGCAGGTGGACACCGACAAGCCGGTCAAGGTGGTGGACAAGGAGCC
>JACCDG010719194.1_pt1 | contig 11782 bp, 10 predicted proteins | sample 7442471 | NCBI WGS metagenome assembly JACCDG01 (sample SAMN15323444, study PRJNA562643) | freshwater metagenome | isolation source: river surface water | place: USA:Blue River Watershed | collected 2017-08-17
AAAAGTTGAGGTTGCACTTGTGCCAGGTGAAGCTTTTGGGCCGAGTGGCTTTTTGAGAATGTCATATGCGCTTGGTGACGACCAGCTACTAGAAGGCATTCAGCGCCTACAGAAACTGTTTGCTTAGAAACCAATTAGGTTTGGTTCGGGAATTAAGTTGATCCCCCAGCGAGCAGCGACTCGCTCTTGCACATAGCGCGCAAGTTCAACAATCTCGCGAGAACTTGCGCCTCCGCGATTAATAATGGCAAGAGCATGTCTTTCAGAAATAGCAGCCCTGGAGTTTGGCAATGCGAACCCTTTTGGAATTCCAGCATTTTCTATTAGCCAACCAGCCGAAAGTTTGATGTCGCCGTTTTCCATCGTCCACTTTTGCATTTCGCTTGGGAACTCAGTGGACTTTGAGTGAGAGACCACTGGGTTGGTAAAGAAGCTTCCGCAGGAAACCGAATTGGGATCTGAATCTTTCACAACCATGCCCTTGGAAGACCGCAGAGACAAAACAGTCTCTCTGACTTGTGACAGCGGAAGCTGCGAACCATAAGGCTTCGCTAGGTGATTGGTAATTTGGCCAGATGCCATAGCTACCGACAGGCCGCCCAACTTTTGGAGCTTGAAATCAACAAAACCAATTACTCCTCGCAAATTTAGTTTCAAGGCGCTGTTTCGGTAGGAGAACTGAAAGAAACTTGCCGGTTTCAAAGAAACCTCTTGAGTTTCTAAATCCAGAAACTCAATTGAGGTGATCACTTGCGAAACCTCTTGGCCATAGGCGCCGACATTTTGAACCGGTGTTGCTCCAACGCTGCCGGGTATTCCACTCATAGCCTCTAGTCCCGCATAGCCGCGTTCGATGCACCAGGCAACAAACTCGTCCCAGTTCTCACCTGCCTGAACTCTGAGTTGTATTTCGGTTTGATTCTCTTCTAAGACTTCAATGCCCTTGTTTGCAACAAGAATTATGTTTAGTGAGTTGACATCGTCGGCAAACACGGTGTTTGATCCACCAGCAAGAATTTGGAATTGTTCATCGCTGTTTTCAGCGGCCAGTGCAGCTGAATAAAGTTCCTCAGTTGACTCGCATTTGATGATTGACTTTGGATCTCCTCCAACTCTCATGGTTGTGAGAGTTGAGAGAGCCAGTGGTGCTAAGGAGCTCAAAGCTTTACCCATGCCTGTGCTTTGCCAAGCACATTGCTGCCCTCAAAGCTAGTTGTAATGTCGACTCTTGCTCTATCGGATTCGATCGCACCAATAACAGCAGAAACCGAGATGGTGGCGGGGCGGTCAGCTGGAACAACAACAGGCTTGGTGAACCGCACTGAATAGTCAACAACTTTTCCTGGATCGCCCAGCCATTCGATAACTGGGCTAATCGAAATTCCCATCGTCAGCATGCCGTGGGCTAACACTCCCGGCAGACCAACCTGCTTCGCTATGTCGTCTCGATAGTGGATGGGGTTGAAATCCCCCGATGCACCTGCATAACGAACGAGAGAGTCTCTTGATATATCAAAGCTTTTTTCTGCAACTACTTGACCAACTGCAAGTTCGGCTAGGTTAGGCATTTGCTCCCCTAACCACCAAGGTTGAAATTGCGGTGCAGACCAGGTTGTTAGTCGAGTCAAAAATCTCGGTGTTGAAGGTCACGAGGTGGTTACCAGCAAGCGACTTCACGCTAGCAACTACCAGCTCACTGGTTAGCTCGTCTCCGGCAACAATGGGTCTTTGGTAGACAAATCTTTGATCTCCGTGCACAACCCTCGAGAAATCCAACTTTGCCTCGGGATCTGACAAAACTAATTTGAGGTTCTGCTCCTGAATAACGACGGCAAATGTGGGTGGTGCAACTATTTCCTTTGCACCAGCAAGGGGGTTTTGAAATAGCTCCGGTAGATAGGTAGCTTTGGCAAACTCTCGGAGTTTTTCTCGGCCAACCAGATAAGAAGGTGTGCGTGGGTAGCGCTTTCCTTCAATTGCTGGGTTCACCATGAGATTAGGGTAGTCGGAATCTGGTAGCGGGGGCGGGGATCGAACCCGCGACCTCACGATTATGAGCCGTGCGCTCTGACCACCTGAGCTACCCCGCCAGATCTAAAGATCGAGCCCCGAGACAGGATTGAACTGTCGACCCCTTCCTTACCATGGAAGTGCTCTACCACTGAGCTATCGGGGCAGTGTAACCGAGACAGATTAGCACCTGCCTATTGGCTAGGCAAACCTTCTATTAGCCCTTGACTGAGCCTGCCGTGAGGCCAGCAACGATATAGCGCTGTAGCGACAAGAAGATTATGACGATAGGAATTGAAGCAAGGATTGAACCTGCCGCAAAGGCGCCCCAGTTGGTTGAGAACTGGCCTCCAATGAATTGCTGCAAACCAACAGCGACCGTTCTAGTTTCCATCTCGACCAGGAACAGACGAGCCAAGATGTATTCGTTAAAGGTTCCGATAAAAGTCAGCAAGGCAACCACCGCCAAAACAGGCGCAGCCAGTGGAACGAATATCTGCCAGTAAATCTGCATTGGTGAAGCGCCATCAATTCTTGCCGCTTCATCCAACTCCAGCGGAATTGAATCAACAAATCCCTTGAGCAGCCAAATGTTCACACCCATAGATCCACCCAGATAAACCAGCATCAGACCGGCTTGGGTTCCGATTCCAATCTCAGGAGCAAAGTTATAAACGCGCTCCATGATTACGAAAACTGCGGCAAGGGCCAAGATTGAAGGAAACATTTGTACTAACAGCAAAGTCTGTAGTCCAATCTTCTTTCCCTTGAACCTCAAACGGCTAAACGCAAAGGCAGAAGCCGCACCAATCACGACAGAGACAATAGAAACTACGCCAGCGATATAGAGAGAATTGAGCATCCAGCGCATGAATGGGATAGTCGGGTCAGTGAAAAGCTGGGTGTAATTAACAAAAGAAATCTCAGTAGGAATGAAGGATGTAACCTGCAAACTTCCAGTTGGATTAAGAGACGAAATTATGACCATGTAAATCGGAAACAGTGCGAACAAGACCGCGAATAGCGCCACCGCGTGCCGCCACAAATTATCTTTTAGCCACTTTTTCATACGAATTCATCCAATACTTTCGATTTTCTAACACCGTAAAGAGAGATTGCGGCAACAATCAAGAAGATCACAACCGAAATTGCACTAGCTAGACCAAGGTCCTGAATGTTCGAACCAAAAGCAATCTGATATGTGTAGCTGATCAGAATGTCAGTTGCACCAGCAATCTCTCCATCCAAGGCAGCTCTCGGACCACCACCAGTCAAGAGATAAATCAAATTGAAGTTATTGAAGTTGAATGCGAATGAAGCGATCAATAACGGAGTGAGGATTTTCAGTAGAAGGGGCAAAGTTATCTGCCAGAAAATTTGCCGAGGCGAAGCTCCGTCAATTGCTGCTGCCTCAGAGTAATCCGATGGAATCGCTTGAAGCGATCCGCTGGAAACCAAATAAAAGTAAGGGAACCCTAGCCAGAGGTTCACAAGTATCACGGCAGCCCTAGCGAAATTCGGATCCAGGAACCAGGCGATTTGCTGTCCGAGCAATGCATTGATAGCTCCAAATTCCGTATTGAACATTCCAGCCCACACCAAAATACTCATGATGCTTGGAATCGCGTAGGGAAGAATCAAGATGATTCGGTAGGCCCTTCGACCTCGAATCGGCTTATTGAGAGCTAAGGCAAGCAGTAAGCCAAATGCAAACTGTGTAAGCACTGTCAGGAAGGCAAAAACTACCGTCCATATAAATACGCCGATGAATGGTTCTCGAACCTTTGGATCGGCAAGAAGTTTTGCGTAATTTTCAAACCAAACGGGAGAGCGCCACCCTGGTATCAAAATATCCTCAGGGTCATCCACATTGGCATAATTGCCCCTACCGTTGTCCTTGTAGATTGCGCCTGTTTGGACATTAACTAATTCATCTGTAGCGGCGTTATATTCCAAGACTTGTGTGTATAGAGATGCAACTTCGAAACCTTCAAGAACGAGGTAGTAATTGTCTTCAGCAAAGAATCGAAGACCTGTTAGTTCTGAATCCAATTGTGCTAATTCATCCGAAGGCAAAGCAGTGAAGCCCGGCGCTGCGATTGCTACCTCAAATTCATTTAGCGTCACTGAGTCAGGCGAAATTTCAGTTTTCGAATCTTCGTCCGATATGAAGTAGCTTCCTTCCATGTAATCGGTGGCCAAAAGGGCAAGATCGCCTGAATCGGTTCGTCCGACGGTAACGTCATATGTAGTCATCGACTCATCCTGAACGACACCTAGAGCACGAACTCTATCGAGGGCCTCAGGCTTAGAAATGTAATTTCCTGTCCGATATTGGAATCCTGACATTGCGACTGTATAAACAATCGGAATAATTACAAAACCAATAAGAAAAAGGATTCCAGGAACAAAGAACTTTAGGGGAACCGACACATTTGTCAGATAAACAATCGCAATAGCCAGCATGCTCAGGGCTAGGAACCCCGCTATTGCATATTCCCCTGACGCAAAAGCGCTAATCGCGAGCATCCCCAAAATCGAAAGGGCAGTAGCAACAAAAATAACCTTCGCAATTACCGCGAGGGGCCGGCCGCTGATTAGCTTCATTTATTTCTCAATATAAGTGGTTGGTGTGCTGCTAGCCATTGCCAGCAGCACACCAAACAACTTGTTAGTTACTTAAGGGACTTAGCGCCCTCAACAACGTTCTTCTTTAGAAGTGTGTTGAGTTTCTTAGTCTCAGCTGCAACATCCTTGCCTTCGGTAAGGACTGCAGTCCAGTAAGCAGGTAGTGCATCCCAGTAGTTCTTTCCTCCGGCAGAGTTGCCTAGGATGTCACCGATCTGTGGCATACCAGCCTGGTTTCCGGTTCTGGAGAATGCCTTAGCACCATCAGATACCGCGCCAGCACCACCCTTGTGGGCTGGTGGACGCTGCTCGTAGCGTGCGTATAGAACTACACCAGTTGCAGAACCAAAGAAGTTAGTCAGGAACGACTTAGCTCCCGTTGCATTTCCATTGGTTTCAGCGTAGGTAGTTAGCATCGCGCCAGAAACGCTGGCGAATGACCTTCCAAATGTGTTTCTGTTAATACCAGGAACTGACACTAGGTCATCCATGCTGAAGCCCTTGTCAACGTATGACTTCCACTCCCAGTTACCGATAACTGCGTAAGGAACCTTGCCTGCAAGGAAGTTGTCCTTACATCCGGTGTCGCTAGCTGGGAAGAATCCGTTGCTCTTGCCGTTGCTCTCAAGCAGGAATCTCTTGACGTTAGCGGTCATTGCAGTGACATTGATTGGGTCTCTAGTAGTTGAAACAACTCCACTAGAGCTGACAACGTATGGTGATCCACCCAAAGCATTGAATACTCCAATAGCTCCGAATGACATACCTCCACCAGCTACACAAAGACCAGCAGATAGCTTCTTGGAGGTCTTGTTCTTCTTGTAGAAGTCAACCATTTCTCCAAATGTCGCAGGCTTCTTGCCACCAGTTAGTTTGGTGTTCACTAGCATCGCAGTGTTGTTCATGGAAATTGGAATTCCATACAACTTGCCCTGGTAGCGCAGGTCGTTTAGAGCATTGGTTGTGTAGTTTCTGCGAACAGATGCTGGAAGAGTGATTGGGGCAATCTTGCCGTTCTTCACACCAGTTGCAACCCAGTCATTGGCACCGATAATTACATCTGGTCCAGTGCTTGCTGTTGCCTTGTCTAGAGCTTCCTTCAAAGCATCAAAGCTGGAGTATGCAACAACTTTGATCTTGTAACCAGTTGCCCACTCACCCTCGGTCTGGTCAGCCAAGCTGCCCAAAGCCTTGGATAGTGCAGGACCACGAGTCTCGTCAGCCCAAACAGTGATTACTTTGTCTTCTGCATTGGCAGGAAGCGTGCCCAGCAGCGTCGATGCTGCAAGGCCTACGACCACTCCCAAACCAAGAATTTTCTTGATCTTCATTTTTCTCCTTAGCGCGTCGAGCAATTTCGACGTGATAAGAATGTAGGACTCTGTAATCGTTTACAAACCTGGACCTGAAAAAAAGTTCGTAACAAATCCATAAACCGCCTTAAAGTAGGCGGAATCAAGCCAATAACCTATGCATGGCTGAGGAAAAATACTGAAAGCCTTTACGGAAAACTTGCAGGAAAGGCTCATCATGCACGCAGATGAGAGCTGGTGGCGTCACGCCGTCATTTACCAGATTTATCCCCGATCTTTCGCAGACGGCAATGGCGATGGCATGGGCGACCTACTTGGCGTGCTGGAGCGCTTGGATTCCCTGAAGGAACTTGGCGTGGACGCTATTTGGTTCTCGCCCTTTTTCAAGTCTCCTCAAAAAGATGCTGGCTATGACGTTTCCGATTACAAAGACATTGATCCGCTCTTTGGACCCCTGGCCGATTTTGATGCCGTATTGGCCAAAGCACACTCGCTGGGAATCCGAGTAATCATTGACCTAGTGCCTAATCACTCCTCTGATCAGCACCCACTCTTCCAAGCAGCTCTGAAGGCCGGTAAGGGTTCTGCTGAAAGAGACATGTATCACTTCCGCGAGGGTAAAGACGGTAACACTCCACCAAACAACTGGCCTTCGGTATTTGGTGGAAATGCTTGGACTCAAATTGATGATGGCCAGTGGTACCTTCACATCTTTGATTCATCGCAACCTGATTTCAATTGGAACAATCCGAAAGTTATTGAGTTCTTCCATGACGTACTGCGTTTCTGGTTTGATCGCGGAGTCGATGGATTCCGAGTAGATGTTGCTCATTCGCTAATAAAAGAAGAAGGTCTTCCCGACATCGAAGAAATCTCAACCTCGATGACCGGTTCTGACTCTGAACCAACTGAAGAGAAGCCACATCCGTTCTGGGGTCAAGATGGCGTCCATGAAATCATCCGAGGATTCCGAAAAGTCTCTGACGAGTACGAAGATCGAGCAATGGGCGCCGAAGCCTGGATTCTTCCGCTCAAGAAGATGGCTAAGTGGGTTCGTCCTGATGAGTATCACCAAACTTTTAACTTTGCTTACCTAGGAACTCAGTGGCGATGCGCCGACTTGCGTCGCGTTGTCGATGAGTCAATCTATGAATTTGGACAGGTTGGTGCTCCTAGCACTTGGGTTCTTTCAAATCACGATGTCATTCGCCACGTCACGCGTCTTGCATACGACGAAATTCCAAAGCAGGGAGATGGCATTGGTCCAAACTATCCTCAACCTGATGAGGCGAGAGGTCAGCGAGTTGGTAGAGCTGCAACTGCGTTCATGCTTGCTCTTCCTGGCAGCTCGTATCTCTACCAGGGCGAGGAGCTCGGACTTCCGGAGCACACCACCCTGGAAGCCAAGTATCGACAAGATCCCACCTTCTTTAGAACAAATGGTGATCGAGTTGGGCGAGATGGTTGCCGAGTGCCTATTCCTTGGGAAGCTGATGCCCCCGCCTATGGATTCAACAAAACGGGCAAGAGCTGGTTACCACAGCCCGAAAACTACCGTCGCTATGCCAGAAGTGAGCAAGCGGGTGTCGCAGGTTCCACTCTTGAGCTCTACCGCAGGCTTTTGAAAGTCAGAAAAGAATTCAAGCTGGGCCTTGGATCACTCAAATGGGTCGAAGAATTATGCGACGACTCAACGTTGGTGTTTGATAATTCAGGCGTTCGGGTAGTTGCCAACTTTGGAAGTCCAATTGCACTTCCTGCGGGTGAACTACTGGTCACTACCCAGCACGATCTAACGATCGAAGGAGTGCTGGAGCACGACCAGGTTGCCTGGATTCGCCTCTAAAGCAACCAAGCTTTAGTCGGCGAATTCCTTCCTTGGCCACCAGAACTTCTTGCCCGTGATGAAAGCTATAGCGGGGACAATCACGGTTCTTACCAGCAATGTGTCAAGTAGCACACCAATTCCGACAATTGTTCCAACCTGAGCAAGTGCAATGAGAGGTAGCACTCCCAGCACCGCGAACACCGCTGCCAGCAAAATTCCCGCGGAGGTAATCACGCCACCGGTGGCACCCAGCGCCTTCTTCATTCCCTCGCGGGTTCCAAGCTTGTGAGCTTCCTCTTGCGCTCTAGTAACCAGGAATATCGAATAGTCAACACCCAGTGCAACCAGGAACAAGAAGGCCAAGATAAGAACCGTCAGATCAAGCGCTGGGAACCCAAAGATGTATTGGAATATCAGCCAGCTTGCTCCAACTGCGGAGAAGAATGAACCCACCACTGCAATCATCAAGAAGACAGGTGCGGCAAGCGATCTCAAGAGCAATATGAGAATCAGGAATACCGAAATCAAAATCAGCGGCACTAGCAGTGCTTGATCGCGATTTGTTGCATCGGTAACATCCAAGGTCGTTGCATCCTGACCACCAACCACAGCGACCGCTTCTGCTGGCAAAGCATCCAGCTCGGTTCGCAAGTCTCGAATCAGCTGCAGCGCCTCGGTCGACTCAGGTTCCGCATCCAAGACCAACTGGAACTCCTGATACTTGTCGTTTGAAGATCCCTCGTTAATTTCAGCAACCCCATCAATATCGACCAGCTGCTTAGCCTCGGCAGCGTATTCCTTGCTGACGATTACGTAAGTCGGCGCTGCACTACCGGCTGGGAATGCATCGGCCAATACTTCCTGCCCCAGCACAGCTTCAGGCTTTTCAATGAAGATTTCGGTAGCGCTAAGGCCGTTTTTGATGCCAAGACCGCCAGAGGCCAAACCACCCAAAATCGCCACACCAATAGCAGCGACCGCAATTGGCTTCTTGGAGACAGCCTTACCTAGCTTGGTCCAGATTGACTTGTCGTAAGGGTTCTTACCGCCAACCTTTGGCACAAACGGCCAGAAGATCCAGCGGCCAAATACCACTAGCGCGCTTGGCAGAACCAGCAAGCCAGCAATCATGGCAACCACGATGCCAACCGCAGAAACCAGTCCTAGCACCTGGCGACCTTCAATTTCAGCAAGCAGAAGTAACGCAAGCGCAACGGCAACCGTTGAACCTGATGCCAAAATCGCAGGTCCAGCACCGCGAATAGCGATTCGCATGGCCTCGCGTCGATCTTCGTGGCTCAGCAGTTCTTCGCGGTAGCGAGCAATCAACAAAAGCGCATAGTTGGTCGCTGCACCAAACACCAAGACCGACAAGATACCTGTGACGGAAGCGTCCGGATTAAATCCAAATGCGTCAGCGGCTCTCCTAGCCAAAATTCCGGCCATTCCATCTGCCGTTCCAACCACTGCCAGTGGAATCAACCAGAGAACTGGTGAACGGTAGGTAATAAGTAGTAGTAGCGCAACTACACCAGCTGTGAAGGCGAGTAACAAAAAGTCCGCGCCTTCGAAAATTGAACCAACGTCTTTTAGGAATGCTTCTGGCCCAGTTACATAAACACTCAGCCCTGCTGGCATTGCCTCGGGTGCCAATTCGCGCATTTTTTCCACGCGCTCAGTTGTAACCTCAAAATTGTCTGTCTGGTCCAGTGGGACGGTAATCAGAGCGGTGGCACCGTCCTCTGAAATCACTGCGGGAGGAACAAAAGCTTCACCGTTGAATTCTGCGTTGGTAAATTCCAAAAACTTTTCATTAGCACCACCACTTGGCATGCCAACCATTGGGTCAAATGATCCCTGCACCCACTCAAGTTGCTCATCGGTGAACTTGGTGTCAGAGAAATAAACAATGAATGCTGCCGACCCTTCGGTGACAACAAACTCCTCTCGGATTTTTGATGCCACAACGCTCTCGGTGTCCTCTGGCAAACCAGCACCCGGAGTGGTTTCATTAGCTGGCAGTGGAAGTCCGACAAAGGCAAAAACGGCAAAGCCCAGCGCAATCAACATATTTAGAGGTGCGGTGGCTTTGCCTGTGAGGTATTTCAACAGGGCGTTCATTTATTCTCCAGTTTTTCTACTGAGGTAAGAACCTGGAAAATTTCGAAAAAAATCCCAAATTCCACCCCGATTGGGGTGTATTTGGTGGCAAGTGAGGGATTCGAACCCCCGAAGGCTCACGCCGGCTGATTTACAGTCAGATCCCTTTGGCCACTTGGGTAACTTGCCGCTGTCTACGAGACGCTCAAGGATACCCGATTTTCAGGCTCGCTAGCCAAGAAGGCCGTAAACCTTTACAGTTTTGGCATGGTCGGGATCATCGAGGTTGCCAAGCGAGCTGGCGTCTCAACCGCCACAGTCTCCAGAGCCCTCAATGGCAAATCGCATGTTTCTGCAAAGGCTCGTGAGCGAGTTCTGAAGGCCGCACAAGAACTTGGCTATGTCGCATCCTCCTCCGCCTACACACTCGCTACTGGTCGCTCACGAAACATCGGTGTGGTTTTACCATTCATTGATAGATGGTTTTTCTCGACGGTGCTGGAGGGAGTTGTAGATGCTCTCGTCAGCCGTGGATACGATGCAACGCTCTACAGCCTCTCTGGTGGAGTTGGACACAGAGAGCGCGTCTTCGAAGACTTAGTGCTGAGAAAGAGAGTGGATGGCGTTCTAACCGTCGCACTCAAGCTTTCAGATCGGGAACTAGAAAAACTAACTTCGCTGAAGAAACCAATTGTTGGCATTGGCGGTCCGATTCCAGGTGCTAGGTCACTTTCCATCGATGATGAAGGGGCAGGAAGACTTGCCACTCAGCATCTGATTTCACTAGGCCACACCGAGATTGGAATGATTGCTGGTAATCCAGCGCGCGAACTTGACTTTCACCAGCCATACCTTCGTAAGACCGGCTACCAAGAAGCTCTGCTGGATGCGAATCTAGACTTCAAACCGCAGTGGCTGGCCGAGGCAGACTTCACAGTTGGCGGTGGTTACTACGCGGCTAAACAGATGCTGGGAGATCCCCGCCATAACCCGACCGCTATTTTTTGTGCATCAGATGAAATGGGCTTTGGCGCTATTCAAGCAGCTCGGGATCTGGGACTGCGAGTTCCGCAGGACATCTCTGTAATTGGACTGGACGGCCATCCACTTGGTGAGTTCTATGGGCTATCAACCATCAATCAAAAAACTCGCGAACAGGGCGAGCACGGCGCTAATTGGATAGTGGACATCTTAGAAAGCGGCGATGATCGACAACTCGCCAATGTCGAGCAATTGAATACTTGGCCAATAGATTTAGAAGTCCGTTCGTCAACTGCTAAGCGTGCCCGGGAGGAATAATGGCAGATTCATCATTCGATATCGTCAGTCGAGTCGACAAACAAGAAGCCGACAACGCGGTCAATCAAGCTGCCAAGGAAATAGCTCAGCGCTATGACTTCAAGGGAACTGGTGCCGAAATTGACTGGAGCGGTGACAACGTAGTCATTAAGGCCAATTCTGAAGAGAGAGTCAGGGCGATTCTGGATGTCTTCCAGTCAAAGCTGGTCAAGCGTGGAATTTCACTGAAGAGCCTGGATGCTGGCGAGCCAATTGCCAGTGGCAAGGAATACAAGTTGACCTGCAAACTCAAAAATGGCATCAGCAGCGAACACGCCAAAGAAGTCGCAAAGATTATTCGCGAAGAGGGTCCGAAGAGCGTCAAAGCCCAGATTCAAGGTGACGAACTGCGCGTGAGCTCCAAGAGCCGAGATGACCTCCAGGACACAATTGCTCTGCTCAAAGGCAAGGACCTGCCGGTCGATCTGCAGTTTGAAAACTATCGCTAGCCAAGCGCTAAATAGCCAGTGCCACTGCCAAGGATTGAGAAGTAGCTAGCGGCTTCAAAGAAGCACACCTGCCCTTTGGTTAGAACCAGAGTTTCTTCCTTAGAAGTGGAAACTGC
>JACCDG010038554.1_pt1 | contig 11781 bp, 9 predicted proteins | sample 7442471 | NCBI WGS metagenome assembly JACCDG01 (sample SAMN15323444, study PRJNA562643) | freshwater metagenome | isolation source: river surface water | place: USA:Blue River Watershed | collected 2017-08-17
GCGCTTGTAGTTGCGTTTCACGGCTGCTGCTTTTTTGCGTTTACGTTCAGCGGTTGGCTTCTCGTAGAACTCGCGAGCGCGCAAGTCGGTCAACAGACCCAATTTTTCAATGGTGCGCTTGAAGCGACGCAGAGCGACGTCCAACGGTTCGTTTTCTTTTACACGGATGGTGGTCATTACCAAAATTTCCAATTATTTGCAGTCAGAGGGTGCCAAGGAAGATCGAGCCTGTGCGCCATGCCTGCGGTGTTCCCCAACATTAAGTTGATCAGGCCGTTGGGGATTTGCCAGCAAAGACCGAGATTATAGCGACTAAACCGCTGGTTTTAAAGCTGCAGCCAAGGCTTTTGCGCAGGCATGGCCGCTGGACCAAGCCCACTGGAAGTTGTAGCCACCCAGCCAACCCGTGATGTCTACCACTTCCCCAATGAAATACAGGCCTGGCTGCTTGGATTCCATGGTTTGTTGTGACAAATCTCGCGTGTCCACGCCACCCACGGTGACTTCGGCCTTTTTATAGCCTTCGGTGCCGGTGGGGGTGAGTGGCCAGGCGCTGAGGCGCTGGGCCAGCAGGTTCAAGGCTTTGTCGCTGGCTTCAATGACGGGGCGCTGCCAAGCGGGGTCTTGGCTGGCCCAGGTGTCGGCCAAGCGTGAGGGCACCCAAGCGCTCAGTTCGTTGGCAATTCGCTTTTTGGAATGCTGTTTGGCAGCCATCAATGCTTCTTGGAGGTTGATTTCGGGTGCGAGGTTGATACGTATGTCAGTGCCTAATTGCCAATAGCTGGAAATTTGCAGCACGCCCGGGCCCGACAAGCCGCGGTGGGTGAACAGCAAGTCTTCGTCAAAGCTTTGCAGGGTTTTCTTAGCGCCGGTTTCGATGCGCACGGGCAGTGACAGTCCCGACAGTTGGGCGTAGGGCGCCCAAGCTGTGTCGTCAAAGGTCAGCGGTACAAGGCCCGGGCGGGGCTCGACCACGCGCAGGTTGAATTGCCTGGCCAATCGGTAGCCTATGTCGGTGGCGCCAATTTTTGGGATGGATAAGCCGCCGGTGGCCACGACCAACGCCGCTGCGTGGACCGTGCCTTGGCTGGTGTCAATTTCGTAGCGCTGCGGTTCGGGGGCTGCGTCTGAGTAGCGAGCAGCTTTGAGGCTGCAAGGTTGCCAGCGGGTCACGTTGCCGCCGTTGGCCGAACCGTTGCATTCGGTCAAAAGCATCTGAATCAGGTCTTCGGCCGAGCGGTCGCAAAACAGCTGGCCTTTGTGCTTTTCATGAAACGGGATGTGGTGCTTTTGCATGAGTGCTACAAAGTCTTGCGGCGTGTAGCGCGACAGGGCGCTGCGACAAAACTGCGGGTTGTCGCCCAAAAAGTGTTTGTGCGGGGCGCGCACATCTAATTCGCGGTTGGTGAAGTTGCTGCGACCGCCGCCTGAGATGCGAATTTTTTCGGCCACTTTGTCGCTGTGGTCCAGCACCAGCACTTGCAAGCCTTGTTGTGCGGCCACGCCTGCACAAAACAAACCGGCAGCACCGGCGCCAACAATCACTACGTCAAAGGTTTTCATACAGTGAGTTTAGTAGGCGTTGCTTTGACGCTGCCGCACACGCGCACGAGTTTCGGCTCATACGCCGCGGTGCGGCTCGAAATCGCCTCTCCTCGCACCCATGTCCGCCAGCGTCAAAGCATTTTGTGCCTCAGCTTGAAGCGACTTGCAGCGACGCCCCGTTTTGCATAGCCAATAAACCCTTGAACACATCACCGATCACGATGACCGATGGGCTGGCTAATTGCTCGTGAACGATGGTGTTGTGCAAGTGTTGCAACTCACACACCACATGGCGCTGTGTGGGAAGGCTCACCTGGTGAATCACGGCCACGGGCGTGTTGGGGCGCATGCTTTGCAAAAGCGAATCCTGCAACTGCGCAGCACCACTCACGCCCATGTAAATGACCAACGTGAGTTTGGCTTGTTGTGCGGTATGCCCCATTGCCACCCAATCCACGCTGTCAGTCGCGCTTTGTTTGGCGTGGCCGGTGATGAACACCACGCCATGCGCATGTTCGCGGTGGGTGAGGGGAATACCTAGCGAGGTCACACCCGCCAAGCCAGAGGTGATGCCGTTGATGACCGTGACGGAAATGCCTTGCGCCTGCAAATGCTCGACTTCTTCGCCACCACGACCAAAGATGAAGGGGTCTCCGCCTTTGAGGCGCACCACGGTCTCACCAGCTAGTGCTTCTTGCGCCATGAGTTTTTCAATGAAGGCTTGTGGCGTTGATTTGCAACCGCCGCGCTTGCCCACATGGATGATGCGCGCCTTGGGTGAGGCGTGGGCGGTGATGGCATCGCTCACCAAATCGTCGACCAACAGCACGCTGGCAGACGCAATGGCTTTGACTGCTTTGAGCGTCAATAAATCAGGGTCGCCTGGGCCCGCGCCGACCAGCGTGACATGGGGTTGAAATGCGTGTGTCATGGTCATCAAAGGCTCAGGGCTTTCAGCACGGCTTGCACTTGGGTGGCGAGCGGTGCAGGGACGGGCAACTCACCTTTGAGCACAGCTTGTGTGTAGCGGGCGGTGGTGACGGCGTCGATTTGTGTAGGCAACTCTGGCAGGTGCACCAGCGAGCCCGCTTGTGCCTCGGCCAGTGTGGTGCGAGTGCCACGCAAAAAGGCGTTCATCTGTGGTGTACGGCGGGCATCGGCCACCACTTCACCTTCAGTGCCTCGCAACAGCAAAGCACGTGTGCCGGTGAGCTCAAACGTGGCGGCCATCGAGATGGCATATTCGGGGTGGGTGTAGCTGCTGACCAGCAAGGCGTCAGACGCCAAGGTGGGGTTCATCAGCTTCACCAAGCTGTGCGCGGGGTTGCGCAGACCGACCACGCGGCGCACGTCTAGCAAACGCTTGAGGCTTGGGCACAGCACCTCAGTGGGGGCGAACACCACGTCGCCGGCATTGACGGCTCGGGGTTGGCTCAGCGCTTGGATGCCCATTTCGGCTAAGACGTCTTGGCTGGTGACACGTGCCGATTCGGTAGGGGTGCCATGGATGACCACCGCTAAGCCTTCGCGTGCCAGCAAATGCGCCAACAAGGGGGTGAGTACGGGTAGTTTGCGCGCACCGTTGTAGCTGGGAAGTACCACCACAGGAGTGGTGGCGTGCAGGTGCTGCAAACGCACATGTGTGGCGTCTAAAAAACCAGCCATTTCTTGGTCGGTTTCACCCTTGATGCGCATGGCAATGCAAAAGGCGCCCAGCTCTAAGTCACTCACCTGGCCATCCAGAATTTGGCCCATCAAATCTGCAGCCTGTGCGCGGTCGAGCGCACGTGCGCCATCGCGACCGCGGCCGATGTCTTTGATGTAGTGGCTGATGCTCATACTGCGATTGTCTCGCAGGCTTGATAACTTCTGGCTATATGCTTAATTCAGCTCGCGCCTTTGCTCAAGCTGATTAGGCGAACTCGTCGAGCAATAGCCCATTCAAAAGATCGGTGTGGTGAATATGGGGCGGCAGACGTTTGAATTCAAAGGTTCTCACAACTTCGCCCGATCGTTCATCGGTCATGACCACGTTAAGGGTTTTCTGAATGCTGTCGAAGGCAAATGACAAGGCCACAGCGCTGGGTGTTTTTAGTCCTGGTGTTGTGACAGTCGAGGTTGGCGGTGTCGTGGGGGCTACCTGATTCATCGCTGACCTGTCTAGGCGCGCGGACGGTGTGGGCGTGAGTGGTGTGAGCTTGGACATGAGCGTTCTCTTTGAAGGGCACTTCTCAATGATCGACGCCCCCATCTAAGAGATGAGTGACATCCTTGTCATGCGTGATTTCATGACGGATATGTCATTTTTATTTGTTTTCTGGTGAATTTATGGATTCAAAATAAAGCACGAAAAAACAAAAGGTATTGGTTTTGAAAATTCTGCTGATTGAAGACGAAGCCAAGATCGCTGAGTTTGTGATCAAAGGTCTGTTGGCTGCTGGCTACGACATCACACACCTAGATGATGGCGAGCAAGGCTTAGCAGCCGTGCTCGGTGGTGCGCATGATCTGGTCATTCTGGATGTGATGTTGCCCAAGCTCAATGGGTTTGATCTGTTGCATCAAGCACGCACAGCAGGCGTGACAACGCCTGTGATCATCCTGAGCGCCAAAGTGGATTTGCCCGACCGGTTGATGGGCTTTGAAATGGGTGCTGATGATTATTTGCCCAAACCCTTTTTTGTAGAAGAGTTGGTAGCGCGCATCAAGGCAGTGATGCAACGCAAGATGCCTGAGCAGGTGCAGCAAATCACATTGAGTCATCTCACCTTAGATGTGGTGAGTCACAAAGTGCAGTGGTTTGATGTCACGGCCGTGCTCAGCCAGCGTGAATTCAGTTTGCTGGCGTTTTTGATGCGTGCGCCTGGACACATTTACTCAAGACAGCAAATTCTCAAGCACGTGTGGGAAATTAACTTCGATCCAGAAACCAATGTGGTCGATGTGTGCGTGCGACGGATCAAGCGTAAGTTAGAGCGTGGCAGTGCGGGGCGTGCGTCACCCATAGAGTCGGTGCGTGGTGTAGGCTATCGCTTGCGCGTGGAGGCTTGACGGATGAAGAAATCGTTCAAAGTTCGAGTCTTTTTCCATGTGATCGCAATTACAGCCGTTGTCATTGGCTCAAATCGACTCATCGCACAGCACTTGTTGACCGATCAGTTGCAAACGCGCATCCATCAAGAAATGGGCATTGCGCTGGAAACTTGCGAAGACTTGTTTCAAAAACCCAATGCATTCGCAAGTTGCTTCAAAGCCACTGAGAAAGGCGGCTTATTCAGCAATATGTCTGATTTCTACGTTTTATGTGATCGGCAAAAAGGAAATGCAAATACAAATTCAATGTGTCAAACCTTGCTGGCTAATCCTGATTTTTGGCAAGGTGAGGCGGTTTCAACTTCAGGTCACATGACGTATTCGCACGGCGTGATTGATCATGAGAGTTGGTATGCAGTTCGGTTCAGCGACCCCAAGAAAAGTACAGAAGTGTGGTTGGAAAGCAAAGAGATTGATGCCTTGATGTTGCGCGTGTGGGCTTTGAGAGATCGCAACACTGTCTATGTTTTGCCCACCATCCTCTGCATGCTGCTGCTATTGACTTTGTATTTGACGTTTGTGGTGATGCGGCCTATCACCACAATTCAGACCAAAATGTCTGAGCTGACTGCCAACACGCTCGACCAATCGGTCAATTTGCAAGCGCCATTCAAAGAGTTTGAACCCTTGGTGCGCGTGTTTGATGATTTGCGTTTTCGTTTGAATGACAGCTTTAATAAGGCACGTCGTTTTGCGGCTGATGCTTCTCACGAGCTGAGAACGCCTTTGACCATTTTGAGAGGCAATGTGGAGCGCTTGATCCATGATTTGCCCATAGGGTCGGATGCTCAAATTCGCATGCGTAGCATGAGTGATGAAGTTGAGCGATTGATTGAAATCACCGAGAAATTGCTGTTGCTTTCTCGTGCAGATGCCAACAGTTTGCGCAGAGAGTTGGCCTATGTGGATGTGAGCCAAATGCTGACTCAGTTGGTCAAAGATGCACACACCTTTCAATCGAATTTAAAAATCAGCAGCACGATTGCGCCAGACGTTGTTTGGTATTGCGATAAAACGCTCGTCCACCAACTCATTCACAACTTGTATGCCAATGCGGTGAATTACAACCGAGACCAAGGTTGGATTCATTTTTCATTGGTGCGTGCTGAGGACGAGTTTCAATTGACGGTCGAAAACGCCACATCTCAAGTGCCATCGGATTTGGCGGAGCGCGCATTTGATCGGTTTTACAGAGGCGATGCATCGCACACCCGCCAGGTTGATGGGTTGGGTTTGGGTTTGAGTATTTGCTTAGAAATTGCCAAATTGCATCAAGCCAAGTTGTCGTTGGAAGTGACTGACAAACAAACCGTGGTGGCGCGTCTGTCGGCCGCTATGCCACGTCAGGATTGACGCTTCTCTTGATGACAAGTGCGTCATCTGAGGTGTCTATGACGTAGTTGTCACCCACCAAAATGGATGGATTGATTACGGTGGCGTATGGCTGCCGTAAACCCTAAAAACCATCTGTTAGACACCCTCAAGCGTGATGCTGAGGTCGTGGGGGTCGAGGGTGGAGAGCAGATTTTCTTAACGCCATACCTTGCGTTGGCTTGTAGCTTGCTCTACATGATGGACTCTGACGGCGAGTTGGAGGCCGCGGAAAGCAGTCAGTTGCAATCGGTGTTGGGTGGCGATCAGGCGGTGCTGAATTACGCTTTGCGCTACGTCCAATCGGTGCCTGTCGCGCAATTTTTTGCATCCGCATGCGAAATTTTGAGTGTCAGAGACAAGTGGTGCATTTTGACCAATGTGTGCGATGCGTTGCTCTCGGATGGCAGAGTCGATCGTGCCGAGCTGGTTCTTTTTTCTCAGATGTCAGCTGCTTTTGGGGTCGGGCAGTCTCAGTTTGAGCCCTATTTCAAAATACTTGCACTGAAAAATGACAAATCAGTATTAGGGAAATACGGTGGCGTGAAGTCTGAGCGTCAGCCTATGACCCCTCACTTTGCTTTGGCCATTGCCTTGCTTTACATGCTGACCGCAGATGGGTCGATTGGTGCGCAGGAGGTGGGCCAGTTAGAGGCTGTTATTGGCGAGTTTGAAGGCCTGCAGAGTGTTGCTTTGGCATATGTGCGCACTACAAAATTGAAACAGTTTTTAGATGAGGCGGCAGCCTTGCTCAAGCCGGAGCAAAAGATTTACATCTTGGCTAACGTGTGTGATTGCATGTTGTCTGACGGCGAAGTAGCGCGCTTAGAAGACAAACTCTTTTTGAGCATGTTGACGGCGTTTGGTTTTACTGAGAGAACATTCGCCAGATATTTGAAGGTGCTCGAAACCAAAAACCTCAAGCCCTTTGATACCCGCGCATTCAAAAACCATGTCCAGCACGAACGTGTTTCTGGCGCGGAGGAGGGGGATGGGCTGACATTCACCAATGAGCTCTCCGTGGAGGTCAATTCAGGTGTTTGGGTGGCAGGCGCTGGCGATGCCAAGATGAGCCAATTCATTGCACGCACCATGGATGACAACATTCAAAGTGTCTCGGATGGATTTGAAAATCAAAGCAATGTTGTCAATGTGGGGTTGAACGCCACAGATGGACTTAACCTTCAGAAGCTGGACGGCGATGCGGCAACTGACAATCGGCAACAGGTTGCTGGATTAAATTTTTCGGATCATCTGGAAAAAATTGATAACGCCTCGGGGTACGCCAATCGGCAGCAGATTGATGTTTCTGCGGGATTGGCTAATCGACAAACGCTAGACAGCGATGGTTTTGACACCAACTGGCAAGCCGTGGTCATTGATAGGGTCGATTCACACCGAGAGGTGATCACACCCGAAGTTCGCGCTCAAAACATTCATGAGGTTGTGGAGGCTGTACATCACCGGCTAGACCGTTTTGAGACAGACCACTTCAGCTTTTTGCAAATTGGTAGAGCTCAAAAATTCACAGACGCATTTGTCTTGCTCGATGACGATGACTCTGAAATCAATCGACAGCTGGTGGATGAGTCCTATCTGCGAATGGGGCTTGCTGATGCATCTAAAGATCGTTCGTTATCAGTTCAAGAGTTGGGGGGGCAAAGCATGCAAGAGCCGGTGTCCCCTGCTGCTGATCAATCAGATGCCCAAGCTGTGTCGAGCTCGTCTGCAGCTGTTGAACATTCGAACGCACACGATGATGTGAGCTCTCCCAAATTCACAGGGCTTCGGTTGTTTCGGGGCAAGGCCAATTTGCATGTGCGCGGCTTTACCTATGTTCAGTGGGTGGTGGCGAGTGTGACGATTGCCTTTGCAGCCCCCATTGCTTCACATGCTGATTTCAGTCGAGTTGTTACGGGGCCTCTGATTGCGGCACCGGTGGTGTTGCCCGTGTTGGATGACAGTTCGGTCGACGAAACCTTGGAGCTTGCGGATCTAAAGCGCGGTGTGCGCTGAGTCAGCTACGCCCTGCGTATGGCTGTCCGCATAAACTCTGGGGCTTATGTTGATCCTCGGTATTGAATCATCTTGCGACGAAACAGGCGTGGCGTTGGTCCGCTCAGATGGCCAAGCGTTGCCTGCTTTGTTGTCGCACGCGCTCTACAGCCAAGTGGCCATGCATGTGGATTACGGCGGCGTGGTCCCCGAGCTGGCCAGCCGCGACCACATTCGTCGGGTGATTCCCCTGGCGCGTGAGGTCATGGCTGAGGCTCAACACACATTGCAAGACATTGATGTGGTGGCGTACACCCGCGGTCCAGGGCTGGCGGGCGCGTTGCTCGTGGGGGCTGGCGTGGCTTGCGCTTTGGGGGCTGCGTTGAACAAGCCCGTGTTGGGTGTGCACCACCTAGAAGGGCATTTGTTGTCACCATTTTTGAGCGAAGACCCGCCCGAGTTTCCTTTTGTGGCGCTGCTGGTGTCGGGTGGGCACACGCAACTCATGCGCGTGGATGGGGTGGGACGCTACGGATTGCTGGGCGAAACAATAGATGACGCAGCGGGTGAAGCATTTGACAAATCAGCCAAGCTCATGGGCTTGGGCTATCCAGGTGGGCCCGCGCTGTCCAAGCTGGCTGAGCGGGGTGACTCTGCGGCGTTCAAGCTCCCGCGGCCTTTGCTGCACAGTGGCAATTTGGATTTTTCGTTTGCCGGCCTTAAAACGGCGGTGATGACCCAAGCCCAAAAGCTGGGAGACGACTTTGAAGCCCGTAAGGCCGATTTGGCAGCATCGACCGAGGCTGCGATTGTTGAGGTGCTCTTGAAGAAATCGCTCACGGCTTTGCGTGAAACAGGGCTCAAGCGCTTGGTGGTGGCAGGGGGCGTAGGAGCTAACCGCCATCTGCGTGAGCAGCTCAATACCGCCTGTAAGCGCCAAGGTGTGCGGGTGCATTACCCTGAGCTGCATTTGTGCACCGATAACGGCGCCATGATTGCCATGGCTGGAGCCATGCGCTTGCAAAGCGGCGAAGGGGGTATGGCCCAAGCCCAGCCCCGCTACAGCTTTGACGTGAAACCTCGTTGGCCACTGGCCGAATTGGTTTAATCAAGGCGTTGGCTTAAGGTGGGTTGCGCCTGCTATACTCTATGGGCTTTACCTTTTGGGGTAAGCAAAGCACGTTGCACCAACTTCCACGGTGCAACGCAAGTCAAATATTTAAGGAAAAAACCATGTTGACAGCAAAAAAAGCCGAAGTCGTTAAAGACAACGCACGCTCAGCCGGCGATACAGGTAGTCCCGAAGTCCAAGTGGCTTTGTTGACCGCTCGTATCAACGAACTCACACCTCACTTCAAACAACACGCCAAAGATCACCACGGTCGTCGCGGTTTGTTGCGCATGGTGAGCCGTCGTCGCAAATTGCTCGACTACCTCAAGTCCAAAGATGCTGACCGTTACACCGCGCTGATCGCCAAGTTGGGCCTGCGCAAGTAATTGTTCGAGCTTCTCACGACAGACGCCTGAGTTTTCAACAAGCTCAGGCGTTTTGCACTTTTAAACACTCTTTTTAACCAACGGCAAAGCAACAAGGCGCAGACTCGAAAGCTGTGTCATTCCAAAAAAGCACCAACTTTTCTGGAATGGCATCGTTGACTGCACCAGCGACTTGCCAAATTTCATTAGGAAAACACATGTCTATTTTCAATAAAGTGACCAAAACATTCCAATGGGGCCAACACACGGTCACCATGGAAACTGGCGAAGTGGCTCGCCAAGCTGGCGGCGCTGTGCTCGTCAACATGGACGACACCGTGGTGCTGGCTACGGTTGTGGGTTCGAAGATCGCCAAAGCTGGCCAAGACTTCTTCCCCTTGACCGTGGACTACATCGAGAAAACCTACGCCGCAGGCAAGATTCCTGGTAGCTTCTTCAAGCGCGAAGCCAAGCCTAGCGAACACGAGACATTGACCAGCCGTCTGATCGACCGTCCTATCCGCCCATTGTTCCCAGAAGGTTTCTACAACGACGTGCACGTGGTGGTGCACACCGTGTCTTTGAACCCAGAAGTTGATGCTGACATCGCCGCCTTGATCGCTGTGTCTGCAGCCTTGAGCATCTCTGGTATTCCTTTCAACGGCCCCATCGGTGCCGCTCGTGTGGGTTACATCAACGGCGAATACGTCTTGAACCCTGGCCAAACACAACGCAAAGACAGCCAGATGGACCTCGTGGTTGCAGGTACTGAAGCCGCTGTGTTGATGGTGGAGTCTGAAGCGCAGCAGTTGTCAGAAGACATCATGTTGGGTGCTGTGGTGTTCGGCCATGAGCAAGGCAACATTGCCATCAACGCCATCCACGAATTGGTGCGCGATGCTGGCAAACCCGCTTGGGACTGGGTTGCCCCTGCCAAGGACGAGCCACTGATTGCCAAAGTGCAAGCGCACGGCGAAGAAAAACTCCGCGCCGCTTACCAAAACCGCAACAAGCAAGCCCGTACGCTCGCTTGCCGCCAAGCCTACGCCGCCGTGATGGAAGCTCTCAAGGCTGATGGCGTTGAGTTTGACGCGGTCAAAGTTGAAAACATGTTGTTCGACATCGAAGCGCACATCGTTCGTAGCCAAATCTTGGCAGGCGAGCCACGCATCGACGGTCGCGACACACGCACTGTGCGCCCCATTGAAATCCGCAACAGCGTGTTACCACGCACCCACGGTTCTGCTTTGTTCACTCGCGGTGAAACACAAGCCTTGGTGGTGTCGACTTTGGGTACCGAGCGCGATGCACAACGCATTGACGCCTTGGCTGGCGAGTTTGAAGACCGCTTCATGTTCCACTACAACATGCCTCCCTTTGCTACCGGCGAAGTGGGCCGCATGGGTTCTACAAAACGCCGCGAAATCGGTCATGGCCGTTTGGCCAAGCGTGCTTTGGTGGCTGTGTTGCCAACCAAAGAAGAGTTCCCCTACACCATGCGCGTGGTTTCTGAAATCACCGAGTCCAACGGTTCTTCTTCCATGGCTTCTGTGTGCGGTGGCTGCTTGTCCATGATGGACGCTGGCGTGCCCATGAAAGCACACGTGGCCGGTATCGCCATGGGCTTGATCAAAGACGGCAACCGTTTTGCGGTGTTGACCGACATCTTGGGTGACGAAGATCACTTGGGCGATATGGACTTCAAAGTGGCTGGTACCACCAACGGCATCACCGCTTTGCAAATGGACATCAAGATCCAAGGCATCACCAAAGAAATCATGCAAGTGGCCTTGGCACAAGCCAAAGAAGCCCGCATGCACATCTTGGAAAAAATGCAAGCGGCCATGGGTGAAGCCAAGACCGAAGTGTCTAACTTCGCGCCTAAGTTGTTCACGATGAAGATCAACCCCGAGAAGATCCGTGATGTGATCGGTAAGGGCGGTGCCACCATCCGTGCGTTGACCGAAGAAACCGGCACTCAAATCAACATCGAAGAAGACGGCACCATCACCATCGCCGCCACGGACGGCGCCAAAGCTGAAGAAGCCAAGCGTCGCATTGAGGAAATCACAGCTGAAGTTGAAATCGGCAAGGTCTACGAAGGCCCGATCACCAAGATCTTGGACTTCGGCGCTTTGGTTAACTTGTTGCCAGGCAAAGATGGTTTGTTGCACATCAGCCAGATCGCACACGAGCGTGTCGAGAAGGTCACGGACTACCTCAGCGAAGGTCAAATCGTGCGCGTCAAAGTGCTCGAGACCGACGAAAAAGGTCGCGTCAAGTTGTCCATGAAGGCCTTGA